>Ga0078972_1000616_pt1 | contig 146017 bp, 120 predicted proteins | sample YelNatPaOPGAMG01_FD_67568 | JGI IMG/M metagenome (GOLD analysis project Ga0078972, IMG submission 67568) | Hot spring thermophilic microbial communities from Obsidian Pool, Yellowstone National Park, USA - OP-RAMG-01 (SPADES assembly) (version 2) | ecosystem: Environmental > Aquatic > Thermal... | reverse complement strand
CACGCGCGGCGCGGCGGGTTTCGTCCTGCTCATGGTTTTCTTCTTCGTCGCCATCACGCCTTCCTCCCCCGTTTGGCCGCAGGCGCTGACGCCCGCGGCCGACGATCCTCGTCGAACAGCGTGGCCTGCTCGGGGATCGGAATGTCGTTCCGCCCGCAGTAGTCCCGGATCAGCACTTCCACCATGTTGGCGATGGAGCGGTGCTCGCGGGCAGCCGCCGTGCGCAGGGCCTCCTTCAGCGCCGGTTCGATGCGGAAGGTCAGCGTGCTGCTCTTGCGCGTGGCCATGGGTGCCCTCGTTGCAACGGTTGTACTTCGAAGTTGCAGAGGGAAGGCGAGACCCGCCCGTCCCTTCACCATCAACACCACAGCCGGCGCGCCGAAGAGTGGTCCCGGCACCATCGCCAACCGCAGCAGAAACATCGGCGCGAAACACGCGGCGACCGCATAGCCAAACGCCCACCACCGACCCAAGATCGCAAGCCAGGCTCCGGCAACGATGCTGAGCCAGCCCGCCATAGCGAGCAGAATGCCTACAACGCCTACGACGAGCGTTATGATGGCGTCCACGTGACGCCTCCCGGGCGCTATATACCGCACCCTGCGTTTATACGCTACCGCATCGCCCGAACCCGTGTCGGCCCGATACGCAATTGCGAGCGCACCGGGACTGCCGGCCCGGCTCGGACTTTTGGCGGACCGTAGGCCCGCGACGGCCGGCCGATGCGGCCGACGCGACGCGGCCGGACTCGCGAGAAGGAAGGCTCACTCCAGGATGCCTCGAAGGAATGCCTTGCCGTCTGGTTGACCGAAGCGCCAGCGGAGCCTAGGTCACGCGCCGGCAAATACCGGCGCGAACCCTTCCTGCCGTCCGGCTGAGGCCACCTGAGTTTGACAGCCAATCTGACAGCCACGGGCATGAACACCGGCGGACGCGGGCGGACTGAATACTCACTGGATACTCGATAAAACCTACACTTTACTACGCAATGAACACCGGCGGATATACCAAATAGCTATTCGTAATCAGCAGGTCGTCGGTTCGAATCCGACGGGTGGCTCCAGCAAAATCAAGGGTTTTTTGCCATTTCCGGATTGCCCTTACCCCCTTTCGGTATCCCCTTGGTAACTTAGTGTCTGGCCGGTGTGACCTGCCCCGTGAAAGTGCGCCGGGCCTGCACCCCAGTGCCCATCAGTTCATAAGTGGAGTCGGTTGTCATTTTCCCCCGCAGGGGGGCGGAATCAGGTTCTCCGTTTTGAGCTGCGCGAACTCGATCGGCGTCAGCGCGCCGAGGCTCGAGTGCGGGCGGCGGTAGTTGTACTCATCGCGCCAGGCGATGGGGCTACCACCACACAATCATGGCCAAGCCTCGTGAGCTGACGATGAAGCCCGTATCCGCACCCGCCAGCTTCATAGGCGTAGAGCACGCTCGGGTACGAACGGCCAAGCTTCCGCGCCAACTTCACGACTGCTGCCGCTTCATTGCGAATCTTGCCCAGAAAAACCGAACTTCGCCGCTGCGGCCTGTTTCGGCAACCGCGATCGCGATGCTCTCTTTGTGAACGTCCAAACCAACAAACCCGTTATGATCATCCATGGCCTGTCCCCTATGCGTGAGGCCAGGTGCCGGCTCCATCGCCGGCGCAACCCTCGATACCGCATAGCCGGTGACGGACCAACCCGTTCACCCGGTCATATCGTCTGCTCTTGGCTGAACCGGCTGCCCTTCATTCGTCCGTCTCCTTTTCGTGACGGACTCTACCTCACACCTGTCGGGCTCGCGGGGGGCAGGCCAGCTGTTCTCCTTTAGGGCCTACGCTTAGCATCAGCGGCAGTACACTGCTGTCAGGCAGTTTCTTGAGGAACAAGTCTTAGTCTCCGATTCTTTGCTTTATAAGTCTCGATTAGGCCAAGTTTCTCAAGGTAACTGACTTGTCGCATAGTGCGCCTCTCAAACTCCTCGCGGGGCCTCCCACGGGTCAACACCTTCATTTCTCTGAGCACGCGGGCTGTGAGAGAATGCAGTGTACAGGACTGGTTTGGACACTTCGCCAACACCCTGAGAATAGCATCCCGTATCTCCTCAGCGGTTATCTCCGCTGCTCTACGGCCAGACGGTATGAAGTCATTTTCCGAATCGTCTGACGAATAGTTTTTATCGTCGTAGAGACTATCGTCGTCGTCCGCAGCATCACTGTCGGATGAGTTCCAATCCTGTCCTCTCAAATCGACTTCAGAAGTTGGATCTACACATTCTGACCTCGGGACAATGCCTCGTTCCTCCAACGCCCTCCAAAGCCCGCGAAGCGCGTCCCCTTTGTTGGCGTAGAATGCTGATTCCCTCACGCGGAAGAACTCCCAACCGCATCGTTCCAGTTGCCGCTGGCGTTGCATGTCGTCTTCATAACGGTCAGCGCCATGCCAATTGTCCCCATCGCACTCGACCGCCAGACGTGCTTGACCGCCCTCGACCACGAGATCAATCCGCTTGCCAGCGACTTCATGCTGGGCAAGCACCGTGAAACCCTTGCGAAGAAGCTCTAAGGCGACGTCAACCTCAAACCAACTTTCGAATGGTTCGGGAGGACGCACAACGCTCCGGTTGTCCTGAGCCGCGCGCCTCTCCAGTTCGTCCCGCTCGATTCCGGCGATCTGTTGCGGTTTCGCGTTCTCGAAGAAATCAAGCAACCGGCGTCGAAGACAGCGGTCGCTGAGATCGTTACGAGTGACCGAGTGGAAAAGAATCATCATGTCACGGGCGCGGCTGGCCGCGACATTGAAACGCCGCTCATCCGCCTCATCTGTGAGGGAACCGATTCTTTCGTTGCCGGCGGCGACAAGCGACAGTAGAATGATGTCTCGCTCATCGCCCTGGAAACTGTAGGGATTGCCGCAGACTAGGCGGCGCCGCTCCATTTCCTCGGCGCCCAATCGTTCGAGCAATAGACTCTCGATTAAAGCCGCTTGTGCTTCGCCTTGAAGCACTACCACGCCCATCGTCTTGTCGACATACCGGCTATCGCGGCACATTTCGACGATCCTCTCAACTATGGCGTCGGCTTCAGGTCGGTTGATGGCTTTGCTGTCTGAACCCTCGCGATATCCGTCGCTTACAAACACATGGTCAAGCGGCGGCAACCGGTTCGGGCCATACTGCCGCAACGGGATCAACGGCGTGTCCGAATAGCAAAGATCGTTGCTGAAACGGATGATTTCCGGCATGCAACGGAAGTGCTCACGAAGGGTAATCAGTCGCGTGCCACAGCGAAGTTTTCCATGGTCGAACAGGCTGCTCTTAACGCCGAACGACGACTTAAACTGGAAATCGTGAAGAAACTCTTCCATCAGGCGATGCACGGGATCGAGTGGCAAACCCACCGCTTCCGGGCTAATCTGCTTGTCGTCTCCTACGATCAGTATTTTCTTGCCGAGATAGAACAAGGGAAGTGCTTCGACGCCACATTGCGAAGCCTCGTCAACGATGATCACATCAAATATTCCCGGTGCGGGGTCCACCGTGTCCCAGACCCGATGCAGTGGCATGACCCAAGCCGGGACCGCCTCGCGGCACTTATCCAGATGCTCCTTAGCGTCACGCCGGTACCGTGGCGCGTGCCTGCCCGTCCCTTTGCCAAGCAGCTGCATGGACTGTCGCCAGGCCTCCATGTGGCGGCGATGGTCCTCGGTAAGACGAGAGAAGCAGAACGACCATGCATGAAGTGCGGCAAGCTTTTCGATAATGCCGTTTATTTCTTTCTCGATTTGTTTGGCGCGCTCCTCGAGCGCCGCAACGTCTTCCTGCCGGATGTAATTCTCGATCCAGTTCCGCGCCTGGGCCCAATGCCAGGCGTCATTGAAATGCTGGACTCGCTCTTCCCAATATGGCGCGGTGCAGGTCTGTTCCAGGGAGCTCGTGAATTGCGGGAGTAACCGGCGCAGTTCCAGGAGAGATTCGTCCATCTTCTGAAGCTGCTGACGTTGTTTGTCCAAATCCTGAATCGTATTCACGCATCGTGCGAACTCACCCACGTCTCGGCTACGAATGGCGCTCAGCAACTCGTTTGTCACCCGATGTGCCCCGCCCCTGGCGGTTATGCAAGCAATTGAAGCCTCGATGCTTTGGATTTCCCTGGTGGCGAGTTGCCGACGAATGCGGGCCAAGGCTAGGTGGCACGAGGCAACAATTTTTTCGACTTGAGATTCGTCGCTCCATACGGGCTCACCCATGCCCGGGCATTGGGCCATCGCTTCCCGGCACTTTGCAATGAGCTTCTCAAGCTCCAAAACGTTTTCGAGTGCATCGCGCCGCGACTCGAGCTCGATCAGTTGGAGAGCGTACGGCCCTTCAACCCTTTCACTTCGCCCTTTCCAGAAGCCCCATGCCCTTTCGCATTCAATGCGAACGTGCAATGCGTCGACAAGGGCCGTGAGATGCTCGACTGTAGAGCATCGGCGTCCGCCAATCTTCACAGCCTTGATAACGTATAACCGCTCTTTTACCAGTTTGGGCCGAAGCGGGCCCCATCCTAATCTCCCACCGCGCTCCAAATGCTCCTTCAGTTTGCGGGCGTCGTCATGCAGCGTCTCGATGTCGGTGGTAGCCGGAAAGTCGACATGGGTCTTATCGGCGGCCTCAACAAGTGCCTTGATCGACGTAATAATGGATTGCGTAACACGCAAACGCTCTTTCCACTGCGACGAATTACTACTCAGAATGTCGCGAATGGCATCATTCATCCATGAATGCGGAGTTGCGAGGAGTCTCCTGCGAGTTTCCCGAAAGGTTGAAAAGGCGTCACGGATCGCCTCTATGTCCCGAGAATTGTGTCTTGCCAAGAGGCCAACGATATGTTCATTAGCCGCTCCTGCCGAGCTTTGCTCTTCTTCAGCAGCTCTTGTCTCATTTCCCACGAGGTCGGCAAAGCGCTCGAGAGATGGCAAGGTCTCAGGCCATACGAGGCCCAATTCCTGGCGCTTCTCTGGCGTGAATAGGCGCAATGCCATAAGCACACTTCGCAAGGTGCTTTCAGGGATTGGACACGTCTTGTCCAAGGGAACGCTGTCCGTAAACCATTCGTAGCGGGACCGATCTCGATTCACGGCTTCGGCGATTCTTGCCGCCGTCCCACGATAGACTCCCTCCGCTACGGACTGCGTATGGGTTTCGGACTCCCGGATGTCGCAGAGCCGTCGGCTGATTTCCCTTTTCTCCTCGCGAAGATTCCGTAGCTTCTCTTCAAGTTCCGCGCGCTCACGCCCGGCGCGTTCTTCGCTCCACTCCTCCTTCTTGCGGAGAATGCCCTTAACGCTGGATTCGAGAGAGCTGCGTTCTTCTTGTCCACTGCCGAGCAGATTGATGCAAAGAGGCTGCAACTCAGCAGGCAGAAGGTCTTTAAGAACCTGAAGAGCGCGAGGTGTCTTCGCTGTGATTAGCGTTCGCTGTCCCGTGGCGAGTAGATGACAAATCAGATTGGCGATGGTATGCGATTTTCCGGTGCCGGGCGGTCCTTGCACAACCACGCCGCTTGCCACTTGAAGTTTACTAACAACGCGACGCTGCTCATCGTTTGCTGGCTTTGGGAAGAAGATTTCCCCATCAAACTCGACGTTGGCCTCCTTCGGGCCATCGCCCGTTGCGGGATCATTATTCGGGCGAATCTCCGCAAGGTCCGCAAATCCACCGGGAATGTCTTCCCCGTTTTTTATCTGCTCCTTGATCCGTTCCAAGGTTTCGGTAAGACCTTTGGCGGACCGCTTTCGCAGGATCAAGGCGGGGGCATACTCCACAATCGGTTTTATCGAGGCGCTGCTGCTCTTAGCGTCAAGGGAGTCATGATATTCGCCTTGAGGGTTGATTGAATGCACCAATCCTTGAAGCACGCCTTCGACACAACCCTTTTCCCACGGATCGTCTCCGGCCGCAGCCAGTGACGTCTTTGCTGTTTCCTCCGCACCCGCCGGTTGCTCTTCGATGTCCAGCATATCGAGTTCAGGGCGCAACTTGGCACCCTCGGGGTGGGGACGCACGGTGAATTTCCCTAGGCGGGCTTCAAACTCCAGTATGGCGTCGGCGAGAAGCAAGTGATGACGGACGCGCTGGCCGGTGGGAGTCTGCCAAGTCAACAGGCCTAGGCCAAGCACCAGTTCGTATTCCTCGCCGCGCCGGAGTTGTTCCTGATGGATGGCAAAGAGAGAGGAATAAACCTTGTGGACCTTTTCCCACGCATTGTGCTTTTCCTTCCAGGGCAACCATTTGTCTTTGAGATAGCCCTTCCATGCTCGCTGAATATCGGGATGGTCCTCAAGGCGTTCGGTATGCGGGATGGTTTCCGGCTGGTCCGATCCCTCGCGCCAATCAGGATTCTGGATTTGTCGCGTGATTTCCGGGAAGAGTTGGGGCAGGTCGTTTTTGTTGCGGAGCGACTCTCGATTCACCCAATCCTTGCACTGAGCGGGAACCGCGGGTACCTCCGGCTCGGGCCGGTTTTGAACTTCCAACCATTCATCCGGATCGTGTTCTTCATCGCGTCCCCATGCCTGCGTGTAGCAATTCAACTGATGCGGAACGTCCGATATCCAAAGTACTTTCTCATATTCGGCAATGTCTCGGATCAGCTTTGTACGCTGAGTCGCGAGCTTTAGTAGATAATCGAGAAGGCGAACGGCTTTCTGCACGGAGCAATTGTCAAATGTTGTGGATCGGGCCGGCATCATCAGGCGACCCCCCCTTCGATAGATAGTTGGTTGACTGAGTAATGGGCGATCCGCTTCTGGACCCACTCCGTCCACGAACTTAACTCCCGCAAGGACCAGCGGCAACAGGTGACGGCCATCGAGGCGGCGCCAACGCTTGTCGGCGATGGCGAGCAGCTTGAACGCCATCAGCAGGCCCTTGGTGCGTGAGCCCGCGCCCCTGGGTCGCACGCTCACGCAGCCGCACGCTGGCGAACGGCGACTCGATCACGTTGGTGGTGCGCAGATGCTTCCAGTGTTCGGCGGGGAAGTCGAAGAAACTCACCAGCCGCTCCCGGTGTGCGGTCAAGGACTCGACCGCCTTGGGTACCTGGCCTGGTATTCGGTCTCTAAGCGCGTTCTGGCAGGCTCGCAGTTCGCCCGGTTCCCGGCGTACATCATCTCGTGAAGAGCGCGCCTGGCGCGAGGCTGATTTTGGGAGAATTGCGCAAAGTCCGCGCGTGTGCGCGCGACGGCCGGGCTCCCTCGCCTAATCCAGGGATTTGCGGAAGCGCAATACGCCCAGCGTCAGCAGCAGCGCGGTGAGGCATGTCAGCGGCGCCATCTGCCTCCACAGCACGGCAAGGCCCACGCCCTTCAGGAAAGTGCCGCGCAGGATAACGAGGAAATAGCGCAACGGATCGACGTACGTGAGCCACTGCATCGCCCTGGGCATGCTCGTGATCGGAAACGCGAAGCCGGACAGGGTGAACGCCGGGTTGATAAAGAAAAACGCCGAGGCGAACGCCTGTTGCTGAGTCGAGCATAGGGTCGAGATCAGCAGTCCGATACTCAGCGTGTTGAGCAGGAACAGCACGGTTCCCAGCAGCAGCACCATCGGATTACCCCGAAACGGGACTCTGAACCAGAGCGTGCCGACCACGGTGACCAGCATCGCGTCAGCAAGACCGACGATAAAGAACGGCACCGTCTTGCCGAGGATCAGCTCGACCGGCCGTATTGGCGTAACCATGACCTGTTCCAGCGTCCCGATCTCGCGCTCGCGCACGATCGCGAAGGCCGTCAGGTTCACCACCATGATAAGCGTGATACTGCCGATCACGCCCGGGACGAAGAACCACCGGCTGTTGAGGTCCGGGTTGTACCACGGGCGTTGCTCGAGATCGACCTCGGGCGCCGTCGCCGCCATCGCCGGGCTGAGCCGCTCAAGGCGATCGCGGGCGTAGTCCTGCGCGAAGGTTGCCGCTATCTGATTGACGTAGCCCAGCGCGATCAGTGCGGTGTTGGAGTCCGTGCCGTCGATAATCACCTGCAGATGCGCGGTCTGTCCCTTGCGCAGCAGCTCTGCGAAACCGGGTTCGATCTTGAGCGCCATCGGGATGTCGCTGCGGCCGATAGTGCGGGGAATGTCGCGGTCGTCGCGCAGGATTCGCTCGACGTTGAAGCGGCCGGTAAAGGTGAATCGCGAGAGCAGGTCGCGGCTTTCCTGGCTATGGTCGAGATCGAGAACCGCAATTGGCACCCGATGCACTTCGAAGGTCGCGGCGTACCCGAACACAAGCATCTGGATGATCGGCGGGAGCAGCAATTGGAAGCGAGCGGACCTGTCCCGCCGCAACTGGATGAATTCTTTGACGATTACGCGCCAGATCCGGCCGAGCATGATGACCATCCCTCACTGCAGGCTCTTGCGAAAGGCGCGGGTGGCAAAAAATCCCACTATAGCCGCGTAAATCGTTATCGCGAGTATCTGCGGAGCCAGATCGCGGATACCGCTGCCGGCAAGAAAGATCGCCTTCAGCGCGCTCACGTAATAGCGGCTGTAAACAATGTAGGTGATGGCCCTGATCGGCGCTGGCATCTGGTCGATCGGGAAGGCAAATCCCGACAACATCGAGGTCGGCAGCAGCGTTACCAGCAGCGCATACTGGCTTGCTCCGAGCTGGCTCTTCGTAGCGACGGAAATCATGTATCCGATACCCAGGATCACGATTAGGAACAGGCCCGTGATGAAGAACATCGTGCCGAGGCTGCCGCGCAACGGCACTCTGAACCATCTGACCGCGAACACCGTGCACAGCCCCGCGTCGCAGAGTCCGATGATCAGATAGGGAACGAGCTTGCCGACCATTATCTCCATCGCCGTGGCCGGCGTGGCGATGAGCTGCTCCATCGTCCCGCGCTCCCACTCGCGCGCGATCGTCAGCGAGGACAGCAGCGCCCCCATCAGCGCCATCACCATCGCCACCGTGCCCGGGATGATGAAGTTCTTGCTCTCCAGCTCCTCGTTGAACCATGTCCGATAATCGACCGAGAGCGGCGCGACGGCCTGCTGCGAGACGCCGTGGCTCGCGAACCATTTGAGCTGTACAGCGTTGGAGTAGGCGCTGATAACCGCCTGCGCGTAGCCGATCGCAAGCTGAGCGCTGTTGTCGTCGGTGCCGTCGACCAGCGCCTGGACCTCGGTGCGATGGGCGTCACTCAGGCGCTCGGAAAAATCCCATGGAATTACCACCGCGAGCTTGCATTGATCGGCGTCGATTGCGCGCGCCAGCGCGGGATAGTTGTTCACGACCTTGACTACGTCGAAGTATCGCGAGGCTTGGAAGCGCTTGAGCAGCGCCTGGCTGTCCTGGCTGCCCTCCTGGTCGTACACGTAAACGGGTATATGTTCGGCGTCCAGGCGCGCTCCGTAACCCAGGAGCAGAATCTGGATGAGCGGCAGGAGCACCGCGATCACGAAGCTTCGGGGATCGCGCCTGACCTGGATGAATTCCTTGCGGCCGATGGCCACTGTGCGCCTGAGATTCATTTGGTGGCCTCGTTGCCGGCGCGCCTGCCCGTCAGGGCGACAAAAGCGTCTTCCAGCGACGGCGGGATTAGCTCGATCCGGGAGGCTTGCACACCCGCCGCCGCCATCGCGGCCGCCAGCTCGACGCGCGCTTTTTCCGCCGCGGTCACGACCACGTGCAGCGCGGCGCCGAACATGGCTGCGTCAAGCACGCCCGGCAGGGCCTTGATCAACTCAAGTCCGCGGCCCAGCGGCGCGCATTCTACCAGCAGCAGGTCGCCCTTGATCGCCGTGCGTTTGATCTCGCTCGGACTTCCTGTCGCAACGATAATCCCGGCATCGATCAGCGCGAGCCGATTGCAGTACTCCGCTTCGTCCATGTAATGCGTCGTGACGAGCACGGTTACGCCCTCGGCCGACATCTGCTCAATCAGCTCCCAGAACTGCCGGCGCGAGAGTGGATCCACTCCTGCCGTGGGTTCGTCGAGGAACAGCACCTGCGGGCGATGCAGGACCGCGCATCCAAGCGCAAGGCGCTGCTTCCAGCCGCCGGAGAGTTCGCCGGTGAGCAGCGTCTCGCTGCCTCTCAGCCCCGCCATCTGAAGCGCCCAGTCGATCCGTTCCTCGAGCAAGTCGCCCTTTACGCCGTACAGGCCGGCAAAGAATCGAAGGTTTTCGATCGCGCGCAGGTCGTTGTAAAGCGAAAACTTCTGCGACATGTACCCGATATGCTGGCGAACCTTCTCGGGCTCCTCGGACACGTCGAATCCCGCCACCGACGCGCGGCCCGAGGTCGGCGTGAGCAGTCCGCACAGCATCCGGATGATCGTCGACTTGCCCGAGCCGTTGGGACCGAGCAGGCCGAAGATCTCGCCGCGCGCGATGCGAAAGCTCACGTGATCGACCGCCGCGAAGCTGCCAAAGCGCTTCACCAGATCCTCGACCACTATGGACGCCGGCTCGGCCATGCTCAGCTTCCTCGCTCGGGCGCGTGGCGGGAAACCATGAAAACGAACACGTCCTCGACCGTCGCGCCCATTGCCGAGATCTCTCCGGGGGCCAGTCCTGCCGACCGAAGGCGCGCGAGCAGTTCCGGTACGCGCCGCTCCGGATTATCGACCACGACGCGAAGCGCATCTCCCATCGCGATCGCGCTCAGCAGACCGTCAACGCCGGTGAGCGCCGCGCGCATCCGCTGCGGCTCGCTGGAGGCGATCGACAGCACCGTTCCGGGCAACCTGCTCTTGAGTTCCGCCGGGGTGCCGCAGAAAAGCCCGTGTCCCTGATGAAGCAGCAACAACCGATGGCATCGCTCGGCCTCGTCGAAGTAGGCGGTCGAGGTGAGGACGGTAACGCCCTGGAGAACCAGCGTGTACAGGATGCTCCACAGTTCGCGGCGCGAGACCGGATCGACTCCGGTCGTCGGCTCGTCCAGCAGCAGAACTTCCGGCGTGTGGATTAGCGCGCAAACCAGACCCAGTTTCCGTTTCATCCCGCCCGACAACTGTCCCGCAAACCGACGCCGAAAGGGCGTCATCCCGCAGGCGTCGAGCAGTTCGCCGGAACGCTGCTCACGCGCCCTGGCGGGTACTTCGAACAGGTCGGCATAGAAGCGGATGTTTTCGTCAACAGTGAGATCTTCGTAAAGACCGAAGTGCTGCGGCATGTAGCTGATGCGGCTTTTTACCGCCTCGGGCTCATGGATTACGTCCTGTCCGGCGACCCGCACCGTGCCGGAGTCGGCCGGCAGCACCCCGGCCAGGATACGCAGCGTCGTGGTCTTTCCGGCTGCGTCGGGACCCACCAGGCCGAGGATCTGTCCGCGCTGAACCGTGAAGCTCAGTTTCTCGACCGCGGGCTTGCCGCCGAAGAGCTTGTTCAGGCCGTCCACCTGTACAACCGCTTCGTTCATCGAGAGCCTGCGGGTTTGAGCCTGATCGTCGCGTCGGCCGGCATCCCGGGCTTCAGTTCATGGGTCGGATTGTAGATGTCGATCCGGATCCGATAGACGAGGGTTATCCGCTCGGCATGGGTTTCGACGCTCTTGGGCGTGAATTCGGCGTTCTGGGAGATGAGCGAGATTCGGCCGTGATATTGATGGCCCGGGTAGCTGTCGGTCGTCACGACTGCGCTCTGTCCAAGGCGCACCCGCCCCAGGTCGGGCTCATTGATATAGGCGCGCAGCCACACGTGGTCGAGATCGGCGAGGGTGAAAACCGGAGTCCCGGGCTGCACCACTTCGCCCAGTTCGGCGTTGCGCACCAGGATTACGCCAGAGAACGGCGCGTAAAGGGTCGTATACCCGAGGATGATCCGCGCAAGCTTAAGGTTGTCCTCCGCGCTTTTGACGTTCGCCCGCGCGACTGCGACGCTTTCCTCGGCTGCGGCTCGCAGCGCCGTGTCACGCTGATAGTTCGCCTCGGATTGCTTGAAGGCGGTCTCTGCGAGATCGCGCGTCTGGGTCGGGATGACATGGTGTATCCAGAGTTCCTGATCGCGATGATAGTCCAGTTTTTTCTGCGCGAGATCGGCCTTGTCACTGACGACCGTGCGCCTGGCGGCTTCAAGGTTGCGAATAGCCAGTGCCAGCTGTCGTTCCCCGACTCGCAGGGCCTGGGCCGCGATAACCTCCTGCTGGCGATAGTCCGAGTCGTCAACCTGCGCCAGTGCCACGCCCTTTTCCACCCATTGGCCTTCGTCGAACGGCAGCGCCGTGATCGACGACTGGACATACTTGAAGCTGAGCACGCTCTCGTGCGCCTCGATATTGCCGGACAAGACGATCGATTCGCGGCCGCCTTGTCCGAAAAGGCCGAACAGCGAGAACGGCCGTTCAAAGGCGGCCGCAACCGCGAGCAAGATCGCGGCCGTTACCGACAACGTCGCAAGAGTTTTTCGCCGCGTCACGTTTCGCCTGCACCCGCGCCCGGGGCATCTGGTTCACTGCGCCCCGGAGCGAAGGCCCGCGGTCGCAATGATGCGCAAAATGCGCGCCAGCTTGAGGGTAGTCCTATTTGAGCAAGCGCCGCCAGAAATTGGCGCCGTCGGAGACACTTTGTAGTCAAAAATGGTGCAGCTGGTCTTACGCGAAATCTACGATGACAGACCTCCTTCAGGCCAACCCAGGACGTGGCCGGGGATCGTCGCCGGTTTGATCGGCTTCGGCGTCGGGATAGCGAATTAACGGGCTTATCTCCGCGTGAAGCAGTTTTTATGGCATTATATCCGCCGGGAAAGCGCGGACTGCCGCATGGAATGGGAGGCGGACGATGAAGAGCTTCGGGATAGGGCGGATGGTGGCTCTGGCCGGTGTCGCCGTAGGGGCGTTCATAAGCGTGAGCGGGGTCGCGTCGGCTCAATGTGCGCGTACAATCTTGAAGTGCGGATGCACGATCACCGCGGGCGGGCTCTTCACGCTCGGCAATCCGGTCGCCAATAGCGCCAGCGGCGCCGGCGACTGCATCGCGATCAGGGCCAAGAACGTAGTCCTGAATCTCAACGGGTACTCGATCACGGGCCCGTCCAACGGCACCGCGAAAGGCTCCGGAGTGCATATCCTGAAGAGCGCAAGCGGAGCCTTCGTGGAAGGCCTCGGCGCAACCATCAGCGGATGGGCAAACGGGGTCGAAACTGAATCCACCAACGGTACTATCGACAATATCGTCACCGGCTCCAACGATAAGGCCGGGGTGTTCCTCTTCAAGGCGAACAACAACCACGTCACGCGGATAAGCGCCGACGGTAACGGGCAGTTCGGAATCTTTGTCAGTGCGTCCGCTCAAAACGATATCGCTGCTTCGGAAGCCTCCGACAACGGTGCCGACGGAGTGCTGGTCGGATGCATTGCCAATAGCACGGGCGGATGCGCGGTGCAGAGCAAGCCGAGCAACTCGAATGACGTCTATGCGGTTGCCAGCGACAACAATGGCAGGGACGGGATTGCCGTTCAGTTCAACAGCAACCGGAATAACGTCGCCAACTGCAGCGCGAGCGGCAACACCCGCTTCGACATGGACGATCGGCATCCGAACGGCTGCGCCCTGGATCAGTGGTTCGCCAACAGCTTCACCACGGCCAGCCGTACCTGCATCCAGTAGAACCCGAAAGGAACCGAGCCGGGCGACCCGGCCGCCATCCGGAACTGCTGCAAGCGCCCGCGCCGCTGCCCGGCCGCAGAGAGGAACTCGCATGGCTCGGCAAGGTCCGCGGGCTGAGCAGCGTCTTCGGCGACGAAGTACCCGCGCTCATAAAGGACCTGACCGAGACCGCGGCGGAAGATGTGCGTCGCAACAAGTAAGAGGTGAAAGATAGAGCGTAGGCGGCGCCTCGGACGCCAGGCGCCACTCATGCGTAATGACCACTGCGCAGCCTGGCGACCACAGCGGCGGGCACTTCGTCAACCGCGCCTGGCGCCAATCCGCCGAGCTGGAACGGCCCGTACATGGTTCGGATCAGACGGGTCACGCGCAACCCCAGATGCTCGAGCAGCTTCTTTATCTCCCGATTCTTGCCTTCATACAGGGTCAGCGTCAGCCAGCAGTTGCTGCCGTGACGGGTGTCGATCGTCGCCTGAACCGGGCGGTAGCGGATTCCGTCGACGGTCAGGCCTTTGGCAAGTTTCGCTACGAGCTCTTCATCCGCCCTGCCATGAGCCCGGACCCGGTAGCGGCGGGAGAACCCTTGCGCCGGATGTTCCAGGTAGCGGGCGAGTTCGCCGTCATTGGTCAGGAGCAGAAGGCCTTCCGTGTTGATATCAAGGCGTCCGACCGAAATCACCCGCGGCAGCGATTTGGGAAGGTTGGCGAAGACGGTTGGTCGCCCTTGGGGGTCGCGAGCGGTCGTCACGAGCCCGGCGGGCTTGTGATAACGCCAGAGCCTGCTCGCTTCGCGCCTCCCTATCGTCTTCCCATCGACCGCGACCGCGTCATCCGTATCGACCAGAGTCGCGGGATGGGTCACGATGGCACCATTCAGCGTAACCCGGCCCGCTTCGATCAGGCGCTCGCAGTCGCGGCGCGACCCGATACCGGCGCGGGCCAGGAATTTGGCGATCCGTTCTCGGTCCACAGATGAGCAATTGTAGCATCCGGGGGCGATCTGGAATCCTGACCAACCGAAGCGGTGGATTCTGCTCCATCGGCGGTGCATGATCCGGCGTGATTGCGGCCGCGATCACCGCCCCGTACACAGACTGCCGTGGGGTGCGCGGCAAACGAGCGCGCGTATGGTGCGAAGCGCAGTTCGCGCGTCGTCCGGCGACCGCATCGGTCGCCCGCGTCAGGTCGGCGCTTGTGGCGAAGCGAATCGCTCGAGCGGGAGCAGCGTGACAAACGACGCGACCGCGGCGGCAAGCGCATAGGCGATGGCCCATCGATAGCTGTGCGAATAATCGATTATGGCGCCGGCCAGCGGAGGGCCGAGCATCGCGCCAACCGCGCCGCTCGTGTACAAAATTCCCATCACCGTTCCGAGCCGCTGCGGACCGTACAAATCGGTTAGCACTGCCGGCGACAGCGCGACGTAACCGCCGTACCCCGTGCCCATCGCGAGCGCGAAAATCACCAGGGTCGGGTACGAGGTGCCGCCAAGCCAGAGCGCGTAGCTTGTGGCCATGAGCAGGAACGCGCCCTGATACAGGCGGATCAGCCCTGCGCGGTCGGCGAGCGCCCCAAGCCCAAGCCTTCCAAGCACGCTCGCTCCGCCGATCACTCCGACCAGCGCGGCGCTCGCAACCCCGCTGGCACCGTGGTCGTGGGCGAAAGCGGGCAGATACACGAATGGCACGAACAGCGCCATCGAACACATCAACTGAGAGCCGTAGAGCAATCCGAAGGCGGGCGTACGTATAGCGTCACGCACCTTGAGCGCGCTCGGCGTTACGTGCACGGGAGGGCGCTTCAGGGCCGCGGCGCAGACGAGCAGGATAGCGGTGCTTGCGACGCCGAAAACGATATACGTATCGCGCCATCCAAACGACTCGATAAGGCGCGCCGCCAGCGGCGCGACGAGCAACGTCCCGCATCCTATTCCGGAAACCGCGATTCCGAGCGCGGCGTTGCGCCGCCTGAAAAACCATCCCCCGACGACCGCGACCGTTGGCACGTACGCGGCAGCCACGCCGACCCCGACCGCGAGGCTGTACGTGAGGTAGCCCATCCATAGCCGCTCGATGAAAGCCGTCGCTACCAGCCCCACGCCCATCACGAGCGCTCCCGAAGCGACGATGACGCGCGGGCCGAGCCGATCGCTCAGATGACCGCTCAGCGAGCCGAGCATCGACCACGCGCACACGGTCAGCGAGAACACCGCCGAAGTGCGGCTGCGATCCGCGCCGAAATCGGCCGCCATCGGCTTGAAGAACGCTCCGAAGCTGTACGCGATTCCATACACGGTGAACATTGCGACGAACGCCACGCCGACCATGCGCCACGCCTCAGGCGAATCGAACTGCGCGAGCATCCCGGCGAGCTGCCCGTCCTGTTCACTGGGCGATTCGATCTTTGGTCGCGATTCCATCGGTGCGCGCCAAACTTGCGCAGCTGCGCGCCGGATGCAAGCTTTGCGGGACTTCGCGGCCGGCGTGCAGCCTCGACGCCTCTGCCCGGATAGTCGCCTGCACGATCGGCAGGCGCCGTGATTTGACAGATCCCCCCGCGCCGGCTTCACCCACCGCGACGCCGGGCGTCGGAGCCGGCACGGGCGGCTACGGCCTGAACTGTATCGCCCGCGGCCCGAGCTGAGCGGGCTGCGACACGATCCGGTAGGCGTTCTCGACCCATTCGCACACCCATCGGCGCGTATCGCGTGGATCGATCATCTCTTCCATCTGGAACCGGTTGAGCGGGCCGATCGGTCCCCGCGCGCTTTCGATTCGCGCATAGATCTCGGCGCGCAGCGCTTGCGGATCAGCGGCCTCGGCGAGCTGGCGCTTGTAGGCGGCCTCGATACCGCCTTCGGGCGGGATTCCGCCTACATCGGCGGCGGGCCATACGACGCGCACGCTCGCCCCGCTGCGGGGCGTTGCGTAGTTATTGCCGGCGACCCCGAAGCTCCGGCGCATAATCACCGTGAAGATCGGTACCGAGACCTGCGCGAACGCGATCATCCACTCGCCGCCCTTGCGGATCGTGCCGGAAATCTCATGCTCCAGACCCACCGCGAAGCCGGGATTGTCGACCAGATTCAGGACCGGAAGATGGAACAGGTCGCACAGGTCGAGATGGCGCTTGAGCTTGTCGCAGCCGTCGGCGGTGAGCGCGCCGCCGTTGACGTGCCGACAGTCGGACGCAATCACCCCCATCGGATAGCCGTTGAAGCGCACGAAGCCCGTGATTTGGTCCGTGCCCCATAGCGGTCCGATCTCGAAGAACGAATTCCGGTCCGCCATCAGGCGGATCGCGCGGCGCATGTCGAACGTCATCGTGCGCTTGCGCGGAATGAGCGTGAACAATTCTTCCTCGCGCCTGTCGATCGGATCGTTGGGGTCCGGCGCGAGAACCGGCGGCGCCTCGTAAACGCTCGACGGAAGGTAGGACAGGAACCGCCGGGTGAGGGAAAAAGCCTCCTCTTCGGTTTCCGCGAGATTGTCCACGGAGCCGTTGCGGCAGTGGATATGCCACCCGCCCAATTCCTCTTTCGAGATGTCGTAACCCATCGCGTGACGCACCACCGGCGGTCCAGCCACGAACAACTGCGCGATATCGCGCACCATCACGGAGAAATGGCCGAGCACCGCCTTTGCCGCCCCGATTCCCACCACGCTGCCGAGCAGGACGTTGACCACCGGCACCTGCGCAAGTTGCTCCACGTAGATGCTGCTGCCGAGATGCCCCGGCAAAAACGAGCCGCCTTCGCCCGATACGCGTGGCCGGCCCGCCGTGATCGAGCCGGAACTTTCCTTGGCGCTGCTCTCGCCCGGCTTTTGCTGCCTGGGTACCATCGCGGCGATACTCCCCCCGCCTGACGAGCCGTCGAGCAACCGGATCGACGGGCATCGAAGGTCCAGCGACAAGCGGTCGAGATGGATGCTCTTGCCGCCGATCGCGCCGTCGGCATGTCCCCCGCGCGAGGTGAAATCGTCGGCGCACACCACGGCGGTCCGTCCGTCGATCTTGCCCCATCCGCCGACATGATTTGCGGGCGTAAAGCCGGTAACCCGGCCGTCGTCATCATAGTCGGCAAAACCCGCGATGCTGCCGACTTCGCGAAAGGTGCCCGGGTCCAGCAGCAGAGCGATCCGTTCGCGGCAGGTGAGTTTGCCCCGCTTGCGCTGACGGACCACGCCCGGATCGGTCGAATCGGGCGCAAAGCGGCGATGCGCGATCGCCTGCAATTTCCGCACTTCCGCGAGGGTCGGCGCCCACGTGTCGTCGCCATATTGTCGCGGCGCGGACGGACCGCCTGCACGCTCGCTCGGCGCAATTGTCGCAATAATCTGTCCCGCCGCGACGTTCGCACCGACCTCGGCCGGCGAGAGCGCGGTCACGACGCCCGCGCACGGTGCCGTCACTGCGGTTTCCATCTTCATCGCGCTCACGATCATCAGCGTCGCGCCGGCCTCGATCGCCGCTCCGACCTTGGCGTGAATCTCGATAATCGAGCCCGTCATCGGGCTTTCGACTCCCTCTTCGCCGTCCGCCACGCTGAGGCTCGCCGGCGTCGGTTGCACGCGCGCAAGTGTCGTCGCGGCTCTGCCGCCGCCGATCACCATGGCCTGCTGTTCGAGCAGCGCGATTGGGGCCGAGCCGGAAGGAGGTATGCCGTTTTGCGCGCCAAGCTCGGGATGCTCGGAGAAAAGGGTCGTCCGGGCATCGCCCGCTCGCACTGCGGGATGGGACAGGATTGCACGGAGCTGATGAAGATTGGTCGGAAGGCCGGAAATATGGAACTCATCGAGCGCGCGCAGGGCGCGATCGAGCGCCGAATCGAACGAATGCGTCGAGTTGGACTTGCAGATGAGCTTCGCGAACATCGGATCGAAATGCGGCGGCGGAGCGTAGCCGAGGTAGCCGCACGAATCGACCCGTACTCCCGGACCGGTGGGTTCCTTGTACGCGGTCAGGACGCCCGCGCCGGCCGCAACGATACGCGCCTGTACCGCAAAGCCGCGCGGCGCCGGCACCGCGGATTGATCGGCAATCCCGAGCGCTTTAAGGCGTTCGCCGGCCGCGATGCGAAACTGCGCCTCGACCAGGTCGATGTTCGTCACCTGCTCGGTTACGGTGTGCTCGACCTGGATGCGGGGATTGCACTCGATGAAGAAATGCTCGCCGCGCTCGGGACTGACCAGGAACTCAACCGTGCCCGCGTTCACGTAATTCGCCGCGCGCGCAAGGCGTATGGCGTCCTCGAGGATCCGATGCCTGAGAGCGGCGCCGAGTCCGGGCGCGGGCGCTATTTCGACGACTTTCTGGTTTCGAAGCTGGACCGAGCAGTCGCGCTCATAAAGATGAACGACATCGCCGCCGGAATCGGCCAGGATCTGCACCTCGATATGGCGCGGCCGCGCGATAAGCTTCTCGACGAACACGGAGCCGTCACCGAACGCCGCCCGCGCCTCGCTCTGGCATCGTGCAAACGCGGCCGTCATCTCGTCGGCGCTCGCGACCGCGCGCATCCCGCGGCCGCCGCCCCCCGCTGCGGCTTTCAACATCACCGGATAGCCAAGCTTTTCGGCCACATCCATGGCTTCCTCGGCGCTTGCGACCGGCCCGGGGCTGCCTGGAACGATCGGAATCCCGAGCGAGCGGGCCAGTTCACGTGCCTTGGTCTTGTCGCCGAAGAGCGCGAGCGTCTCGGGGCGCGGACCGATGAACGCGATGTCCTCCTCGAGGCATCGCTGCGCAAAGGCGCTGTTCTCGGACAGGAAGCCGTAACCCGGATGCACGCTGTCGCAGCGGCGGGCCCTGGCCGCCTCGATCAGCGCCTCTATATCGAGGTAGGGGCGCACGGGATCGCTCGATGGGACGTCGGACGGCACGAGCGGGCATGATTCGGTTGTGACGCGGGTATGCAGCGAAAGCGCGTCGGCCGGAGCATACACGCTGACGGACTCGACGCCGAGCGCCGACGCGGCGCGCGCGACGCGGATGGCGATCTCACCTCGGTTGGCAATCAGGACTCGCTTGAACAAGGGTCAACTCCCAGCGGCACGGTAAGCGTATGGTTTTGGGCGATTCGTGAGCCTCGCGAAATACCTGCCCCGCTATCAGCTTCGCGGATTCGCCTGTGTCTGTGTTGAGACGAATACCTTTGGCAGTCGTTGAGTTGCAAGGATGGCATCCGAGACAGTCCTGGAGACCTGACCGAGGGCCAACCCCGGCGAGTCTGGCGCACCCTGCCGCAAGCGAAGAAGGCACAGGCAGGCCGCCAATGCCAATTTATGGCGAGCGTGCTGCGCCGACGGCGGACTCAGATGCGCGCGATTCTGAAACCGATCTTCGGAAAATGATTGACGATTCGCCCGAGCGTCTGATCGTAGCGCTCGATTGCAATCTCGTAGGCGTCGCTCGCGACCAGCGAACCAGCGACCGGATCGAATCCATAATCGTCGGGCGTGACCGTCACCTGGTCGCCCGGCTTGAGTCCGTTCGGATCGCCGGGATCGGGCGCCTCGAGCGTTACGGGTGCGCTTTCACGCGCGATCCTCAGCGCCTCGTCGGGGTCCATCGGCGTCGCCGTTCCGCAACCCATCGCGTCGATTCGCTCGAACCATCGGATCAGGTTGGGGCATTTCTTGACGAATCCGAACGCGGTCGGCTCGGCGCGCAGGAACCATATCGGATGGAAGCAGGCGGCGTCGGCCAGGCTGAACGAATTGCCAAGAAGGTATGGCTGGCTGGCGAGCTGGCGGTCGAGCATGTCGAGAAATGCACGCAACTGGTTGCGCGCGTCCGGCGCGAGCATCCCGATCTCCGCGAAGTTCGCCCCCTTCATCATCTTGGTGCGGTCCTCGATGAATTCCTTGCCGATTGTTGCGCCGAGTTTTTCGAAGATGACCGGTGTGGTCGACCAGAACAGGCGCCGGTCCGCCCACATGTTAAACGTGCGCGCCGCCGCTTCGAGACCCGCCGGATAGAGCGAAGGTTCCGGAAACATCTCGTCGAGCTTGCGCACGATGATCCCGGTGTCGCACCAGACGTCGGCGCCGATCTGCAGCACGGGGATACGGCGATAGCCTCCGGTGAGCGGCGTGAGCTTGGGCTTTGGCATGATGATCGGCTGCTCGACCGAACGCCACGTCACTTTCTTGTAGGCGAAAATTTTGCGGATTTTTTCGGAGAATGGGGAGCTCGCGTACTGATGAAGGATTATCTCGGGCATGAAAGCCTCCTTATCAAAGGCCCGCTGTCTTTTACAGAGCCGCCGCACGGGGGAGCGCCGCGGCAGGAAGCGGGCGCGTCAGCATCGACTCGATGCCGATGGCGCGGGATGATGACCTCCTTTCCCCCGGGCGCGGACTCAGTGCCTGCTGTCCGCCGTGGTCTGGCCGAGCAGCGCCTCCAGTTGCGCCTGCTTCTGCTTGAGCCGGCTCATCAGGTACTTGATCCCATGCTCGCGAATTACCCGGTCGAATTGCGCCCGGTAATTCTCGACCATGCTGATATCCTCGACCTGAACATCGTACACCAGCCAGTGATCGCCCCTGTTCTCAAGCACGAACGTGATCGGAATTGGCGGCTGGTCCGGTTGAAGGACGGTTGCGAAGACCAGCGCGTGGCGCGGGCCGCCAAGCTTCTCTCCCGAAACCTCGATTCGGAGCTTTACGTAGTCCTGTATCTGATCGAGGTAGGCGGTCTCGATAAAGGCGGCGAACAGGGGCACATACTGGGTGCGCTCGGCCGGGCTGAGTTGATCCCAATGGACGCCCATCGCGGCGTGCGCCATCCGGGTGAGGTCGAGATTGCCCTCCGCGATTTGGCGAAGCTCGCGCCTGCGTTGCGCGATCGGCATTTGCTGGTCCCCGAGTATTTTTATCGCTTTATCGAGCGCGCTCTTCACCGCGCCAAGGGGCGTGGCGGTGGCGGCATCGGCCCGCGTAGCCGCGCATCCAGCCGGCGCTATCGCGAGCGCGCAGCCAAGGACGAGCGCCAGAGTGACGATCGTGCTTCCGGCCTGTCCGTGCGACGCAAGTTTCGAAGCGATCCACCCGCCTGTCCGTCGCAACCGGCGGAGGTTGTCAGTGGGCCCGTGGTCATTGGCCGCTACCATACTTGTTCTCCTGGATGTTGCTCTCTGGGAGTAGGGATTGACGCATGCTGGAGTCGGATAATTTCAAGCTGGCGCGGGACTGATTTCAACAGTCGCTGGTTGTTCGCGGCCGCGACGCTCTGACCCGGACAGGTACATACCAAACCCGACTTGGCCGGAGCGCTTTTATTGCCGCGCTCCGAACAAAAATTACGATACGCAGCGAAGGATTCTAGCGCAAATCTGACGGCCATCCCGAGATGCTCTTCTTCCATCGCGTGGATGCCGTGGCGCCAGGATGGGCAGGCTGCCGAGACCCGCCGTGCCTTTGCGGAGCGTCATCGCGATAAACCAGCAGCACCGCGCATCGCCTCGATCGCTACGTAGCCGGAATGCTCGCGTTCAAAAGTATGCGCCACGCATCGGCATCGCACGAGCAGCTCGATCCGCCTCGGACAGCGACTTGAGAAACGTGACCTGTCCGCGAAGCCCGAGCCGCTCGGCCAGTGCTTCCAGATCGGCCAGGGTTTCATGACATTCGCTCAGCCGTTCGTCGAAGCCGCCGGCGACGGCCAGCCGCACCCTCGCGAAGCTTTCGGTGCCACCCGATCGCGCATCGCGGCGAGTGCTTGCACCACAAGACGCACGTTCTTTGTCCGCTCGTACCGATTCAGCGAGAGGATGACCGCCTCGCGGCCGTTGCGCTCGATTTCCTCGGCCCGATACTCGCCCGCGTCAACCCCGGGGTAAACGATGTCAAGCTCGCGGTCCGCCAGTCGCGCAAGGGTATGCCTGAAAGCGGCGACAGTGCCCGCGCGCAGGATATTGCACGGCGTCCGCAGTTTCGGCGAGTTTCTTCCGCTTCATATCGCGAATCGGCTCAATCCCCCGACGAATGGCCGCTTGGGCGCTGCGGGTGCGCCTCAGCTGGTCTGGCTCGCCAGCGTTTCCGATTTTTCAGTGCCCGCCCCGTTTTGCGAGATTGCCGGAGGTGAACCCGCGTCAGGCTCCGGCGCGGTCGGTTCCTGCGGATAAAGCGCGCGCGAATGTCCAAGCAGTCGGAGCGCGAGCGACTCGAGCGCGAGGCCAAGCCATCGCCGTATCCGGTCGCCGCTCGGCCGCTCGTCGGGCGCCGGCGTGAACCCGCGAAGCCCGTCGTACTCCGCGACCGCTGACTGCACCATGCGTGAATTCACATGCGCGGCGCTCCTGGCGTAGGCAAGCAGCATCGCGTTATGGCAGATCACGTTGATGCGGCGCGGGATACCGCCGCTATGGCGCACGATTTGGCGCAACGCCCTCGAATCGAAGACCCGCTTCGCGCTGCCGCCGCACAGGCTGAGCCGCTGCTCGATATACTCCAGGACTTCCGCGGATTCGAGCGGCCTGAGCACCGAGCGAGCGCCGATACGCTGATCGAGCTGGCGCAGGGCGGGACTTTTCAGCCGCCGCATCAGTTCGGGCTGTCCGACCAGTACGAAATGGAGATGCTTTTGGTCCGGTCGGCCGCCGTTTGAGAGCAGGCGCAACTGCTCCATCGTCTCATCGCTCAGATCCTGCGCCTCGTCGATAATGATTACGACCCGCTGGCCCGCCGGCAGCCCGCACAGGAACGCATCGAACGCTTCGAGGTAGGCAAGTCTGCTGCGGCCCTGCGCCTTGAGGTTAAGCTGCTTAAGAATGAGCTTCATCAGCTCCTGGAAGGTCAGCTTGGGGTTGCCGAGGTAAATCGCGCGCAGGTCCTGGTACTGGCGCGCCAGGGCCGCCATCACCAGCGTGGTCTTGCCGGTCCCCACCTCGCCAACCACCACTGTGAACCCGCTCGATTCGTGCAGCAATCCCCACTCGAGCGCGGAGTAGGCTTCCCGATGCGCCTTGCTCATGTAAAGAGCGAGCGGCGAGGGCGTCAGTTGGAACGGCGGTGCGTCGAGTCCGAAATGGCTATAGTACATGTGCCTTTGAGTTCGCCTCCCCTAGGCAGTCGGAGCGTCTCGCACAAACGGTGCCCGAACTTTAATCGTTTTCACGTAGCCAGGGCGCCCCGGAGAGTGGCAACGAAAGCACTGCCGTAGCACTCGCGCGACATTGCCAGCCGCCAGGGCAGGAAACCGACCCGCCCAAAATGGTCAGACAATTTTTCGCGAAGGTTCTCGTTTCAATCTTGCCGGGCGATTCGACCGGGCTGTCGGTCGGCTGTATGTTCTTGCGGGGACGATGAGCCAGGCAAAGCCGCGTCAGGAGGGCTGGCAGGATGAGCACGCGCAAGGCGCGCCGCATCCTGAGGGCGGGCGGCTTCCAGATGATGCTCGGGTTCGGAAGTTATACCTGCGCCGGGGCGGCCACGATGGCGGAGCTTGCGATCGCGGGGCTGCCAGCGCTGTTCGTGCCGTTGCGCTCGGCCGCGCAAGCGATCGTTGCTGATTGCGAAGCACTGGTGGGCGGCGAAGGCCCCGTCGCGCCACACGGAACACTGGTCACCCGCTTTCGACACGCAGATACTGCTGCAAACCGCGAAGGTGGTGTTCCTGGGCCGTGGAGGCCGTTGAGCGCCGCTCCTTGCCCCGGTCCTGCATGAAGCGGCCAGAGCCCGCTTCGCAAGTGCTCAGTATTCCGGATAGCGAGGAGCTTTTGCCTGTACCGCCTCATCTTGCGTACCCTTGACCCATGGACACCGCCAGCATCCGGTCCCGCGTGAACGCGCTATGGGACGAATCGATCATCGCCGAGCTCAAGGAATACATCCGCATCCCGAACAAGTCGGTTGCCTTCGACCCCGACTGGCGAACTCACGGCTACATGGACCTGGTCGTCGAGCGGTTCTCGCGATGGGCGCGCGCACAGCAACTGCGCGCCGTGGCGGTCGAGGTCGTTCGGCTCGAAGGACGCACTCCGCTCATCTTCATCGAGATTCCCGGCGATAGCGACGGCACCATCCTGCTCTACGGGCATCTGGACAAGCAGCCCGAGATGGCCGGATGGCGCGCCGGGCTCGATCCCTGGCAGCCGGTGCTTGAAGGAGAGCGCCTCTACGGACGCGGAGCTGCCGACGACGGTTACGCCCTGTTCGCATGTCTGGGCGCGCTCAGTGCGCTTCAGGCCGAAGGAATTCCGCACGCGCGATGCGTGGTGGTGATCGAGGCATGCGAGGAAAGTGGCAGCTTCGACCTGCCCGCCTACATCGACCATCTCGCCCCGCGCATCGGACGGCCGGACCTGGTGATCGCGCTCGACTCGGGATGCGGCAACTACGAGCAGCTATGGTGCACAACGTCGTTGCGCGGACTGGCGGGCGGAACTCTCACGGTCACGGTGCTGACCGAGGGCGTTCACTCGGGCGCGGCCGGCGGCGTGGTGCCGGAGAGTTTCCGGATTGCGCGCGCGCTTCTTGAGCGAATCGAAGACAGCGCGACCGGCCGCATCCTGCCCGGCGAATTTCACGTGGCAATACCGGCCGCACGCCTTGAGCAGGCCAAAGCCGCGGCCTCCACGCTGGGTAGCGCCCTGCGCGAGTTTCCTTTCGCTGGTTCCACGCGACCGCTCACGGACGATCCGGTCGAGCTCATCCTGAATCGCACCTGGCGACCGGCGCTTGCGATTATCGGCGCCGACGGTCTGCCGCCCGCCGCCAATGCGGGCAACGTCCTGCGTCCGATGACGGCACTCAAGCTCTCGCTCAGGCTTCCGCCCACCTGCGACGCAAAGGCGGCGTCGAGAAAACTCAAGGAGCTTCTGGAAAGCGATCCGCCCAACGGCGCGCAGGTGAGCTTTACGCCGAACTGGGGCGCCGACGGATGGGACGCGCCGCCGAGCGCGCCGTGGCTCTCGCGCGCGCTCGACGAGGCGTCGCGCGCGTACTTCGGAAAACCCGCCGCCTACATGGGCGAGGGCGGAACGATCCCGTTCATGGCGATGCTCGGCGAGCGCTTTCCCGAGGCGCAGTTCCTGATAACCGGGGTGCTCGGTCCCGGTTCAAACGCGCACGGCCCCAACGAGTTTCTGCACATTCCGGCGGCAAAGAAGCTTACCTGCTGCGTCGCTGGTGTGATCGCTGCGCATTTCCGCCGCGACCGCGTCTAAGGCGGGCCCGGGGAAGTTTCGCACGTTGAGTTGCCGGCGCGAAAGCTGGCCTGGAGCAGACTGACTCGCGTGACTGACAACGAGCTTCCAGCCGCCAGCAATCTTGCGCACAGCAGAGCGCACCGGCCCGTTTCCGAACCGTTCAAGCGCCAAACGCAGCCGAAGGCGTCTCGCCGCGAACCCGGATGCTCCTTGAAGGGCGCGCGGTTTATTCCCTCGCCGGCGCGATCATCTGGTTCGAGTTGCGGGGAATAAATTTTTCCCAGGTGATGAGCAGCTTGGAAGGCGCGCGGCTGGGATGGTTCGTCAGCGCGACGCTGGTTTCGTTCCTCATCTGGTTCTTGGGCGAGAACCTGCGCGAATCGGTCCGCTGCCACGCGAGCACCGGCACGGCGCGCGGCTTCGCTCCCCGCGTCGCGGATGATACGATGACGCGAGATTCATCAGGTTTTACCCGCTATGGCGCAAGGAAAGCGCGTACTGGTCGCCGAAGATCATCCGAGAACGCGCCGGCTGTGGAACGAGCTGATCTCCTCGTGGGGCTATCAGGTTGAGGCCGCAGAGGACGGCATCCAGGTCCTCGAACTTGTCCATAGCTTCGAGCCGCATATCCTCCTGCTCGATCTCAAACTGCCGGGACGCGACGGAATCGCCGTACTCGAAGAGATACAGCGCGAGGGACTCCCGCTCACGACCATCATCATCTCCGGCGAGGGCGATATCCCCGACGCCGTCAAGTGCATCAAGCTTGGCGCTTACGATTACCTGCGCAAGCCGGTCGATCCGGTCAGGCTGCGCCAGGTGCTGAGCAACCTGACCGCGCATCTGAACGCCGCCGAGGAAAACCAGCGTCTCAGGCTTCGGCTGATGGAAACCGGCGAACTAGGCTCGATGATAGGGCGTTCGCTTGCGACGCGTCGCGTGATGGCGCTGATCGAGCAGGCCGCGCCCAGCTCCGCCTCGGTGATTATTCGCGGCGCCAGCGGAACCGGCAAAGAGATCGTCGCGCGCACACTGCACGAGCTGTCTCCGCGGCGCAACGGTCCGTATGTGGCGATCAACTGCGCCGCGCTGCCGGAGAGCCTGATGGAGAGCGAGCTGTTCGGCCACGAACGCGGTGCTTTCACCGGCGCGGAGCATCGGCGCCCCGGATGCTTTGAGCTTGCCAACGGCGGCACGCTGCTGCTCGACGAGATCACCGAGATGAAGCCCGAATTGCAGGCAAAGCTGCTGCGGGTGATCGAAGAGCGCCGCTTGCGGCGCCTGGGGGGAACGACGGATGTTCCGGTTGACGTTCGCGTGCTTGCCGCGACCAATCGCCCGATACAGGAGGCGCTCAGCAAAGGACAGCTGCGTGAAGACCTCTATTATCGCCTCGCGGTCTTCACCATCGAATTGTCGCCGCTCTCGGAGCGGACCGAAGACATACCGCCGCTGGTCGATCTGTTCATCCGCCAGTTCGCCAGCGCTAACGGCAAGGCGATCGTCGGCGCGGACGACGCCTGCCTGGAGGCGCTCAAGGCGCGCTCGTGGCCGGGCAACGTCCGCGAATTGCGCAATGTAATTGAGCGAGCGGTTATCGTCAGCCGCGGACCCCTGCTAACGCTAGCGGACCTTCCGCCCGAGCCGGTTCACAACGGCAGGAGCAAAGAGAAGCCCTCCGGCGTTTCTCCGGTGCTTCCGGTTGGTACGCCGCTCAGGGAGGTCGAGCGCGAACTGATTCTGAAGACTCTGGAGAGAGTCGGAGGTAATCGGCTCAAGGCGGCACAGATTCTCGGAATCAGTCCGAGAACCCTTTACAACAAGCTGGAACGCTACTCGGGTGCCGACGGACCGGAAAAGGAGTAGTTCCGCCTCCGGAGTCGTTCAGGACGCAGCATGGGCCTGCGCGCAAAACTGGCAACCGTCTTCATCCCGCTCCTGGTCGCGGCGGTCGTGGCAGTCAGCGCCGCCGAGGTTGACCATTCGGCGGACGTGATGGTTGACACGCTGCATGACTTCGGTTCGATCTTCATCAGCCAGACCTTCGAGCAAATCCGCACCGCCCTGGCCGACGCGAAGGGCGATCCGCTCCAGACGCTGCGCAATGACGCCAGCCTGAGCGCGCTGCTCGCTTCCTCGCAGGCTTTCGGCAAAGCCGTCGTGTATGCGCGCATTGAAACCCCGGACGGCGGTTTCATAACGGGAGTCCCGGCCGACGGCGAGCAGGTTGCGCGCCTTCATCCCGAACCGTTTTCCGCTCTGAAGGCCGCGGTGGAGCGGCGGTGGTGGCCGCTGGCCCGGATTGCGCCGCTCTGGGGCGACCATGTTTACGAGATTAGTAGCCCGGTCGAACTCAACGGCCATCCTTTTGCCGTCATCAAAGTGGGACTGTCAACCGCGCTGGTATCGGCTGACATCACGCGCACCATCATCAATATCGCGCTCATCGGCGCGGTGGTGATAGCGATGAGCCTGCTGGGAGCGTTGCTTTCCGGCGCTCTGCTGCTTCGCCCGGTCGCCGCAATCACTGCTGGCGTCGAACGCCTGGCTTCGGGCGCGGACACCGGGAACGTGCAAGTCGGCGGACGCGACGAGCTTGGGGCGCTCGCCGAGAAATTCAACGTACTTGCCCAGAAGGTTCGCGCCGACCGCACCCAGTGGGAGGATGAACGCGGCCAGTTCATGGACGTGTTCCGCTCAATCGCCGACGCCGTGATCCTGCTCGACGCCGACGGCCTGATCCGATTCACGAACGAGGAGGCACACGGCAGGCTCGGACTGCCGGCCGGCGGGATGGCGTACGGCAAGCCCCTCGCGACTTTTCTCGGGGGCGACCATCCTGTTGTGCGCCTGGCCAGAAACGTCGCGGCTTCCGGCGTCGAAATGCGCGATGTGGCGGTGGAAATAGGCGCCGGTGACAAGTCCACGCGGCTGCTCGCCTCGGCTTTTCCGCTTGGACGCCGCGCCGGCTCGCCGGTGCTCGTGATAGTCCGCGACCTCAAACCGGTGCGCGAACTGGAGAACGTGGTCGAGGATTCGGGACGGCTCGCACGGCTCGGCACCCTCATCTCGGGCGTCGCACACCAGATTCGCACGCCGCTCAATGCGATGACGCTCGAACTCGAGTTGCTCAACCAGGATATTCACGAGTCGCGGCCGATCGAGGACCGCGTCCACATGGTGCGGGACGAGATGCGCCGGCTCGGGCAGGCGATCGACGCCTTGATGCGTTTCATGCGGCCCGAACAACTGCATCTGGAAGAGCTGGACTTGAATGCGACGCTGACGGAACTCGCTCATGAGGTGGGCGACTCGAAGATAAAGGTAAGCTGGCGGCTTGACCCGTTGCGTCCAAAGGTAAACGCGGACCGCGCCGTGCTGATGGAGGCCTGCCGCAATGTCATTCAGAATGCGATCGAGGCGATGCCAAAGGGCGGCGACCTGATCCTGGCCAGCCGGGCTGAGGACGACGGGTTCGCAACGCTCTCGATATCCGACAGCGGGCAGGGAATCCGCCCGGAAATCCTGGAGAACATTTTCCAGCTCTATTTCACGACCAAGGAAGATGGCACGGGCATTGGCCTGCCCCTGGCCCTGCGCGCGGTCGATCTCCACGGCGGCACGATCAAGGTCGATTCGCAGCCCGGCAAGGGGACTACCGTAACCATCCGATTACCGGTCGAGGGTCCGGCCAGCTCCTATCGCAGTTCGAGTTCCGCAAGCAGAGGTCAGTTCAACTCGTGATGAGGAACAGAGCATGAAGGCCCGCGGGTTTTTGGCAGGGGCCGGAATCGCCCTTGGTCTGTTGAGCCTCGGGGGATGCGTCAGCACGCCCGAGGGCTGGCGCATCCTTTCGCCGATGCGACCATTGCCGCATGCGGCGGTTCAGCGATGGCGTCGTCCGGAGACCGCAAGCGGGGAGACTCGGCCACGGCCGCATTACGCGCAACGACGCGTCGCCCGGCCCGTGGCACAAGCGAAGGAAACACCTCAGGCTCCCGCTACAAATCGGACCCCAACATCATCGGCCGACGAGGCCACCTCACGTTCCTTTTCCCCACCCGCCCAGGCGGCTGCCGCGCCCACGGTGACGCTCGCTGACGCCAATATCTCACGCGTGCGGGTTATCGAGACGCTCAATCAGGCAGAGGCGAAGCTCTCCGGGATCGATCGCCAAAAACTGGACGGAACCGATGCCGTCACCTATGACCAGGCGGAAGGTTTTCTCCGGCAGGCACGCAAGGCTGCCGATGAGAATGACTACGTCGCGGCGTGGGGACTGGCTCACAAAGCCTCCATCCTCGCCGACAAGCTTCCGCCCTCGCCTTAGATTCGACGCGGTTACGTCTTCGCATGCTCAAGAATCGGCGGCTGACGGCACCGCTGCCGACGCGACTTCGAGCGTCCGCTGCGACAACAAGAGCGGAGCCAGCTTGCCGCGAGCGGGATCGCCGCTACTTCCTGCTACCAACCGGTTATATGGATGTTCGGCGTGAGCCAGCGCTTATGTGCGATGTTCCCCTTGATATTGTCGATGTATTTCACCGCCGCGGGATCATACCACCCACCTGAGTAGTGCATTCCGATACATCCCCACAGGAGCGTGTCGAGATTGGCCTGGCTGGGATTGTTTGCATACAAGGCCACGTCTTCGGCGTAAGTGTTATGGCCGGGTTGAGCCGGACGCCTCGCAAAATATGGCTTCCAGTCTCCATTGATACATGCTCGCGTGTCGGCAAACCGGTATTCCGCAGCGAATGATGTTGAGTCCTTGATCATCGGCCAGGTCTTCCACTCATAGTAAACTTTGGTCTGCCACGCCGACCACGAAGTATAGCAACAGTGTGGGCATGATACCTTGCGTCCGTCCACGAAAAAGATTGTCGTATCCCAGAGAGCAGTGAATCCGTCTTGAACGCACTCCGCCCGCGTGGTTCGCCTGTCGCCGGTCGCCCATTGGCGCCAGAAGCTCTCCGCCCACGCCTGGCCGCGAACCACGTTCTCGTCGATTCCGTATTTGCACGCGACCCATCGCATGATCATGTCGGTCGAACCGGTGTAGTTGCCCTTGATTCGCGCGTATTGCGCGTGGCTCGCCAGTGTCTCGAACGTGTAGCCTGCCGCCCTGAAGGCGGCGAGCTCTGAGGGGGTGGCGACAGTCCGATTAAAAGGAATGTTGCCGGGGATCGTCTCGGGAGTGGGAGGAATCTCCGCTGCGCATTGCCGTCCGCTCGGCAGCACTGCGTGCGGCGGGAGAGTCGGAAAATACCCGTCAACCCGCGACGCCAGTGTCAGCACACGTTCACCAGCGGCATCGTCGGATGCGGACGCAGGTCGCACGAGCGCCACGGTCAGAATCAGCAGGAGAACCAGCGCGGCCGCACCCGCGAACATCCGGCGCGGGTCGCGTGCGGATAGAGAGTCTGCCGCGGCTTCCAGAGTCGTCGGGGGCGCCATGACTCGTTGGCGCTCCGCGACCATCCAAAGGAGATAGAATATGATTGCGTCCATGCCGTGAACGTCTCCTATGCCGGTCTCCGCGAACGCGCGGCAGAACGAGGGCAGTATCAGGAAGAAAAACAGGGGCTTGAGATTCCAGGGATCGCCGGAGCGTCTGAGGAGCGCAATCCAGGGTCTCAAGATGATGTAAAGCCAGAAAACAAGCGCAGGGACTCCGAGCCCCACCGCGATCGACAAATAGCCTTCATGGGTCGAGGTCCGCGGGCCCTGCGACCAGAAACTGTCCCAGCTTGGAAACCGCGGGTCCTTGAAGATCGCACCTTCGACATCGTACCCGTACCCGGTAAGGGGCCGCTCCACAATTTTGCGGAGCTCGAACTTCCACGCGAGGGTTCGCCCGGTAAGCGTACCGACATTGCGGCTCACCCCCAACCTTGCCGTCGTCCCCAGGGCGCCATACACCAGCATACCGGCGAGAGCGACCGCCGCGCACACGAGCATCCCGCGCGTGCGATGCTGCCAGAGCAGATACGCGCCCACGCCAATGGCCAGCGCGACTATGGGCGAGCGCGAGTCAGCCATCACGCCGAAGACCGCCCCCGCCAGAATAATAAGTACGAGTACGATACGTTGCCGGCGCGACGCGCGTCCCCAGAGGCTCAACGCAACGCCGATACTAAGGAACACCAGGCTGCCAACCTGGTTGGGACTGTAAAAAACTCCCTCGAACCGGTCTATGCCCGAGGTATCACGAATCCATGTGTACGTGCCGCTCATGTCGTGGGCCGCGCGCCACGTGCCCGCCCAGGCGCTGCCTTCGATGAACACCCTTCGCGGCAGGGCGACCGCAACGAATGCGGTCAGGCACAGAAGGACAGCGCATCCGACCAGGAAGTTCCACAAGACGGCATCCATGTCCTTCGCGGAAACCGTCGAAAGCGATACCAGCGTCAGTGCTGCGAACAGGAGCGCGGCCGGGAGCAGACGACCGGCCGAGATCAATGGGTCGAGAGAGTAGATAACTGATACCGCCCCCCATCCAAAGTATACCAGGAAGACGGCCAGGTATCGCTCCCTCAGTACTCCTCTATGGTATGCAGCCGCGATGGACGGCAGGCAGAATGCCAGTAGCAGTGGATAATGCAGCCACCATCTTTTCTCCGGGTCAAGCGGAATCAGATTGACATACGGCAGAGTCTCCACCAGCACCAGGGCGGGCACCAGACGGAGCGGATCACGCGTCGTCCATCTGACCGCCCACAGCAGCAGACTTCCGCCCAGCGGTCCGGCAACCGCCAATGCCAGATAGGGCGAATGGATGTTCAGAGCCAGGACCGCCAGCACTCCGAACGCGGCCGCCAACGTGACGACGGCCAGGCGCGGCAGAACGCGTGCGGGCCGGGTCTCCACGTCATCGAAGAGGCGAAGACGGTCGATGTCGCGTCCCGGTGAATCGAAGGTCTTCGCTTGCGCACGCGGGCGCGGAGCTCCGGAAAACGCATTCGTGTTATCCATCGGAATTCCCAGAGGAAACACCGTCTGCCTGCGGGGTACGCTCGCCGAGTTCAGCGGCCCGCAGTTCGTTCGAGTGCAGGATCGCGCGCAGGAGCGGCGAATCGGCGAGACTGAGCAACAAGTTGATGTTCGGGATTACGCAGTGGCCGCCGATGAATCCGGGGAAATAGCGTACGCGCGGCAGGAAGTCGATTTCGTCGAAGAAGCTCGTGATCTCGAAATAGTCTCCGCCGACGCGTTCCGCGTAACGATTCAATTCCTGGGCAAAGGCGATCAATGTGCCAAAGTAGGTGGTCTCGGCGAGCTTGGCGAGCTCAAGGGTCTCGGGCCGGCTGACGCGGGCGGTTTTCATCCCCGCGTCCTGGAAGTGCTTCTCCGCGTGGGCAACGGTGTCGATATCCGTCGCGGCGACGAACTTGACGTAGTGCAGCAGGTCCTGCGTCATGCGCACGTGCTTTCCGCGCACCGGACTATACGCTACCGGCACGCCCGTGCGATCCGCGACGGAGCGCGTAGTCCCGGGCAGAACCGTACTGTTGATCACGGTCAGCCGCGGTGCGAAGCGCTCGATATACTCGCACGCGGCATCGACGAAATCAGGCCCGCGAAAAGGAAAACATATGTGCATGACGTCGACCGGCTGCTCGAATTCGCGCGGTTCTATATCATGTCGCAGGACCGTCCCGCGCTTTTCGAGCACGTCCGCAAGCGCCGCACCCACCTCGCCCATGCCGACGATTAGGGTTGCTCCGATCGGATCCATCTTCTTTGTTGTCCAGTTCATGTTGCTCCTTTCCCCTGCGCCAACGCGTCGGGGCTCTGGTTGTTTTCGTGGTTTCCGAGAAGTGAGTCGACAATCCGGCAATACTCAGTCGATTGAGCCTGCCAGCCGATTGACTGGATGATGCGCCGAGCATGCATTGCGAGGCGCAGCCTGCGCTCGGGGTCGCGATGGAGTTCCTCGATCGCGGCTGCAAGGTCTGCGCTGTTGCCCGGCTCGAAGAAGCGCACCGCGTTGCCGTTGAAGTAATGCTCGATAGTGCGCAAGCGGGCGGCTATCGTCGGAATTCCCATCGCGGCGTAGTCGAGGAGTTTAACCGGGAGCATCAGATGCGTGGCGCTCGTGGCGCGATTCGGCACGAGGCCGACGTCAACGCCGGCGAGCGCGGCCGGCAGGCGCTCGACCGGAACCGGGGACAGGAAAGTGACGCACTGGTCGAGGCAAAGCCGCGCCGCAAGACGGCGAGCCTCTTCGAGATAGTCGCCCGTTCCAATTACCAGAAATCTGAGACCGGGAAGCCGCCGGCGCGCGAGTTCCACCGCCTCCAGCGCGATATCCAGTCCAAGCCGATGAGTCAGCGTTCCATGACAGGCGACCGTGAATTCCTGCGTCGATTGACGAACGCCCCTCGGCGGCCGAAAGACCTCGGGGTCGGGCGCGTTCATGACGACCGCGATTTTCCGCGCCGGAATGCCCGCGGTCACCAGGCGCGCACGATGCAGGTCGTGAACCGCCAGCACGCGGTTCGCGCACGCGGCGCTCGCGCGCTCAAGGCCCATCAGAAGGCGTGCGCCCACAGCCCCGCGCCTTCCGCCGAACTTGTCGCGATAAAGCTCGGGCATCGTATCGTGAATGTCCAGAAGCACCTTCGTGCCGAGGAATCTTAACGGCAGGGCCGAGAGCACCGCCGCGTCCGGCATCGTGCACACGATCGCAAGGTCGTAGCGCCTGCGCAGGCCACTCCTGAACGCGGTCCAGGCGGCGACTGTGAGGAAGCGCGCGTAACTTCGCAGGTAACGGGTGCGGCTCGCTCCCCGGTAACGCGGCATCCGGATGCCGAGGAGATTGACACCGTGCAGGTTCGCTCCGTGTGCGGAATCGAGGCAGATTACGTCAACGTGGTCGCCCCGGCGGGCGAGCGCTTCGGCGTGACGCTTGACGCGGCCATCGTGGATATAGGTGGTGTAGGCGATGACAAGAATTCTCGCCACGGCTCTCCTGCTTATCTGGCAAGCGGATGCTCACTCAGTCGGCGCACGGTTGCGCGCCTGGAACCGGGCGCCCGAATGACGGGCTGTCCGCCGTTTTCGATTGACAGTTGAAGCTCGGCGCGCTCGCGCCACCATCCGGCGACTTCCGATGGCAGCGCGCGCCACGACGACGGCAGCTCCGCGAGCACCCGGAGCAGGTCTTCGTAGGCCCCAAGGAGCCGCCCCTCGCCGATGTAGTCGGGATGCGTAAGCGTCAGAATCATCCCGCCGACCGAGGCTATCCAGTTCGCCTTCATCGCCCAGATCGGGAGCGGGCTGCGATGCAGCAGATGAATCAACGTATGGTCCTGGGGGAGCGTGTATGGCAGCTCAACCATCCGCGACAACATGAACGGGAACAGGCTGCAGGTGCCGCCGGGCTGCGGTTCGTAGGGATCCGTGTCCGAGAAGCTCGAATCGAAGTCGAAGGCCATCGTCGCGATCCACCAGGCGTTGCGCAGCGTGGACGGCGCTCGAAATCCCCGCAGCCCGTGAGCCGCGGCCATCCGCTCGACGATGGGGGAAAGCGTCGCGAAGTCCCGCGCGCTTCGAAACAGCCGTCCGTCGTGGCTGAGGCCGTGCGCGCCGAATTCAAATCCACGCGCGCGAAGCCGCGTCACCAGGTTCCAGTCGATTCGGTACTGCGTCAGGGGAAGGTTCCACGCCGAACGGAAGCCGTATCGTTCCTCGAGATCGGCGATCCGTTCGATACGCGCGAAGCCCGAGGAACTTTCCACGTCATGGGTCAGCACCACGCAGCATTGGTACCCGTCAGGCCAGAAGCCGATATGCCAGCCGTCGTCGCGCCCAAGTATCGCAAGGCTCAGGCGCAGCCATTCGCCCCAGAACTCCAGGAGCGCGCTTTCACACGGCCAGTTGGGAAATTCGGGCCTGACGCGTGCGCGTATCGCCGCCGCGTTGAGGCGATGGCGCACGCGGCGTGGAATCAGGCGCTTGATTTTGTAGTACGCCTGCATCGGGCGCGACTGACGATGGCCACCGCGCGAGAGGTATGATTCGAAAAGGAAACGCTCGGCGATGAACTCCGACGACAGGATCATCGGCTCCAGCTCGTCGCGCCATTGCTCGGGCAGCTTCCAGAACGAGAAGGCGTCGTTGCGCGCGCGCATTGCCAGCGCGCGGCAATCCGCCCGCGCCACTCCGATTGCGGCGCTGGTGGTCGAGGCGGCACTCATCTCCATAGCGACTCGCGCAGCGTGAGCCGGCGCATTTGATGGCGGCGCACGAAAGCGACCATTTCGGGGGTGGCGGGACGCGGCTTGCGCCGCAGATAGGCCCCGACATATCCGGCCAGCAGCGCGGCAGCAGCGATCCCCGGCGGCCATCCGAACAAAAGCTTCACCGCGCGCGCCGCAAGGAAGATCGGCGAATAGCCAACATTGTAGGCCGCTTCACCGGCAGCCCGGCGGCTTTTCCACAGTCCGCCGGCCGCGCCCTGTGGGCGATGATGATACGCGCGGATATGGCGAAAATTCCGCGTCTCGAATCCGCGCATCATCGCGCCCACTTCGTCGAGCGTGTCCCATCCGAGCTCCGGGCGGATCGCGCCGAGCGCCTCGAGGCACCTCAGCGAATACATCTTGACCGCGCCGCGCGTGTGAAAGGATGGAGCGACCACTTCGCGCCATCCGCCGCCGTCCGGCTCCAGCAGCGTCGCGCTCGCGATCCCGAGCTTAGGATTGCGCTGGAACTCGGCGATAAGAAGTTCCGCAAACCGCGGATCGAAGCTCAGATCGGCGTCAAGCCTCAGGACAGCGTCGCAGTCCAGCCACTTCCCGCCACTTAGAAATTGCGCGACGACCGACTCGCCGCCGGCAGCGCGCGGCTGGTCCGACGCAAGATGGCGCGGTTCGATCCATGGCGCGCGGTGAGCCGCGGCTTCAATGATTTCAGCGGTGCGGTCGGCCGAGCCGTCGTTGATTATGATCCATCGTTTCGGCTTGACGGTCTGCGCTATCATCGACGCGATCAGCCCCGGGAGCATCCGCTCCTCGTCGCGGGCGGGGGTTATGGCGATGTAATCGTTCATGCGAAAAACCGGTAGAGAGACGCTCCCACGAGGCGCGCGAGCGGAGCGGGGAGATGACGCCAAACCCGCGACGCGGCTCGCCCGAACAGGCCCATCGCCTCGGAGCTGCGGTTGCGCGGCGCTTTGGGAAAGTACGCGTAGGGCAGAGCGAACGCCCTTGCTCCAAGCTCGCTCTTGAAGCGGACCAATCCGGCGTTGCGCGCGTCGGCGCGCCCGAGGTCGAGCGCCGATACGCGCCCGGCGTATTCCTCGACGAGCGCGGTATTCAGGAGATGGCTCACCCCTTGCGGAGAGTCGATCGCGCGCGCGCTCCACTTGCAATGCAGCGTGCAGCCATCGCGCAGGACGAACAGTGCGGCGAAGTCGCGCCCCTTGCGCGTTGCGAACCAGAGTTCCACGTTTGCCTCGGGCGCGAACTCGTCGCGCACCGCGAGAAAGAAGCCAAGCGGCTGGGCAGGCAGACCCAGCCTTCGCCGCGCCTGCAGTTGAAGCCGGTAAAATCTCCGCACGTGCTCGGCTGAGGAACCTTTCTCCACGCGGACCCCGGATGCCGCGGCGCGCCTGGCGTTGTATCGGAAATGTCGCGACATCTCGCTGATTACCGGCGCGGCGGGCCGCGACAGGTCGAGCACCCAGCGCTGGAAGCTCCGCTCCGCAATCCACTGCGCGCTTGGTTCCACGCCGCGAATCTCCAGCCGCGGCGCGGGCGGGTTCGCGGCCAGCGCGCTCAGCAGAATTTCGCGCGCCTGGTCGTCAAGCGAGAGCGGCGGGCAGAAATCCGAGAAGGACAGCGAGACCATCCGGGGGCGCAGCGGATGCGCGCCTCGCGCGAATACGCATCCCGCAATGATCCGGCCATCCGCCGACAGCGTGGCGACGGACAGCTTGAGACGGTATGCGCGTTCGAGCGCCCTGAGCCAGGGCTCACGATGATAGAGCGTTGCGCCGTCCATTTCCTGGAGCAAAGCACGCCATCGCGGGAGCGCCTTGCTCAGAGGCTCGATTGCGAGTTCGCCGGTGGTGTGCCGGTCATACGAACGCGCCTCGAAAACTGCGTTGTTGGTCATTTCCATTCAACCATCCTGGCGAGCCGCAGCCGCAACCACTGGCTGCGGCTTCTGTCCGAGCGCCGCCGAGAGCATCGCTCCAAGGTTCGAGCGCTCGACCCGAAAGTAAACGAGCATCGCCGCAACCGCGGTCACGGCGAGCGCAACGGGCGCGTCAAGCCCCGCTGCAACAGCGAGGAAACGTGCACCAAAGGCCGTGATTGCGCACAGGGCCGCGACCTTGAATCCGGGCATCGCCGCTTCGAGAAGTCCGTGCACGTCCACTCCCGCTGCGGCGCAAGCGAGCCCAAGCCCGGTTACGCTGACCACCGTTTCGACGGCGCTCATCCCGGCGCTTACGCCTGAAAGTCCTTCGGCGCTTAACGAAAAGACCGCTGAAGCGATAAGCGCGAGCCTGCCGGCGTGAAGATAGATGTCGTAGGACGGATGGCCGGTGGCGTAATAGACGGAACCGATTCCCACTTCCAGTCCGGCGAACATCAGTCCCGTAGCCAGCAGCCGCATCGGCAGGGCCGCCGCAATCCACCTGGGGCCGTACACGGTGGCGAGCAGTTCGGGCGCGACAATCGCGGCGCATACGGCGAAGGCTGGAACGATTCGAGCCAGGTAGCCGAAAAAGTCCCGATAGGCCGTTGCCAGGCGGCGATCCTCGCCGCGTAGCCGGCAGAAGGCAGGAAAGGTAACGCGCCCGGCCACGCGATGGAGGCGATCAGGCACGAAGCGGAGGATGTCCCACGCAATCGAGTAGAGGCCCAGCGCGGAACTGCCGAGCATTCGCCCGACCAGCGCGTAGTCCGCGTTCGAGGAAATGGCCGTCAGGAGTCTCGCGCCGCAAACCGTGCTCGCAAAGCGCGCGAAATCGCCCGCCGCGCGCGCGTTCGGCGCGCCGCGCGGCAGGCGCGCGTCCGCGGCCCACAGCGTGGCGGCTCGCAGTGAAAGACGCGCCGCAAGTCCAGCGGGAAGGCTCCACAGCGGCATCCCGAGCGCGAGGCTCCAGAACGCCGCGGTGATAAAACCGACCTCGCCGAGAACGTCGGCAACCGCCAGAGCGCCGAAACGAAGCTCGCGGCGAAGGCGCGCGTCGGATGTGACTGCGGTTGCCGCGAGGAGGATCGGAAGGCACAAGAGACGCGCGCTCTCGACGAGCCGCGGCATCGCCATCAAACGCGCAATTACCGGCGCGCCGGCGTAAAGAACGCCTGCCACGAGCGCGCCAAGCCCGCTGGTCAGCCAGAAGGCGGTCGATTCATGCTCGGGACGCAACGCGTCGCGCTGAATGAGCGCGTCCGGTATTCCGGCCTCGGTGAAGAGCGTCGCAAACGCGCATATGATGAGCAGGATGCGAAACAGGCCGAAGTCCCCGGGCGTGAGGGCCCGTGCGAGTGCTACCGTCGCGCCGAGCCGCAGCGCCTGGACTGCTGTCTCGCCGGCTATGTTGTCGCGCACGCTCGCGGCGAAGGCGCTCCACAAGGCGTGATCGTGCTGCGCGAGCGCTTCGTGCGGACCGCCTTGCCGCCTCGCAGCCATCACACGCCCTCCCCGCGCAGCAGCACCGGCAGCGTGCGCATCAGGATTCTCAGGTCCGCGCCGAGCGACCAGTTGTTGAGATACTGCACGTCGAGCCGGACCATCTCGTCAAACGACAGACGGTTGCGCCCGCTCACCTGCCAGAGCCCGGTGATTCCCGGTATCGCGTCAAGGCGGCGGCGATGCCACGGCTGGTAGAGCTCGATCTCGTAGGGAAGCGCGGGGCGCGGACCTATAAGGCTCATCTCGCCGCGAATCACGTTGAGTAATTGGGGAAGCTCGTCGATACTGAAGCGGCGCAGGATTCTGCCGACCGGCGTGATGCGATTATCGTTGCCGAGCTTGAAGAGCGGGCTCTGCGCCTCCGATGCCGCGGCACCATTACGGATCCATCGGCGAACGTAGTCACGATGCGCCGCGTCGTCTGCCGAGGCGCGCATCGTGCGCAACTTCAGCATCGCGAACGGACGCCCGCGTGCGCCGATCCGAATCTGGCGAAACAGTATCGGCCGCCCGTCGAAAATCCGTATCGCGAGCGCGCCGACAAGCAGCACCGGGGCGCTCAGGGCAAGCAGGACGCTGGCGGCGAAAAGATCGAAGGCGCGCTTTATGGCGAAGTTGAGTCCGCCGATATTCGAACCGCGCACGCTTATCAGCGGGATGACTCCGAGCGTATCGAAGCGCAGTCCGTTCGGCGCGTGGTTCGAGACCCACGGCACCAGCCACCATCGGACGTCGTGCCGCTCGCACAGCGCAACGACTTCCTGCTCTCGTTCGCGCGGCGAGTCGGGCATGGCGACGGCGGCTTCCAGTCCCGGGAACAGGCGCGCGATTTCGCCGAGTTTCTCGACAGGTCCGAGGACCGGGTAGCCGCGGTACTGGCATCCCGGACGACCGTCGTCGAGAAAGCCGACGATCTCGTACGGCGTCAACTGGTCGAGAATGCTTTCGCAGAGATATCGTCCGACCTGGTTGAATCCGATTAGCACGAGCGGAACCGCGTTTTCCGGGCTGGTGTAGAACCTCCGGATGCTCCATCGGGCGACGGCACGCGCCGCGACCACGGAAGGAGTCGCCAGCGCGTAAGCAACCACCACGGTCAGGCGCGACACGTCCAGATGCGCGAGGAAGCCCGCAAGAACCGTGAGCAGCGCGGCGATAGTCGAGCCGCGCACGATCGCTTCGAGTTCCTTCAGCCCCCCGTTGCGCATCCGGTAAAGCTCGCAGGCGCGGAAGACAGCAAGCCACATCGCGGCCAGCAGGATCGCACCGAGGATGAGGAGGTCCGGGCTGGCCCTGAGCAGCCGCACTTCCATCGCGCCACCCGGATCGTGCAGCATCAGCGCCGCGCTGAAGGCGATGAACAGCGCGAGGACGTCGGCGGCCGCAAACACCGCCTTCTGTTTCTGGAGCTCGCCGGCGAACATTGCGATCTACCTTCTCCTGGGGGGGAGGAGAGACAAGGTCGCCATTTGCCTGAGTCCGCCGGCGAGCAGCTCTCTGTAGCCTGCAAGCGCATCGCGCACCACCTGGGCGACGCGCCCGACTTCCGTGTCACTTAGATGGGGATGCATCGGCAGCGACAGGACGGTATCCGCCATCGTCTCGCAGACCGGAAAGTCGCCGGGCGAATGGCGAAGCTGCCGGCACGCGGGCTGCAGATGGAGCGGAACCGGATAATGAATGCCGCATTGAATTTCGTTGCGGACGAGCGCCTCGCGGAGCAGATCCCGGGCGGGCGTGCGAACGACGAACAAGTGGTTGGCGGAAACCATGCCGTCGGGCTCAGCCGGCAGGCGCAGACACGTCGAGCCGAGCAGCTTTCGATAAAGCCGCGCGACCTTGCGCCGGCGTTCGTTCCACTCGCCGAGCCGCCTGAGCTTCGCACGCAGCACTGCGGCCTGTATCGCGTCGAGCCGCGCGTTGTAACCGAACTCCCGATGCGCGTAATGGGAGATGCGGCCGTGGTCGCGCAGGAATTTTACCCGTTCGGCCAGTTGGTCGTCGTTGGTGACGACCGCACCCGCTTCTCCCCACGCGCCCAGGTTCTTGCCCGGATAAAAGCTGAAGCATCCGGCAAGCCCCTGCGTACCCGCCATCACGGTCTCGCCGCTCGGTCCGCGCCATCTCGCGCCATGCGCCTGACAAGCGTCCTCGATCACCGTGAGTCCGAACTCGCGCGCAATCGCCATAATTTCGTTCATCGCCGCCGGAAGACCGTACAGGTGAACCGGAACAATTGCGCGTGGGAGCCGCGCCCCTGCGTTGGCGTGGCACTCGAGGTAGCGCTGCAGTGCGCGCGGGCTCAGGTTTCCGGTCTCGGGGTCAACGTCAACAAACACCGGGCGCGCGCCGGTCTGCTGGATTGCCGCGGCGGTCGCGATAAAGGTCATCGGGGTGGTGACGACCTGATCGCCGGGACCGAGCCCCGCAGCTATCAGCGCGAGCCTGAGCGCGTCGGTGCCGCTTCCCACCCCGATCGCATGGCGGACGCCGAGGAAATCGGCGAATTCGCGCTCGAAAGCCTCCACCACCGTGCCGCCCACGTAGGCGCATTGGTCATGGATCTGAGCAAGCTCGCGCTCGATATCGTCCATGACCTCGGCGTTTTGCGCCGCCAGATCGACAAATTTAATCGGCCGCATCCAAACCTCCATCGGGTGAGAACCCGGAACCCGGGTCGGCATGTTCGATTAGCCGCCTGAGGCGTGCGGGATGGCCGGCGACGATCGCGCCAGGCGCCACGTCGCGTGTGACCAGCGCGCCCGCGCCGACTATCGCCTGCGCGCCGATCGTCACTCCGCACATGATGATCGCGCCGCTTCCTATCGAGGCGCGCCGGCCCACAATGGTTTTTTCCATCCGCCAGTCGCCATCGCCTTTCGAGGAGCCGTCGGGATTGGTCGCGCGCGGATACCGGTCGTTGATGAACACGACGCCGTGTCCAATGAAGACCTCGTCGTCGACGGTCACGCCCTCGCAGATGAAGCTGTGGCTGGAGATTTTGCAACGTTGCCCGATTGAGGCGCCGCGCTGGATCTCGACGAAGGCTCCAATGCGAGTTTGGGCACCGATCTCGCAGCCATAAAGATTGACGAACGGGGCAAGCCGGACCTGCGGGCCGAGCCGCACGTCGTCCGCCACGCACGCGTACTTCGGGATTTGAACTTCGTTCCTCATCGCAAGGCCACCCGGGGAACTTCGACCGGCGTCAGCCGCCCGCCGTCGCGCAGCGACGCGCTGGCCGCGTGAAGCACGCTCACTACGCGCAGGCCGCAGAGGCCGTCAGTGCGCGGCGTCGCACCGGTCCTGATGCAATCGACGAAGTGCTCGCATTCCAGGCGCAGCGGCTCAGTCTCCTCGATGCGCGGGATCTGGATATCGCCGTATCGGTACGAGTACTGGAAGTCGCTGAAGGTGTCGTAATAGCGCTGGACGTCAACCCGCTTGTCGTAGATGCGGATTTTTTCCTGCGGCGCGGTGTCGTCGTACACCAGCATCTTGCGCGAGCCCACCACGGTGGTTCGCCGGATCTTGTTGGGGTCGAGCCAGCTCACGTGGATGAAGGCGATCACGCCGCGGGAAAAATGCAGAGTGAGCAGCGCGACATCCTCAATTCCGCGCCGGTAATGACTCTCGCCGTGGCAGCTAACCCGCTCGGGCATCTGGCCTAGCGCCATCAGGATGATGGATATGTCGTGAACCGCGAGGTCCCAGGCGACGTTTACGTCATGCTGAAGAAGGCCGAGGTTGGCCCGCGTCGAACTGACGTAAAAGATCTCGCCGAGCTCGCCGGATGCGATAATGTCGCGCAGTTTCAAAACCGGCGCGCTGTACTCGAACGTGTGGCCGACCATCAGGACGCGCTCGCGCTCGCGGGCGAGCGCCACCAGTTCGGCGGCCTCGGCTGGGGACGTGGCGAGCGGCTTTTCGACCAGCACCGACTTGTCGGCCTCCAGTGCACGCCGCGCCATTTCGTAATGAGTTCCGACCGGTGTCGCGATAATCACTGCTTCGACCTCGGGATCGGCGAGCACCCGGTCGAAGTGCGAGGTGACCCTGGTGGCCGGGTAAAGATGCGCGATACGGTCGCGGCGCCCGGCGTCGAGGTCGCACGCGACGACCCGCTCGGCGCATCCGCTCTGGTGAATATTTCTCACCCAGTTCGGGCCCCAGTATCCGAGGCCTACCACCGCGATTGCGCCGAGCCGTGCGCGCTCGGCCGTGCGGCCGTTTGCGGCAGGGCTGTTAAACGTCTCGGCAATTATCTCCATTCCAACACCTCGTTCATCCCAGAAACCGTTTGAGTGCGCCCCGGACGGGCTCGGATGCCCCGTTGAGGATTACGCCCGCCACCGAGCGATTAGCCGCGCGCAGCGCGGCAGTCGTCGTGACAAGATCGCGCCGCTCGGTGTGTCCGTAACGGACGACCAGGAGGATCGGATCCGTCGGGCGCGCAAGCGGGAGCATCCGCGCGTCCAGCCTGCTCACGCCGAGGTCGACAACCGCTGCGCGGTATGAGTTCAGAAGCCCGTCGATCTGCTGCATCGTCCTGTCGCGGGCCGCGTCATCGGACACCGGGCAACAGCTCGCGAGCTCGAGCCCGGGCCATCCGGTCGGGCGGATCTGGAGCAGGCCGTCCAGGGTGAGTTCCGCAACCGCCTGGCGCTTGGGCGCGAACATGCGATGCAGCACCGGATGCCTGAGGTGCGCATCCACCAGCATCGTGCGCAGCTTCAGACGTTGGCTCAGATCGATCGCGAACGCGGCGGCGACGGCGGAAGCTCCGTCCTGCGGACGGCATCCGGTGACGAAAAGCCTGACAGAGCTTTCGACCGCAGCTACCGGCACCAGCCGTTCGCTGAGCGTGCGAATCGCGGCTTCATTGGCAAGCGCCGTTGGGACGTGCTGAAAAACCGGCAGAGTGACCGGCGCAGGCTGGCCCGCGACGGGCGCGACATCGCCACGCGCGGACTTCGCCGCAGGTTCTTCCAGACCGTGTTCGTAAGCGGAGCGCTCGCGAGCGATTGCGTTGTAATACTTGCCCACGGTTCGGCTTACCTCCGGGCATCCGCCTGCTGCGTGGCGGGCAAATAGATGATCTCTCCCGGGTAGATCCGGTCGGCGTCCCTCAGTTGCGGATTGGCTGCCATCAGCCGATCGACGTCGTAGGGCGAGCCAAGGTAGCGCTCCGCGATCGCGCTGAGCGTGTCGCGGTGTCGAACCCGTATCCGGCGCGGCGCCGGCGGCTGGCTTTGTTTCGGCGCAGCTGTCGGCTCCGGGGCCGCATTTTTCGCAACCGCGCTCGCCTCGGACGGGGCGGTTGAGAACAGTACCGGCGTGCCGCTGGTCGGCGAATCGAGCGACGGGTCAGCGGGCTCGGGCGGCGCAGCGACGACGAGACTGCGTGGTTGATCGGACGCGGCGCTCGAAACCGCAGGGGTGCTGGCAGAGCCATAATCCGACGAGCGCACGTAGACGGTACCGAGCGCGACACCCAGCGCCGCGAGCCCTATCAGCGGCCCTGCAAATCGAAGCGACACGAGCGCGGCGGAGCGCCACTTTTCCGCCGGCGGACGGCTCGAAGCGGCGAAAAAATTCTCGTACGCGACGACCGCTTCCTTTGCCGCGGCGATATCCACTCGTGGGCGCCCCTCGCCGTACGCCAGCAGCATCGCGTTGTGGCATAGCACGTTGATCCTGCGCGGAAGGCCGCCGCTATGGGCGAGCAGATACGTAAGCGCCCGCGCGTCAAAAATGCTTTCCGCGTTCCCCCCCTTGAGGCTCACGCGATGCTCGACGTAGGCGCGCGCCTGCGCGGAGTCGAGCGGATTGAGCACCGCGCGAGCGCCGATTCTTCCGTTCAGGCTGCGCGCTCTCGGCTGTGAAAGGCGCTCGCCAAGCTCCGGCTGTCCGACAAGCAGGATCTGGAGCCTGCGCTCGCCGGCGGTATCGACATTGGACAGCAGGCGCAATTCCTCGAGCGTGTCGTCCGAGAGTTCCTGTGCCTCGTCGAACAGAAGCGCGATGCGTTCGCCGGTTGCGAGCCGCTCGAGCGAGCCTGCGAGCGCCTCCAGCATCTCGGGCTTGCTTCGCCCCGTCGCTTCGATTCCGAGTTGCTCCATCGCGGCAAGCATCATGCGCTCGAAGTCGAGCCTGGGGTTCCCGAGATACGCCGCGCGGACGTTCGCGTAATGGCGGGCGAGCACGGCGAAGACCAGGGTTGTCTTTCCGGTTCCGGTTTCGCCCATCAGCACGGTGAGGCCGCTCGGCTCGTTGGTCATGCCCCATTCGAGCAGAGCGAGACCCTCGCGATGCTCCTTGCCCAGGTAGATGGCATCCGGAGTCGGGCTGAACTGGAAGGGGGGACCACTCAGTCCGAAATGCACGTGATACATGGCTTCCCTACTGCGCCTCGCGAAGAACCGCGACGGTTGAAAGTCCGGTCGCCTGCGCGATCGATACGCTGGAATAGAGCCGCGGATCGGCTTTTTCCTGCAGGTATGCGACGGCCAAGCCCGCGGCCAGGGCGAGAATCGTCCCCACCAGGAGATTGAGCCAGATGATCGGAAAGGCCGGCTGAAGGGGCAGATTCGGCGCCTGCGCGACGCTGACGGAAAGGATTTGTTCGCTGTTCAGCCCCTCAGCTGCGCGAGCCTCCTCGGCTTTGCGCAAATATGAGAGGTAGGCTTCCTTCTTGGCCGCCACGTCGCGTTCGAGCCTTTGGATTTCCACACCGGAGTTGATCAGGGCGGCAAGCTGTTTGCGCGTCGCGTCTATTTGCTGGGCAAGCGCGCCGGTCTGGGCCTTCAGCGAGGCCGCGCTGGTTTCGGCCTGCTTCAAGTTCGTGTCCACGCTGACCCAGACGGGGTTCAGGTCGGTGCTCTTCTCCTGGACCACCAGGTGATCCTCGCGCTCGAGGACTGCCTCGGCGGCAGCCAGCTTGGCGTCGATCTCCTGGATGCGGCGGCTGGTGGGCTGGTAGCGCGTCAGGAGTTCGGCACGCTTGGTCTTGAGTTCCATGACCTGCGGTTTGAGCTGCTGGAGCGCGAGGTTCTGCACCGAGCGCACTTTCCCAGGGATTCGAGTCGGAGTGTTTGCCAGCTCGATCCGCAGTTGCGCGACCTGGCGGTTTGCGGAAGCCAGGTCGGCCACACTCTTCGAGTACTGAAGCTGCAGGTCGGAGAGCCGGTTGACGAGGGCCTGTTTCTGATCGCTCAGGTTGGTTATACCGGTCTGAAGTTCGAAGGCGCGAAGCTGGTTCTCCGCCTGAACGAGCTGCGCGTTGTACAAGCTGGTTTGCTTGCGGAAAAACGCAGCGGCCTGCGGGTCGTGGGAGATACGCGCGTGGTAGGCGAGATATTGGTCGATGAGCCGGCGGAGAAAGGCACGCGACCATCGTGAATCGTGCGACTCGAATTCGACGTCGATTACGTTGGAACGGTTGACCACGTACGCCCGCAGGCGGCGCGCGAGCGCAAGCGCCCACTGGTCGTTCGGGTCAAGCGCGGGAACGCCGTGGAGCGAGCGATAGCCGAGCGCCGGCACCTCGAGCGCGCCGGCGAGAATGCCGGTAACGGCATGCGCGGCGCTATCGTTCGGCGGCTCCTTAAGCCCGGCGATCGCGCGCTTGACGAGGTAAAGGCTCGTGAGCAACTGGACTTCGGAATTGAGGTCCTGCTCGCTTACCGGATTCGTCACAATCGCGGGGTTTTCGGGCGAAGCGGTCTGCAGCCCCGGTGAGACCAGCAACTGCGCGCGGTTGTTCTGCACCAGGATTTTCGCGTGCGACCTGTAGACCGGCGGCCATGCGAGCGTGATGACCACGGTCACGCCCATTACGATGCTTGCGACCTCGATCAGGATCGCTCGGCGCCGATAGGCGATATCAAGCCAGTAGTTCATGTCGCGACGCACCATCGAAACGCTCCCTCGCTCCGTTCACGGAATCGGTACGGCAAGGTAGGGCGGAACCGGCAAGAGGCCCTGGATATACTGCTTGACGAACAGGTCGACGTTGGCGATCCGGCTGCGCGGCACAACCAGCACGTCATACGGCATCAGCATCGCGTCTTCGCCGTGGCCCGGATGGTCCACGGCGGAGGCGAGGTCGAGCCGCTCGCCCTGCGCATTTCCGCACGCGTCGCGGCGGATCAGCACGACGCTGCTGTCGGTAGCGTCGTCGGTGAATCCGCCGGCTTCGGCGATCGCCTGGAGCGCCGTCATCCCGCCAAGCAACGGGAACGCTCCCGGATGATTCACCTGGCCTTCGACGTAAACCTGCCGCGCAGGCATATTCTTCACTTCAACTACGGCATCCGGCGCCCGAAGCTCCGTGGAGTAGGCGTTGTCGATTTCCCGTGAAAGCTGTGGCGGCGTGAGGCCGCCGGCCTTGAGCTGGCCGACCAGTTTCAGGGTGATCATTCCATCGGGTCCAACGCTGACCTGGTCGTCGAATTCCGGCGACAGGTAAAAACTGATCGCGAGTTGATCGCCCGGCTGAATCCGATACTCGTTCGGGTTGGTCGAAGGCAGCGCGTAGGAGACGGGCAGGCAGGGCCCGGTTCCCGCGCTCGCAGGCCTGCCGGTTGCGACGTCGCCCCTCGCTGCGGAGCCTGAAGAGCATCCGGAAAGCATCAGCGCAAACAGTGCGGCGCAGGCTAGAGCAGCGCCACCTGCTCCTGGCGTCACGCGCCGGCGGTCTTCGTGCCGACGCTTCTGAACCGATCGCGAAGGGCAGTCCCCGCTGACAAGGTTCGTGCGCAACACACCGACGCGTCCCGGTGGTTTGAGCGGCGCTGGAAGCCAGGAGACGGGACCACCGGGACGCTTCGCGCTATCGCCGTACTTCCATTTATGCGGCGTATTCCACACCACTACGCACACCGAAAATCTTCGCCGGTCTGGTATTCCAGGATTTCGCGGATTCGGAACTCCGCGTTTCGTTGAAGCAGCCCTGTCGCAACGCGCATGCCGACCGCGCAAACGCGGGAAGTCCTTTTGTTTTTGTCGGGAGAGCGGCGCGGGATGCAGATTGTGGTGTGCAAACTTTTTCCGGATGCGGAAAAAGTTACCGACGGTCACTGCCGCGAATCGGAATCCCGGACGTGGAATCAAGTGGCGCGCGCCGAGCGAGAAGCCGTCGCCCGGAGGGCCGCGCGTTGAGTCCTTATTCGGCGGTTTGACCGATTGATTGCGAGTTCGCTAGCGTCCCTTAGGGCCGGTTTACACCCTGCCTTCGATTGGAGGGTCCCGTGGCACGCGCATTCGATATCGAACCTCTCGACGCCACCTTCGGCGCCATCATAACCGGCGTCAAGCTTGCCGCGCTCGACGACGCGGTGTGGCGTGATCTTTACGCAGCATGGTTGGAGTACGCACTGCTCATTTTCCCCAGCCAGAATCTGGGTCGCGACGAGCAAATCGCTTTCGCCAAACGGTTCGGAGCGCTCGAATTCGAACTCGCGCCGATCAGCAACGTGAACTCCGACGGCACACTCATCACCGACCCCGACAACGACATCCTGAAGGTACTCAAGGGCAACATGGGATGGCATAGCGACAGCACCTATATGCCGATTCAAGCCAAGGGCGCCGTATTCAGCGCCCGCGTGGTGCCGAAGTCGGGCGGGTCCACGGGATGGGCTGATATGCGCGCGGCTTACGACGCCCTCGATGATAACCTCAAAAGGAAGGTCGAGAGGCTGGCGGCCCATCACTCACTCCGTTACAGCCAGGCGAAGCTCGGGCACTTCCCGAAGAAGCACAGCGCGTATAGCGGATACGGTTTCCACGACGGCCCCGAGCCGTTGCGCCCGTTGGTGAAAACGCATCCCGAAACCGGCCGGAAGTCGCTGCTGATCGGACGTCATGCGCACAATATTCCGGGGATGAGCGCGGAGGAATCCGAGCGATTCCTGCAGGAACTGGTGGACTTCGCCTGCCGTCCACCGCGTGTCTACCATCACGAATGGACGGCTGGCGACGTAGCGGTGTGGGACAACAGATGCCTGCTCCATCAGGCGACGCCGTGGGACATGAGCGAGCCGCGCGTGATGTGGCACAGCCGCATCGCCGGCGATCCCACAACTGAGTCCGCGCTTGCCTGAGTGCGCGGCGGGAGCCTGGCCAGCGTCTGCCGTTTAAGAGACGCGGCTTTTGACGCATCAGCGGGCCTGTGACTTACCGCACTGTGCACGGCGCATATGTTGGATCCCGGTTTCATCGTCACCATGCGACAAGGGGGGGGCATCGATGGCAACGGCGGACAGTGGGGCCGCGCTTCACGCGCTCGCATCGTTGATTAGCTCGGGACTTCCCGCTCCCGAAGGCGGCGCGCGGCCGCTTCTCGAGGCACTGTTTGGAGGCCGGTATCACAAGCGATATTTCGAACCTACCGCCGTGCGCGACGCATACGCGCTCGCGACCGGCGACGGCTCCGAGGGAGTTCCCTACGCGGGGCTGATTCACCCCGACAACCCGCCCTCCGGTCCGTACGGTGGTACCAGCGTCGTCTGGTTCCCGACCAAAGAGAACGGCAGTTTGATCGGGTTCGTGGTCGGAACCAGGGGGCTGTCGCCGGATGAGGGAATCCTGACCCGGCCGGGGCATCGCAGGCGAATCGCCGCGCTGCGCCGCTATCTTTCACGTATCGGCGTTGACGCGTGTTGGACGAAGCCGGATCCGTCGGCGCTTGGGGTGCAAATCCCCACAGTGGTCCGCGAGCGCTTTTCCGAATTCGATAACGCCTTTCGGCGATACGAACGCGAAATGTATTGCATCGCGAAGGTGCCACGGGAAACCGAACCGGCCCGCAAAGTCGTTCAGGCCTTTTTCGATCTTTACGCCTACGAGCGAAACTGGAAGGTGCTGAAGGAGTGCGAAAAAGACTATTACGGGTTCCTCGACGAATTGCGCCAGGATCTCTTCCACGCGGTGACGCCTGAGGCGGTCAACGAGCTCCTTCGCCAACGCCGGTTCGTGGTGCTTCAGGGACCTCCCGGAACCGGCAAGACACGCATGACCGAGGAGGTGGGCGACAGGTTCTTCGCGGGCCGCGCGATGACCATTCAGTTTCATCCCGCGGTGACTTACGAAGACTTCGTCGTCGGACTGTCTCCCGATCCGAAAGAAGGCACGCTTCGGTTCGACGTACGCCGGGGTTGGCTGCTCGAGGCTGCGCGCGCCGCAAGGGAAACGCCGTTTCTATTGGTTATCGACGAGATCAACCGGGCCGACCTGGGAAAGGTGCTCGGCGAGGCTATCTACCTGTTCGAGGCGGAAGAAGTCGGAGGTCCGCATGCGCGCGAGGTCGAACTTCCTCACGCGGTTGACGGAGAACGCCGGTTCTCGATTCCCGAGAATCTCTATGTTCTGGCGACCATGAACACCGCCGACCGCAGTATCGCAGCGATGGATCTGGCGGTTCGACGGCGGTTCGCCTTTGTCACGATACCGCCGCAGCGAAGCGTTGTAGCTGATCAGGCTTTGCCTCTCGCAGTGGATATATTCGACCGGCTGACCGACGTGTTCGTGGAACACGCACCTGATGACGCGCTCGATCTCCTGCCGGGTCACGCCTACTTTCTTGCAAGAAGCGAGGCTGAGTTGCTCAAGCGGTTTCATTACGAGCTTCTTCCACTGCTCGACGAATACCTGCGCCAGGGACTCCTCGGGCCCGCGGGGAATGAGCTCCACGCGGTGCGTGACATTGTCGAGGACATCGTAAGTACCCGTGGCTGAATCAACGACGCGCCGACGGGGGCGACCCGCGCAATATCGCGCTCTGGCGTATCGCACCTCTGTCGCGGCGCCGGCGCAAAAGCCGCTTCTCATAGCCGACGATCACGGCCGCCCTGTCACGGTGACTCCCGGTATCTTCGCACCGGAGCAGCGGGGCGGGGGATGGGGCCCGTTTTCGGAAACCTTCCTGCGAAGGAACGAAGCGTCGCTTCGCGCGCTCGACGTCAGGGCGGAGCTTGCGCCCGCTTCGGAAGGTGCATCAATTCGTCTTGTGCCCGGCGGACGCGCCGGAGCGATTCCGCTTCGCTCGGCCGAGACCGATAAAGTTGCCGGCGGTCTCGTCGTTCGGCCGCGCTTCGGATGGACGGGTGTTGGACGGGTGCTGGGCGAGATCGGATGGTACACCTCGCCCGAGTTTCTCGACTCGCCGCTCGTTCCGGGAAGCGGCCGGGAAGTTCCCCCGTGGGTGCTGGCCGGCCCCGTAATCGCGCGGCTTGCCGATATGCTCCGTTCGATGCGTCGCGGATACGCGGAGGTGGAAGAAGTCCTGCGCAGACCGCGTGGCCGGATACTCTGGGATCGGTACCGCTCGGAATCTCTCTCGCGCGGCCGTTGGGATCGCCTTCCCTGCCGGTTTCCCGAACTGGCGAGCGATCCACGCTTGCGCCGCGCTATTCGATGGACGCTTGAGAGGATCCGTCGCGATTTGATCCGGGTCGGCCGCGAGGATCGTATCTCCACGGAATTGGCGAGACTTGCGGCGCATCTGATCGAAGGCCTGTCGGATGTAACTTCAGTGATGCCCGCGCGCCATGACCTCGCGCAACTCTCACGCGGCGGCCGGCTGGTCGAGGGCTCGCTGCGTCGCGGTCTTGAGGCGATAGCCTGGATAGTCGATGAGCGCGGACTCGGCGGCGGTCGCGAACTCGACGGACTAGCCTGGCAGTTGCCGCTCGAACAGCTTTGGGAGACATACGTCGAATCGGTTGTCCGCCGGGAGGCGGCGATGACTGGCGGCGAAGTCAAAACCGGCCGGCTGGGCCAGACCGTCTTTCCACTTCACTGGTCAGATCCAAGCCATCGGACGCTTGGCCATGTGGTGCCCGATATCGTGGTGCGGCGCGGCCGCTCGGTCCACGTGATCGATGCGAAGTACAAGGCGCACCTTGCTGAGCTGGACGAATTCGGATGGCTGCGATTCAGCGAAGAGCAACGCGAGGCTCATCGCGCGGACCTGCATCAGGTGCTGGCCTACGCCTCGCTCTACGATGCGGACCGGATTACCGCGACGCTGGTATATCCGGTCCGTCATAGTACCTGGGAAGCGCTCGCGCGCCGTGGCCGGGACGTATCGAGAGCCGAGCTGCTTCATGGCGGACGGCAGGTGACGCTCGAACTGCGCGGCCTCCCGTTCGGCGCCGTGAAATAATCATTTCGCGGACGCTGCGCTCTTCATCCGTCGATATCTGCGGATGAGCGCGTTGGTCGAGCTGTCGTGCCTCAGCTCCGGCTCTGTCGCGCTCTCCAGCTCCGGAATAATCCGCTGCGCCAGCACCTTCCCGAGTTCCACGCCCCATTGATCGAATGAGTCGATATTCCAGATCGTGCCCTGGGTGAAAACGCTGTGCTCGTAGAGCGCGACCAGCTTGCCGAGCGTCCCGGGCGTTAGCTCCTCGGCGAGGATCGTTGTCGAGGGGCGATTGCCCTCGAACACGCGATGCGGCACGAGCCAGTCGGGCGTTCCTTCGGCCTTGACCTCGTCGGCGGTTTTGCCGAAGGCAAGGGCCTCGGCCTGCGCGAATACGTTCGCCAGCAACAGGTCATGATGGCGGCCCAGTGGATTTAGCGAACGGCAAAACGCGATGAAGTCGCACGGGACGAGCTTCGTTCCCTGATGGATGAGCTGGTAAAACGAATGCTGCCCGTTGGTGCCCGGCTCGCCCCAGAAGACCGGGCCCGTCTGGTAGTCAACCGCGACGCCGTCGAGCGTGACATGCTTGCCGTTCGATTCCATCGTTAGCTGCTGCAGGTAGGCCGGGAATCTCTTCAGGTACTGATCGTAGGGCAGGACAGCGATCGTCTGCGCTCCGAAGAAGTTGTTGTACCAGACCGCCAGCAGGCCCATCAGGACCGGCAGGTTTCGCTCGAACGGCGCGGTTCGGAAATGCTCGTCGATCGCGCGGAACCCGGAGAGCATCGCGCGGAAGTTCTCCGGCCCGATCGCGATCATGGTCGAAAGCCCGATCGCCGAGTCCATCGAGTAACGCCCGCCGACCCAGTCCCAGAAACCGAACATGTTGCGCGTGTCGATCCCGAATTTCGACACCTCCGCGGCGTTGGTCGAGACCGCGACGAAGTGCTTCGCGATCGCCTTGTCGTCGCCGAGCCGCTTGAGCAGCCATTCGCGCGCCGTGCGAGCGTTGGTCATCGTCTCGAGCGTGGTGAAGGTCTTGGACGAAACGATGAACAGCGTCTCGGCCGGGTCGAGTTCGCGTGTCGCCTCGGCGAAGTCGGTGCCATCGACGTTGGAGATGAAACCGACCCTCAGGTTCCGATCGCTGTAATGGCGTAGCGCCTCGTACGCCATCGAGGGACCGAGGTCGGAGCCGCCGATTCCGATGTTGATCACGTTGCGGATGCGCCTTCCGGTGTAACCGGTCCACGAGCCGTCGCGTACGCGGCGCGCGAAGTCTTCCATCCTGTCGAGCACCGCGTGCACAGCGGGCACCACGTCCTCGCCGTCAACCATGATCGATTCGCCACGCGGAGCACGCAGCGCAACGTGCAGCGCCGCGCGTCGCTCGGTTACGTTTATCTTCTCACCGCGGAACATCGCGTCGATCCGCTCTCGCAATCCCGCCTGCTCGGCGAGCGCAATCAAAAGACGCATCGTCTCGGCGGTTACGCGATGCTTCGAATAGTCGAAGTAAAGGCCCGCGGCCTCGAGCGCGAAACGCTCGCCGCGTGCCGGATCCTCCTTGAAAAGCGTTCGCAGATGGACGTGGCGGATCTGCTGCTGATGCGCACTGAGCGCCTTCCACGCGGGAGACCGGGTAAGCGGCGGGGTCGATCCATTCATCGCTGGTCTTCTCCAGAAAAGGGCGTTTCCGCTGAGCGGAAACGGTCATGACCACCTTTTTGTATGCCTTGGCCGTTCACCGAAAAAGACCTGTGCCGATCCTTTAAGCGAGTCGCCGATAAAGTTTCGTGATTCCGTGGTTTGCCCTCTAGCCGTCCCGGCGCGGTTTGACGCTCAATGAAAATCGGTGCTAAACGCGGGCCAGAAGCGCTCGCGCAAGGAGGACCTATGCCAAGCTTCGGGCTCGTGATGTTTCCCACCGACTACGCGATTCAGCCCGTGGAACTAGCTATCGCCGCGGAGGAGCGCGGCTTCGAATCGCTGTTCTTCCCCGAGCACACCCATATCCCGGCTTCGCGCAAGACGCCCTTTCCGGGCGGCGGCGAATTGCCGCGCGAATACTCGCATACGCACGATCCTTTCGTCGCCCTGGCCGCCGCCGCGGCCGTCACAAAAAGGATCCGCGTCGGCACCGCGGTCTGCCTCGTGGTCGAACGCGACCCGATCGTGCTCGCGAAGGAAGTCGCCTCGCTCGACATGATTTCCAACGGGCGCTTCGTGTTTGGAATCGGCGGTGGATGGAATGTCGAAGAGATGGCGAATCACGGCGTCAACTTCAAGACCCGATGGAAACTTGTGCGCGAGAAGGTGCTTGCGATGCGCGAGCTGTGGACCAAGGAGGCCGCCGAGTTTCACGGCGAGTTTGTCGATTTCGACCCGGTATGGTCGTATCCGAAACCCGTGCAGCCGGGCGGTCCGCCGATCCTGCTCGGCGCGCATACCAGGCGCGCCTTCGATCGCGTGGTCGAATACTGCGACGGGTGGATGCCGATCGCGATGCCGGGCAGGATCGATCTCGCGGCCGGGCTGAAGGCTCTGCGCGAGAGCGCGACGCGCGCCGGGCGCCCTTTTGAGTCCTTGCATCTGACCGCGTTCGGAGTCGCCGATGAAAAGACCGCGCGCGAGGTTATCGCGATGGGTTTTCAGCGCGTGGTGTTCGCGCTTCCGCCCGCCGGCCGTGACAAGGTGCTGCCGCTGATGGACCGGTACGCCGCCATTGCGCGCGCGCTCGCATAGCTGCCGAGCGGCATCTCGCGAACGTGAGCGCCGCAACGGAGGAAATATGAGCATCCGTCTTCGCCAGGTCGCCCTGGTCGCCGAAAAGCTCGCTCCGGTAATCGATGACCTGAAGGCCATCTTTGGCCTCGAGGTTTGTTTCACGGATCCGGGAGTCTCCCAGTTCGGGCTTGAAAACTCGCTTCTGCCCGTCGGAAACAACTTTATCGAGGTCGTCGCCCCGATTCGCGAAGACACTGCCGGCGGGCGATATCTGCGACGGCGTGGCGGCGACGGTGGCTACATGGTCATCTGCCAATGCGACAGCCATCAGACCCAATTTGCCCGGCGCGAGCGCGCGCGTTCTCTCGGCATCCGCATCGCATGGGAACATGAAAGTCCTGCCTACCATGTGATCCAGCTTCATCCGGCCGACACGGGCGGCAGTTTTCTCGAGATCGACTGGGACTCGAAGTGCGAACCGGAGGGCAATTGGGGCCCGGCCGGCGGAAGCCAGTGGCCAGCCGCGAAACGCACCGATGTGATCGCGGCCTACAACGCGGTGGAAATCCAGTCTCCCGACCCTGAGCGGCTCGCCCGCCGGTGGAGCGACATCACGGAGATCCCGCTTGGCAGGGATTCCGCGGGACGAATCGAAATGCCGCTTGAAAATGCGAGCATCCGGTTCGTCGAAGCGACCGACGGGCGCGGCGAAGGCCTTGGCGGAATCGACGTGGTCGTCGTGGATCGAAAGCGGCTGCTGGAGGCGGCCGAGCGGCGCGGACGGCGCATCTCGGACAGTCTCGTGATGATCTGCGGCATGCGCTTTTACCTGGTGTGACGGGCGCCGCTTGCGGCCACCCACGCCGCGCCGGGAACGGCGCGAGCGTTCGAGTTTACTGTGTCGGCGCGGCAAGCAACAGGTCGCGAAGCCCCGAGTGACGCTCGATACGCCGCGCGATTCCCGCGCGCAGAATCGATTCGGCGCCCACGATCGCAACCGAGCGCCGGCTTCGCGTCAGTCCCGTATAGAGCATCTCGCGGCTCAGAATCGGCAGGTCGATTTCCGGTAGAATCAGCGCGACGGCATCGAACTCGGAGCCCTGCGCCTTGTGCACGGTCGTCGCATAGGAAAGCTCGATTGAATCCCTGAGCGCGTCGAGATGAAACACTGAGATCCCGTCGCGCCGGTCGAAGGCAACCATCATCGTCTCGCTCCCGGTGCGCGTCCGGACCCTGACCACGACGCCCTGATCGCCGTTGAAAAGCATCCGCTCGTAATCGTTGCGCACCAGCATCACGGGCTCGCCCGCGCGATAGAGGATTCGCGACGACGCCGGCGTCGGACCCGTGGAGCCGAGCGCATGGAGGAAGCGATTGACGCGCTCGGCGCCGGTCGGCAGCACTCGCGTAAGGCACAGGATTCGCGACGCGGCGCGGAGCTCCAGAAGACGCTTAAGGCTTGCGCGCGCGCCCTCGTCGAAGCCATTGTCCGTCTGCGCGTAAGTCTGAGCGGTGAGCCTTTCGATTTCGCTGCCGCACGCGAATTCCTTGTGCCAGCGTTCGAGGAACTCCTCGAGAGCGCCCGGCGCGGCAAGCATCTCAACCCCTTCGAACTTGAGGTCCGCCGCACGCGCGCGCCGTATGATCGACGAACCTTCGGCTCCGCCCGCCGCAAGCGCATCCGCGCTGCCACGATTCACGGCGGAAGCTATCGTCGGGATCGAGCGCGCGCCTTCGTCGCTCGCCTCCATCCGATAGCTGTAGCTCAGGCGGATACATACTCGCGCACCCTCGCGCGCGTTCTCGGCCGCATCGACCAGATCGCGGAACACCGCACCGGCCGTGACCGAGGGCAGCTGATCGGCATCACCCAGCATCACCAGTTGCGTCTGTTCGGGAATCGCAGCCAGCAAACGCTCGGTCAGCACCAGGTCGAGCATCGAGCACTCGTCCACGATCACCACCGCGGCGTCGAGCTGGTTGTTGCCGTGATGCATGAAGCGCCCGCTCGACGGCGAATAACCGAGCAGGCGATGGATGGTGCGCGCCTCGGGCACCGCAGCGCGAAGCGCCTCGTCGGATTGCGCGGGATTGACGAGTTGCGCAAGGCTCTCGCGCACGCTTTCGCTCATCCGAAACGCGGCCTTCCCGGTCGGCGCGGCCATCGCGATTTTCTCCGGCGCAACGCCCAGCCGCGCGAGCATCCTGAGGATCGCGACAATGATCGAGGTCTTGCCGGTGCCCGGACCGCCGGTGATGATCGTAAAGCCCGAGGTCGCCGCCCGCACGACTGCGGCCCGTTGTTCGTCGCTCAGGATGAGCCTGCGTCCGGCGATTGCAGCCGGGCGCGCGTGGAGATCATCGAACGCACGAACAACTGCCTCTTCATCAGCGCTCCATATCGGCCGGGCCGAAAGCCGCGGGCGAAGCGCGTCGGCGAGTCTTGTCTCCGCGCGGAGCATCCGATGCTGGTAAATGAAGTCGCCGACGCGAATCAGCGGCGCGTAACCGTTCGGAGCCTGCGCGATAACGTGCGGCGCGAGGTTTTGCGCGAGTATCCGCTCGATTCGTCGCGCGCATTGTTCCGGCCAGTCCGCGCCGAATGCATCGCCGCACAGCACTGCGAGCATCCGGCGCATCGTTTCGCGTCCCGCGTCGCCGCCGATGGCAAGACGGGTGCTTCCGTCCTGAAGCGCCGCAAGGCTCATCGTCACGAGCAGAATCAGTGCGAGGCGATCGTCCCAGTCGAGCTTGGGCTCGAAGGCCGCGATCTCGGCCGCCAGATGAATCGATTCAGGGGCAAGATTGAGCTGTTCCGCCGCAGATTCCGCCTGGCGCAGGCATTGTTCGAATTCGCGTTGGGCCCCGCCTGCGAGGCCGCGCGCCTCGAACCGCCGCCACGCGGTCGCCATCCCGAGCATCGCGTACGGCCGATTCCGCTCCGTCATCGCACCGCCTCCTGCGGCAACGTCATGAGGTCGGATTCGTAGCGGCAGACCTCGTCCCAGCGCGGGCGATGGAAGTAAAGACCCTGGCGCCCGTCGCCGTCCACGCGCGTTCCGCGCAGAAACACATAAAGCAGCCCGCCGAAACGGCGCTCGTATTCGCTTTCAGTCCGGACACGCAGCAATCGCAGCACCCCGATGCAGTAGATCTTTGCCTGCAGCGAATAATTCTCGGCGACATGCCTTTCGATCGCCGCCGAGTCGTAGGAAGGCAGCAGATCGCTCTTCCAGTCGGCGAAGTAAAGAAAATCGCGGTACTCGAATACGAAGTCGACGAAGCCCTTGATGTATCCACGCTCCGCCTTCCATAACCGGTCAGCGTCGAAGCCGAGCAGGGGATGGCTTCGTTCGGGAATCGGGCATACGAATTCCATCTCGCGAGCGCTTCTGAGCGGCCAGAGCGCAGCGACCGAATTGTCAGGGCCGAGAGCTATCGGCGAGTTCAGCGTGTTGTAGACGATTTCCGGCCCGCGATCCTTCCATCGCGGATCGCGCACCTGATGACGGCGGAGACCGTCAGCGAACAGCTCCGCGACATCCTCGCGCGCTTTCCATGAATTCAGATCGGGCGCGCTGCGGAAGGATTCCATGTCGAGTTTTTCGATCACTTGATGGAGAAACACGCCAACATTGCGCCCACCCGGCAGGTCGGCGCCTTCGCCCGTCGCGGCAAGATCGGTTTTGAACTCCTCGACCGGAATGTTCGGCGCCGCCACGCCGCCGAGCGCATGGAGCGAGGTGTAGGACTGGATGATGAGCGGCCGATGCCGCGGGGCGAGCGTAAATTCGTTGCGCGCTTTCGCCTCGGCGTCGCTGTCGAGAAGATCTCGTGGCGGCGACCAGGCCCTAAGCTCTTTATCCGTTGCCGAGCGCATCGCGTCCGCAACCCCGCTTTCGGCCACATCCTCGACCGAGAACAGCTTCTTTTCGGACACCGTCTGGGCCTGCGCGGTTGGAAACATTTCTTTCAGACGATCGTTCAAAGCGACGTAGTAACCGTCAATACGGTTACGTCGAACGCCTTCGACAAGCAGCGGCAGGTACAGTTTCACGCGGGCGCGCGTCAACCCGACGTAGAGCAGGCGCTCGTTTTCCTCTTTTTCCTCGCGTTCTAAGAGGTCCTTGATAAATTCAATCTCGCGTTGCTCGGGGAATGCGAACCTGACGCGGCCGTCGCGATGGTAGATTTCCAGGCTGTTGGGCTTCGGACCTTTGTTGAATCCCCCGAAAAGGAAGACCACGTCGGCTTCAAGCCCCTTGCTAAGATGTACGGTCATGACCTGCACCGCCTCGCGTTCGCTCTCAAGGCGCTGGACGTTGCCGTCGGCGCCCGCGGGCTGGGCTTTTTCGGCGATATAGTCTTCGAGTAACGCAACGATTTCGGCGAGCGAAAGGCGGCGCACGCGCGCCTGTTCGAGAAGCACCTCGAAGATGTGGAGGTAGTTGGTGAGCTCGCGTTCGCTGTCGGAAAGAAGGAGTTCGCGCTCGACCAGGCCGCTATCGTAAAGCAGGCGTGAGAATAATTCGGCGAAGCGTTCGCGCTCGGCGAGCGCGTTCCAGTCGTAAAGGCGTCGGAGCAGAGGATCGTCGAGCGCAAGGCCAGCGCTCGCCGTGAGCTCGCTGAGCGCGGTAAGATCGCGAAACGAAATTGCAAAAAACGGCGTAGTCCACGCCTTGAACCTTCGCGACCTGTCGTTCGGATCTTCAATCGCGCGCAGAACGTCGAAGATGTCCCTCGCCTCGTTGGTCTGGAAAAGCCCGTTCCTCTTGTAAAAGGCGAACGGGACGCCGGCCTCGCGCAGATAGCCGCCAATTTCGTCAGCCTCGCCGTTGGTGCGGGTGAGGATGAAAATGTCGCGCGCCTCGACCATGCGCGCATCCGCTCCCTCATCAGTGATTTCGATCCTGTGCGCGGGCTCGTTGAGAAGACGGCGGATGGTCGCCGCAATATGCCGTCCGATGGCCGGGCGCGTAGCGCCCGCGGCTTGGGACGGCGGGAGGTACCGCATCAAGGTTACGGGAACCAGCTTTTTTCCGCCGCTTGTTGCCCACAGGTTCGGCTTGCCGCACTCGACCGGATGGTCGTATTTGATCGCGCCGCGGAACAACGGTGCCGGAGCGTTCTGGTCGAAAATCGCATTCAGGGCATCGACCATGTCGCGGCTCGAGCGGAAGTTCCTGGTAAGCGCAACCTTCTTTGCGCCCTTGTGCGCCAGCTCGCTACTGGCTTGCAGATAGGTAAAGACGTCGGCGCCGCGAAAGCCGTAGATAGCCTGCTTGGGATCGCCGACCACGTAGAGCGTGTTGCCCGAGCCTCCGTCAACAAAAAGCCGCCGAAAGATCTGCCACTGGATAGAGTCGGTGTCCTGGAATTCGTCGAGCAGGGCATAGCGGTAACGCGCGCGCAGCTCTTTCACCAACGCCTCGCCGCGCGGACCGTCGATCGCGTTCCAAACCATCGCCAGCATGTCGTCGTAATCGATCTCTCCGCGCTCGCGCTTGTCGCGTTCGAGCCTTTGCTCAACCAGGGGGAGAAAGAGATCGACAGCCCTGGCCTTGAGCGAATCTTTTCCGAGCGCGACGGCGTAAAGGGCCTGCAGGAGACGGAGCTGCTCCTCCTGCGCCGAGTCGAGCCGGGACCTCTTGCCGGATCCCCCAACCCCTTTGGGCTTCGCAAGCCGCGCGAGCAGAGCTCGATCGACCGCGTCGAGCAACTTCTCGGCCGAGCCGTTGCACGAGCGGACTACCCGCGATAGTTCCGCTAGCTCATTTCTCGCAGCCTGATCGTAGATGCCCTCCAGCACCTGGGGAGCGAACTTCTGGAGGAAATTCTCCGCGTCCTCAAGACGGGCGGCGGGTTCGAGCGCGAGATAGCGGCGGTGATGAGCCTCGTAAAGAAGCCGCTCAAGTTTGTCGATTTTGCCGCGGTTGTCTTTTTCATCCTCACTTGTCCATCTCCTGAGCAGCGCTCGGGTCGCTTCGCCGACGGCAAGAGTGTCGCGCACCGTGTCGCGGAAGGCGCGATGAAACGCCGAGGGCGCCTCAACCACGTCCAGCGCAAAGCTGCTGCCGGTGAGAAAGGCAAATTCGGTGAGGACGCGCTGGCAGAAGCCATGAATCGTGAATACCGGAACCCGCTCGAAAGAGTTGAGGGCCGCGTAAAGCCGCTTGCTTACCTCGGCGTCGAGCTTGATCGCTTTGTGATCGGGCCGCGGTTCGCCGCCTTCGCCTCGCAGGATCGCTTCGAGCGTTCCGCGCACCCGCGCGCGAAGCTCGCCGGTTGCCTTCTCGGTAAAAGTAACGACCAGCACCTGCTCCGGATCGCATCGCCCCAGCATCACCAGGTCGGCAAACAGATGCTCGATGATGAAGGTCTTGCCGGTTCCCGCGCTCGCCTCGATAACGGCGTGGCGGCAAGGATCAATTTCGTCCAGGATCGCGGGCCGATGATAGATAAGCTCTGGCACGTCCTACTCTTTGGTCAGGTTGAATATGCTTCTAATCGGGCCAAAGCGTCGCTCGATTATCGCCTTAATCTCATCGTTGCCCGGCGGGTCGAACTTTCGCGCGTTGCGCACCGGGCCGTGGTCGGAGCTGCACCCGGCCCACTGGTTGTCGCGCATTGTGCGGGCGATGTCGGCTGGCGCTTGCCCGTCCGAGGTTTTTCCGCGAACGATTGCTTCGACCGCTTCGATCGGAAGGAAATAATGGTTGTTGCCGGAGAGCAGATCCTCCACGAGGCCGGATAGATACTTGCACGCCTCGTTCCGGGTCGGCATCTGGAGCTTTCGCGTGAACTTCCTGTCGTCTTCGCCATCCTCTTCACCGCCGAGTACGGCCCCAGTGAAAACGGAAGCCATTTCCTTGCCGGCGGCGCAAAGAACGAGCGCGCCGAGGAATCCGCCGAGAAAATTTCGTGCCAGGGCCTCCTTCCTGGAAATACATAAAAACGAGCAGTCGAGCCGTGGCGAGATCGGACCGACGATACCGTTAAGTTTCACGCGCCGTCTGACCTTGCCTCCTCGCGCGGGGATTTCGAGCACGAGGGCGTCCATTTTGTGATCGACGCGGGCAAATTCGCTCGCCGACCCGAGCTGGATTTTTTGCCATCCTTCAAGATTCGCGATTCCGATCCGCCTGGCTTGCTCGACACAGAGCTCGAGCTTGCGCTGGTCGGTCTCCCTCGCGACCTCTTCAAACGGTCCGACCGGCGCCGCGCCGCGCAGTTGCGAGATTCGGAACAGCTCGTTGTACCGGGCATGCGCGTCGTTCAGGTCTCCGCGTCCGAGCCAGAACGCCTCGCGCACAAGCATGGTCCGTGCAAGCGCGGACTCTTCCAGCGGCTCGTCCTCTTCGTCAGCCTCCGCATCGCCGTCTTCGTCAGCGATTCCAAGCGCGTAGCGCGCCGCGCCCTGGAGCGGACACTCGAGAAATTTCACGAGCGCTGCGAGCGGCAGCGATATTTCGGCGGCGTCGTCAAGGGGCTCGGGCCTGGAAGGTTCGATAACGCGAAGCGCTTGTTTCAATTCATCCTGCACGCCGTCGGCGAGTTTTCCGAGCAGCGCTGCGCCGCGTGCGGGCAGTTTCGCGCCTTCACACTTCCTCTGAAGGTCCCGGCGCAGTGCGGCCATCCGCGCGCCGCGCCTCGCGTCGGGGTCGAAACTCAGCATCTCGGGATGCCGCTTCGCCCCGTCTTCCTGCGGAAGGTCCGGAAAATACCTGAGGTCGTAAGGGCTGACCGGATGCTTGACGGTCATGACGTCGGAGAGCGTCTGCTCGTCAACCCATCCGCGCAGTATGAACTGAAGCTCGCGCAGGAGCGGCGAAGGTTCGAGGCTGTCGCCGGTTTGCGGGTCGCGCGACACCCAGGAAAAAAAGATCCGTTCGCGGGCGGCAAGTATCGTCTCAAGGAACAGGTAGCGGTCGCGCTCGGCGGCGCTGACGTCGCCCGCCCGGCGGCGGACAAGCCGCAGGTCGAGCGGGTCGCGCCGGTCGCGCTCGGGAAACAGCGACTCGCCGAGACCGAGCATGAACACGACGCGAAACGGGATGGACCGCAGCGCCGAGAGCGAGCCGACCACTACCCCCCGTTCCGCGTAGCGGCCGTGGCGGGATTCGGCGCCGGCGACACGCGCCAGCGCAATCTCGCGTGCGACTCGGTATGGAACCTTCCCCACCCGCAAGTCCGCCGAGCCAAGCGAAGCAAGCGCTGAAAGGCATTCGTCCAGCACCGCCTCGTCCGCAGCGTCCTCGGGATGAACGTAAGCGCCGACATATTCTGCCAGCAGCTCGGCCCATTCGCCGAGTTCGAGCCGGGCACTTCGGATACTTACCGCGTCAGCCAGTATCCGCCGCGCAAGACTCAGCATCGCGGCAACCGACTGCACGGTATCGGGCGCGGTCTCGTAAGGCAGATATTCGTGCTCGGGCGGCGCGCGGAAAATCTCTACTACCCCGCTCGGCTCGCCCGCCATGAAAATGCCGAGCGCGAGGCGCTTGAGCGCCTGGTCCCAGTTGAACAGGTAGGGGGGCAGATACGTGTTCTCGAAGTCGCGGGCGTCGGCACCGAAAACGATCCCGAGCGAGCGGCACCACGCCCTCCATTGCTCGGGGTCCGCGGCGGCAATACCAGCGCTTACCGCAGGATGGGTCAGGACGTCAAGGACCTCATCGCGCGAGAAGCGCCCGTCGGGAAGTCCGAGCAGCAGCTCCACCGCCTCGCCGACCCGGCTTTGCGCGTTGAAGCGCACGTTCACCACGTTGATCGGGATTCGGTACTGCTCGGCCAGCACGGTTTCGATATGCGGCATATACGTTTCCGTCTGCCCGTCGGGGATCAGGACGGCCACGTGATGGACGCGCAGGCGATCTGCGCGGCCCGATGCCTCGTCCTCGCCGAGCAACTGGCAAATCGCGTTGCTCACGATTTCCACCTCGCGGCGGATGCCCGGACAGGCCAGAAACCGGATACTCTTGTCGTCCGCGATGCCCGCGCCAGAAGACCTGGGCGAAGGGTCCGCCCGCCGATTCATGATGCTCGACTGCAGGTGCCACAGCAGCGTCGGCCGGGGCGCCCCGGCGGCCGGATCGACAAAGCGGGAATCGAAGTCGCAATCGGTAAGCTCGTTCAGGAGCCGGATATACTCGCGGCCCGGGCGTCCCCAGAACTGGAGCGCGAGATTGTCGGCGGCGGCGCCAAGCGCGAATGGATCCTCGGCGTCCTCAAGCGCGCCCGCAAGCTTCGCGCCATGCCGCACCAGCCCCGCACGCGCCTCAACATTCGCGACGTCCTCCCAGAATTCGGCGCACGGATTGAGCGTATAGATGTGCAGCTCGACGAGCTTGCCCAGGCGGCCGAAAATCTTGATGAACTCGAGGCCCACATAGGAAAGCCCGAACACGTGAAGCGTGCCGCCGATCGTGCTGGCGAGCCGGTTGGAATCGGCGGCGGCAATAGCGTCGGGCAAAAGCATCCATCGCCGGCCGCCTGCGCTGAGCCATTCGGCCCTTAGCGCTCCGTCGCCACCGAACAGCTCTCCATAGAGCGCGCGCTGCCAGCGCTCGGCCTCGGCGAAATCGCCCACTTCGGCCGCCCTTGCGCGCCGCCATGCCGAAAGCAGCGCGGGCCGCGAAATCGAATACTCGCGAAAGAGCCTCGCCACTCGCACGCCCAGTTCAAAGAGCCGCAACTCGCGCTCGCCCGAGTCGTCGAAGTCGGCAAGGTAGCGGCGCACCGGCTCAAAGGAGCTCGCGCGGCCGGCAAGCTGGCGGCGAAGACATTCGAAGATCGCAAGTTCGAGCTCCTCGGCTTCGAGGACGCGCAAATCCGGCTCGGCCTGCGCGAGCACCCGCGCAAGGTAGCTTCTCAGGAACGGAAACCCGAGATTTGCCGCGACGCCGAGGCGCTCGGCCACTCTGAGCTTCAGAAACTCCTCGATTGCGCGATTGGGCACGACAATCGTCACCCGAGCGAGCGGGTCGCGCCGCTGCGCTTGTTCGATCTCGTCCGCGAGCGGCGGAACAAGTTCCTCCAGGCGATTGGAATAATGAAGCCGAAGCATCGCGCCCCTTTATGAGCGTGAAAATAGGAGAAACCCTGTCCACAGTACAGGCACCTGATACCATCCGCCTGCGTCAACGGGTGACATCGAGGGCGCTCCGAGCAGGCGGCGCAGGTGAAAGCCGCAGGCGGCGTGTACGCCTGACGTGAAAGCATCCCAAAAACAGGGGGGCGGAACAGGACGTTCCGCCCCCCGGGTTGGCGTCTTTGAACCCGAGTATCTCAGGCGCCTGCGCCGCGCTTGCGAATTTCCATGTCGCGCAGGTCGCGTCGGCGAATCTTGCCGGTCACGGTCATCGGGAACTCTTCAAGGAATTCAATCTCGCGGGGATACTCGTGTGCGCCGAGCTTCTTTTTGACGTGCTCCTGGATTTCGCTGGCGATCCGGTCCGAGCGCTCGAACCCCGGGAGCAGCTTGACGAACGCCTTGACTATCTGGCCACGCTGCGGATCGGGCACGCCGATAACCGCGCACGAGGCGACCGCCTTGTGCTCCATGATCGAAGCCTCGACCTCGGCCGGGCCGATCCTGTAACCCGCGCTCTTGATAACGTCGTCGGCGCGGCCCTGGAAATAGATGTATCCCTGGTCGTCGGCGTAGCCGGTATCGCCGGTCAGCAGCCATTCGCCGCGGAACTTCTCGCGCATCGCCTCGGGGTTTTTCCAGTACTCCTTCATGACAACGGGATCATCGCGCCGAAGAGCTATATCGCCACTTTCGCCGTTCTTCAGCACCCTGCCAGTGTCGGGATCGACAATCGCGACGATATGCCCGGGGTAGGCCTTTCCGAGCGGCTCGAGGATTGGCTTTTCGAGCGCCGAGCAGGTGCCGATGAAGTAGTTCGCCTCGGTCTGGCCGAATCCCTGGTTGAATTCGACCCGCAGTTCCTCGTCGACCCATCGGGCAAGCTCAGGGCTGACCGGCTCGGCGCCACTGACGATACAGCGAAGCCTGAGCTTCGGGTATTTCTCGCGCGGCTTGCTCACCTCGCGAAGCATCTTGAGCGCGGTCGGCGGATATAGCCCCACGGTCGCGCCGTATTTCTCGAGCAGGCGATAGGTCGCGTCAGGGTCGAAGCGGGCTTTGCTCTTGTAGGCGAGCACCGGAACACCGTAGGGCCAGATTCCGAGCAGCCCGTCGAGCAGGCCGCCGGCCCACGCCCAGTCGGCCGGGCTGTAGTAGAGGTCACCCTCGCGCAGGAAATTATACGAGTAGTCGATACCGTTATGGCCGAGGACGTAGCGATGGGCGTGAAGGACGCCTTTGGGATTCCCGGTGGTGCCCGAGGTGTACATCAGGAGCAGAGGGTCCTCGGCGCTGTTCTTCTCGATCGTCAGGTTCGGCGAGCCTTTCGCCAGCAGCTCGTCGAAGGAAAGTCCGTTGCCCTTTTCCCCGACCACGATAACGTGGCGAAGGGTTTCGATCTCGTCACGCAGCCCGTCAAGCTTTGCAAGGCTTTCGGATTCGACCAGGATCGCGGGCGCTGCGCTGTTGGTGAGGCGATACTTGAGCGCCTCGGGCCCGAACAGCTTGGAAATCGGAAGGGCGATCGCGCCGATCCGGTAGCATGCCATATGGGCGATCGCAGTCTCGGGGCGCTGGGGGAGATGGACCGCGACAACGTCGCCGCGCTTTATCCCGAGACCCTTCAGCGCGTTGGCGAAGCGGTTGGAAGCCTCGATCATCTGCGCCCACGTGTAGGTCGCCGAATGGCCCTCGTCGTCCTCGTAGTAGAGCGCGACCCGATCACGCAGATTGGTGTGGCGATCGAGGCAATCGATCGACACGTTGTAATCCGGCGCTATTTTCCACTGGTGACGCGCCTGGGCCTCCGGGAAGCTCTTCGCGTCCTTTACCGTCTGTTCCTTCAGTCCGATCATCTCACCTGTTCCTTTTCAATCGTTGAGTTGTCGTGGCTTCGAGTCAGCGCCACGGCTCGACGATGATTTTCGCGTGCCGTTCCGGCGAGGCCAGTTCCTCGAACGCGCCTGCAACGCCCTCGACTCCGACCTTGCCGGTGATCAGCGGTTCGACCGGGATCCTGCCTTCGGCGATATTGTTGAGCGTGGCGGCGAACTCCTCGCCGGTGTAGCCGAGGACGAACTGCACGTTGAGTTCCTTGTTGATGCCAAACATGGGTTCGAAATGGTCGCGCTCCATGCATACGCCAACCACCACTACCCGCGCTTCGCGCGGCGCCCCCTGCATGATCTGCTCAATCACGCCCGGAACGCCGACGCATTCGAAAATGACCGCGGGCCTGAGCGCGGGACCGGCCATCCACGGCGCGGCGGGCGCCGGGGCATTTGAATCGGCGGCAACGTCGCGCCAGCTCTCGTATGGAGAACGTTCCTTCGGGTCGATCACCACGTCGGCGCCCATCTGGACCGCCAGCTCGCGCCGGCGTGGCGAAAAGTCCGCGGCAACGATCGGCGCCGCACCCTGAAGTTTGAGCGCTGCGATAACCGCAAGTCCCACCGGACCGCATCCGATCACCAGTGGAACGTCGCGCCGCTCGAGCCGCGCCTTCTGGACCGCGTGGTACCCTACCGCCATAGGCTCCGTCAGCGCCGCATGCTCGGTGGCAAGCCCCGAGGGCACCGGGAGCAGCAGCCCTTCGGTAAGTCGCATCATCTCGGCATAACCGCCTGGATTGTCGTTCGAGTATCCGACCGTCTCCACCCCGGTGCTCCTGACCAGCACCGGCATCGAGCACACCCGCGAGCCGGGCTTGATAGCGCGAACCGTCTGCGGGCCGTAATCGACTACCTCGGCGCAGAACTCGTGACCCATCACGATGTCGCGGTTCAGGTCCATGACGAAGACGCCGCCCGAGCGTCGCGCTCCTTCGACCAGCTTTTCGGCAAATTTGAGCGCGTGGAGATCCGAGCCGCAGATGCCGCAGGCAAGGGTTTTCACCAGCACCTCGCCCGGTCCCGGCTCGGGCACTGGAATGTTATCGACAACGAGCTTCTTGTTCCGCATTACGGCGGCGCGCATAGGCACTCCTCCGGATGGTAAATTGTCAGGATAAACTGCCCCAGTCCCGACCTTACGTAGCAAGCCGCATAATCTTCACACTGCGGGGTGAATTCCTCAAGCCGCGGCGTTCGGAGCAACCGGGTCGCGCAAGCGGGCCGTGGCCGCGAGTTCCGTTGTGGGGAGGATCGCGGCCTTCTCGACAGTGGGCCGTAGCGGTATAGAATTAAGCCGCGATGCGCGCCTCATACCGAGCCCTGTTCGTTGTACTCGCGCTTGCGGCTTGCCTGAACCTTTCCGGTCCCCCGGCGGGGCATGCTGCCGGACCTCACTTCGCAATCACCGCAGTAGGGGCTGCCGGCAAATATCCGTCGCAGAACGAGCGATGCGTGGCCGATGTGGTTTCGGTAAATATCGGAGGCTACCGCGTTCTTACCATCCTGCGGGATCTTCAGCCGGTTGCCAGCGTGAACGACGTCACCGGACTCCTCTGGCTGCCGGGCAACCGTCTAGCCTACTCGGTGAGCGGCCTGTTCGGAGACGAACCTGGCATCCACGTATTCGACTGCGCAACCGGCAAGTCCAGGATAATCGTCGGCAAGGGCGAGTACTTCGAGCTGCTGGGAGCCTCGGCGGACAAGGACCCGACACTGTTTTTCTTCTACAGCGCCGACGTGGCGAGCAAAACCTCGGACCAGGTTTACCAGGTGAAGATCGACGGCAGCGGGCTCGCGAAGGTTGCCGCCCCATGAATAGCGCGTGGCACCTGGCGCGGTAGACCGCCGATGCGCGCGCGCGTAGATATAGCGCTATGGTCTTTCGCTCCTTGATCGTCGGACTGCTCCCGCGGCTCGAAGCGCCGCGCCCTAATCCGCGGCGGCGCCGGCGTACCAGGGCGATGCGCGGGGCTTGGATGGCGGCGCTCGGGCTGTGCGCGGCCGCGCTTGGGGGATGCTGGTCGAAGACCACCCCCCAGCAATCGTTCGCAGAGGCCTTGATGCGGGGGAATTCAATGCAGGCGAGCCAGATCTGGCTCAAGATGAGCCCCGAAGACCGGCTCAAGTTCTCGCGCGGCGAAGGAATCAAGCCCGATGCCGCCTACCAGGAGAACGTCAAACAGCAGGTCATCAATCACTACCAGCAGCAGCTCGGACAGGGGCCGAGCACGGCGGAAGAGATGGAACAGCAGATTCCCACCTCGCTCGGCGCGAGCCTCGAAAATCTCAACAGCAGCGCCCAATCGGGCGGAACGTCCCTCCCCTCAGAATCCCGCCCGCGCTGACGCTCTGGCTGCGGAGCGGCTTGCGGCTTCACCGCGCGTGGCCCGGACGCCCTCGCCTGCGGCCTCTGTTGACGCGCGCTTTGCGACTGGTCTAAAGCGTGAACCGGGGGAGAAACCGGGCCGCGCAACGCACTTCGTCGCCGCAATCAGCCGTTGTCCGACGGGGCTTATCGTTTCGATTATCGCCCGCTCGGGGCAACTGGAAGGACCTGGCTGGGATGCTATCGCCGTATCGAGTGCTCGACCTGACGAACGAACGCGGCTTGCTGTGCGCCCAGATACTGGGCGATCTCGGCGCCGACGTGATCAAGATTGAGCCGCCGGGCGGTTCGCCCGCGCGGAAAATCGGCCCCTTCTTTGAAGACCTGCCACACCCCGACCGCTCCCTGTACTTCTGGGCATATAATCGCAACAAGCGCGGCGTCACACTCGATATCACGCGCGCCGAGGGGCGCGACCTCCTTTTGCGCCTCGTGCGCGGCGCGGATCTTCTTGTCGAGTCCCAGGATCCCGGTTATCTCGCCGCGCTCGGTCTCGGTTACCAAGAGCTTCGCGAAGTTAATCCGCGGCTCATCTACGTGTCGATTTCACCGTTCGGGCAGGACGGTCCGAAGGCCGGATACGCGGAATCCGACCTGGTGCTGATGGCGGCCGGGGGTCCGCTGGTCCTGACCGGCGACGAAGATCGCGCGCCTGTGCGGGTCAGTGTTCCACAGGCCTATCTGCACGCCTGTGCGGACGCGGCGGTCGCGGCGCTTGTCGCGCTTCATGAGCGCATCGGCTCGGGCCTCGGACAGCATATCGACGCCTGCGCAATGCAGTCGGTCCCGCTCGCCACCCAATCGGGAATCCTTGCCGCGCCTTTCGAAGCCGAGCAGGGCCTCAGGTTGGCGGGTGGCGTCAAGCTGGGGCCGATCAAGGTCCAACTGGTGTGGCCGGCCAAGGACGGATGGGTGTCGCTTACGTTCCTGTTCGGGTCCGGACTCGGCGTGTTTACGAAAAAGCTGATGCATTACCTGTGGGAGCAGGGATGGTGCGACGAGGCGACGCGCGACAAGGACTGGATCGCGTATGGAGAGATGCTTCTAAGCGGCGAGGAGCCGCTCGAAGAGTACGAGCGCGTCAAGACGATCGTTTCGTCCTTCACCGCCGCCCACACCAAGGCCGAATTGCTCAGGCTCTCGCTGGAAAAGGGTTTTCTGTTTGCGCCGGTGACGACCGTCGAAGAGGTGGTGCACAGCGAGCATCTGCGCGCGCGCGACTACTTCCAGCCGCTCGAACATCCGGAACTTGGCCGCTCGTTCCTCTACCCTGGCCCGTTCGCCAGGTTCACTCAAAGCCCGATCACGTACCGGCGAAGGCCGCCGACCGTCGGCGAACATAACCGCGAGATCTACGCGGGCGAGATGGGGCTTGGCGAAGACGAACTCGCGGCGCTCGAGCGCAAGGGGATTATCTGAATGGCTGCGGCGCTGAAAGACGTCAAAATACTTGACTTCATGTGGGTGATGGCGGGGCCGGCCGCGAGCCGGATGCTCGCCGACTACGGCGCGACGATCGTCCGGGTGGAATCTCCGAATCGGGTCGATATCGCGCGCACGCTCCAGCCGTTCCGGCGCAACCAGCCCGATCCGGAAGGCTCGGCGCTGTTTGGCAACTGCAACGCCGGCAAGTACGGTATCACGCTCGACCTCCACAATCCGGCCGCGCGCGAAGTCATTTTGGATCTTGTGCGATGGGCCGACGTGGTGTGTGAGTCGTTCTCGCCCAAGGCGATGCGTGCGTTGGGTCTCGGCTACGACGCGCTCAGCAAGGTCAAACCCGATATCATCATGATCAGCACCTGCCTGATGGGACAGACCGGACCGCTCTCGAGCTTCGCCGGATTTGGCAATCTGGCCGCGGCAATCTCGGGGTTCCACAATCTGACCGGATGGCCGGATCGCCCGCCCGCCGGCCCGTTCGGCGCCTACACCGACTACGTGGCGCCGCGCTTTACCGCGATCGCGATCCTCGCGGCGCTCGAATATCGGCGGCGCACCGGCAAGGGCCAGTATATCGACCAGTCGCAGTCGGAATCCTCACTTCATTTTCTCGCGCCGGCGCTACTCGATTACGCGGCGAACGGGCGCTCGCAGGTTCGCAACGGAAATCGCGATCCGCAATTCGCCCCGCACGGTATTTACCCGGCCAAAGGCGAGGACCGATGGGTCGCCATCGTGTGCAAGACCGACGAGCATTTCCGGAGGCTCAGCCAGCTCATGGGCTGTCCCGAACTCGCCGACGATCCGCGCTTCGCCACGCTCGCGGCGCGGCTTGGGAACGCGCAACGCCTTGATGCGATCGTCTCGCAATGGACGCGCACCCTCGATGAATTCGAAATAGAAAGGCGGCTTCAGGCCGAATCGATCCCCGCGCACGCGGTCGCAAACAGCCGCGAGTATTGGAAGGATCCCCAGGTCGTCCATCGCGGCCACTTCGTCGAGCTGCCCCATCCGCATCAGGGCACGACCATCGTCGAAGGGCCGCGTGCAAAGCTTTCCCGCACGCCGGGTGAAGTCAAACGCGCCGCGCCCATGCTCGGACAGGACAACCAGTACGTCCTGGAGAAAATACTCGGCTACGGGGACGCGCAAATCGCCGACCTGGCCGCCTCGGGTGCGTTCGGATAAGACCGGCGCCGCGGCTTAGTCGGGGAGCCGCGCGGCGAAGCGAAGCCGGATATAGTCAGCGGTCCATCGGCCGGCCCCGTCGCATAGCACCGGCCTCAGCAGATCGGCCACCTCGGATTTTGCGCGGGTGCGCTCTTCGGGCTTGAACTCGCGGAAAAAGTTCTGCGCGAACACATCGAGAAAGCCCTCGATACCTGCGGGAAGCGGAGTCGGGCGCGGGATCAGTGCGATATAACCGACTTCGAAACCGGCCCGTTCGAGACGCGCGCGATAATCCTCGGCGGTGGGAAAATACCACGGGTTAAGCGTCCGCGCGTCGCTCCCGCGGCGGGCCAGTACCGCGCTTATCGCAACCACGATCGCTGCGCAGCATCCGTGCCCGCCCATCTCGGCAACAAACCGCCCGCCCGGCTTGAGCGCCCGCGCCACGCGCGAAATCGCCGCATCCGCGTCAAGCATCCAATGAAGCGCGGCGTTGGAGAAAACCGCATCGAACTCGCGTTCGAACGGCAGTTCGTAAGCGCTCACGGTCCGCGCGTCGATACCCCGCGCGCGGGCCGCGCGCGCCATCTCCTCGGACGCGTCAACGCCCACCACAGACGCTCCCGCCTGGACCAGCTTTTCCGTAAGCGCGCCGTCGCCGCATCCCAGGTCGAGAATCCGCTCGCCGGGTTTCGGCGCCAGAAGCTCAAGCACCGGCGCGCCGAGCTCCGCCACGTAGCGCGCGTCTGTAGCGTAGCGCTGCGGCTCCCATCTCTGCCATACGGCGCGTTGTTCCATACCGGGCTATCATCATGCCGGGCTAAAGGGCGCGCAACCCTCGTGCGGCACGTAGTAGAATCGTCCCGATGACTGAATCGGTTACGATACCGCGCATCCTGGTCGCCGCGACCGCAAGCGGCGTCGGCAAAACGACCGCGACGGTCGCGCTGGTGGCTGCGATGCGCGAGCGCGGGCTTCGGGTCGCCGTGTTCAAGTGCGGTCCCGATTATCTCGATCCGACCTACCATGAACGGGTCGCCGGTGTGCGCTCGCACAACCTCGACGGCTGGATGATGGGACGCGACGCGGTGCGAGCGACTTTCGCGCGCGCTTCCCACGGATTCGACTTGGCGGTTATCGAAGGGATGATGGGACTCTTCGACTCATCGTCGCCGATAAGCGATGAAGGATCGAGCGCAGAGATCGCCAAATGGCTTCGCGCGCCCGTGGTGCTGGTCGTGGACGCATCGGGAATGGCGCGAAGTGTAGCCGCGACGTCACTCGGGTATGCGAGCTTCGATCCCGGGATCAAGCTTGCAGGCCTCATCTGCAACCGCGTCGGGGGCCGCCGGCATCTCGAGCTTTTGCGCCAGGCCTCGACGCATACGCCCGTGCTTGGCGGACTTCCCGTCCGGGCGGATCTTGCGTTCCCCGAGCGCCATCTCGGACTTCACGTGGCGGACGCGGACTCTTTGCCCGATTCGTCGATCCGCGATTGGGCTGCGCTTGCCGCCCAATGGCTCGACCTCGACGCGATCCTTTCGATTGCGCACTGCGCGCCCGCGATTCCACAGCTCGAAATACCCGCGCCTGACACGGCGGCTGCTGCTCGATGCCGAATCGGGGTCGCCCTCGACGATGCGTTTCATTTTTACTACGAGGACAATCTCGCGCGATTACGCTCCCTCGGAGCCGAGCTGGTGAACTTTGCTCCGAGCCGCGACGCGCGGCTACCGAAAGTTGACGGGCTTTACCTGGGCGGGGGATATCCCGAAGCGCTTGCCCAAAGGCTCTCGGAAAACCGCTCGATGCTGGAAGCGGTGCGGGCGTTTGCAGGCTCGGGTAGGCCGATTTATGCGGAGTGCGGAGGCCTGATGTACCTGAGCGAAGCGATCCGCACGCTCGACGGTGCGACATGGCCGATGGTTGGCGTTCTGCCGGGAATCGCGGTGATGCGCGAGCACTTGCAGGCGCTCGGATACGTCGAAGTCGAAACTCGCGCCGACTCTATCCTCGGTCCCGCCGGTACTCGCTTCCGCGGGCATCAGTTCCGCCACTCAACGCTCGAAGATACCGGGCGGAGCGGCGAGAGCGAAAGGATTTACTCGGTGCGCCCGCGATGGGGCCAGGAGGAGTTCTCCGAAGGCTACCGGGCGGGCGCCGTTATCGGTTCGTACGTTCACGCGCATTGGGCTTCGAATCCGCGATGCGCCGCGGAATTCGTCGCGGCCTGCGCAAGAGCCCGGGAAGCGCAGGGCGAGGGCCAGGCGCAACGGGTGAAGCGCGCACCCTGATAGTTAGGGGGAACCGTTTCCTCGGTGCCAGAAGTATCCTGGTTCGCCGGGACCGTGATGGGAACGATGCTCAACGCGGCTCCGAGGCGGGCAGTGCGGGCGCGGCTTGGTGGTTTGCGACGAGCTTGGGCGAATGGCGCCACTCCGCCGCCAGGACATGAACCGGAGCTGGAACGGCTCTCCGCTATAGTGACGGGAAGCCTCGATTTCGAATCGCTTCGGCGAATTGTGCGGCTATAATTCTTCTTCAGAACCCGAACGAGGAACCGGCGTCTCACGCAATGAAACAGGACAAGTCACCGGACAAGGGAGCCACGGCGATGGAACTACCGGCTGCACCGCTTACGCTCGAAGGTTTTGCCGTCCTTCATCAGATGTTCCGCGTCCGCCACGCAGCCTGGAAAGCTCTCGATTCCACCGAGCAGCATCGCGCAATTTCCGAAGCGCAGGAGCTCTTTGCCTCGATGGGCCGGCGCGAGGATGGCGAAAGCGCCGTGTTCTCGCAACTGGGCCACAAGGGCGACGTTCTCGTGGTGCACTTCCGCCGCACTTTCGACGAACTCAACCGGGCCGAACTTGACATCGCGAAACTCGAGATCGCCGACTATCTCGAAATCTCGAATTCCTATCTTTCGATTATCGAGCTTGGACTGTACGAGGCTTCGGTCGCGCTTTACGAGCGGCTTGCCGCCGAAGGGGTAAAGCCGCATTCAGACCTGTGGCAGAGCGAGGTCGAGAGCGAACTCGAACGCCAGCGTCACAAGATGGCCGAGCGGCTTTATCCCAGGATCCCGCCGCGCCGCTACCTGTGCTTCTATCCGATGGACAAGAAGCGCGAAGGGGCTGACAACTGGTACCGGCTTCCAATCGCCGAGCGCAAGATCTTGATGCGCGAGCATGGGATGGTCGGACGGCGATACGCCGGACAGGTGACGCAGATAATCTCGGGCTCGATCGGCTTCGACGACTGGGAATGGGGCGTCGATCTTTTCGCCGACGATCCGGTCGTGTTCAAGAGGCTCGTTTACGAGATGCGCTTCGACGAAGCGAGCGCGGGGTACGGAAAGTTCGGCCCCTTTTACTTCGGGATCAGGACGAAGCCCGAGGAACTCGGTAAGCTTTTCCCCGGGTGAGTTCCGGACAACGCCGTGCGACTTTTCACAACCGGGCGCCTGCGGCAATGCCGTCCGCGGCATGCTCGTGGCGAAGGCTTTAGTCCTGAGCCCAGGCCGCACCGTGATCGTCGCCCAGGCCCAGGTGGTGGACGAAACTTCGCAGCCCGTCGCAATCGTCACTGCGAACCTGCGCCGCCCGCCCACAGAGCCTTGCGGAAGAACCTGAGCGCCCCAAAAATACCCTGCGCGCTTGCGCAGGCAGGTCTTTTTTGGTTTAGCGGGCGCAGGAGGCAGGCCGATGATCACGCAAGGCGACGACTACCCGCTCCATCAGACGCCCGAACCGGTCCAGCAGGTCTTCACCAGCGACCGGAATTTCTACGATCGATTTTTCTTCAACGGATACTGGCGCGACGGCGAACCCTACTTCGCAGCCGCGATGGGAATTTATCCGAACATCGGGATAATCGACGCGGCCTTCAGCGCAACCGTTGGCGGCGTGCAGCATTGCGTGCGCGCTTCGCGCCCGCTCGGGGCCGAGCGGCTCGACACGCGGGTTGGACCGATCTCGATCGAGATTGTGTCGCCGATGCGCTCGCTGCGTGTGCGTGTCGACCATCCGGAGGTCGAGGCGGATCTGGTTTTCGAGGGGCGCGCGATGCCGATCGAGGAACCTCGCTTCACGCGGCGCACAAACGGCCGGCTGCTGATGGACCTGACGCGCTTCACCCAGCACGGCGGTTATTCCGGAAGGCTGACCGTCGCGGGCAAAACCCATCAGGCTCAGCCGGCGCGGGTATGGGGCTCGCGCGACCGTTCCTGGGGCGTGCGCCCGATCGGTCCGCGCGATCCGGCTGGGGTGCCAGATACGGGCTTGCCGCAATTTTTCTGGCTATGGTCGCCGTGCAACTTCGAGGACCTGTGCACCCATTTCGACGTGAACGAGAACGCGGACGGTTCGCGATGGCACGAGTTCGGCGCGCTGGCAAAGCCCGATCGCGCCACCGCACCGGAAATCGCGCGCGCCGTTGACTGGAACGTCGACTATGCGTCTGGCACCCGCCATGCGAAACGCGCGCAGATAAGCCTCACACGCACCGGCGGCGAAGTCTGCCGGGTCGAACTCGAAACGCTCTACAATTTTTACATGCAGGGCATCGGCTACGGCCATCCGAAATGGGGACACGGCCTGTATGTGGGGCCGGACGCCTCGGTTTACGAAAGCTTCAAGTTGGCCGACGTCAAGGAAAGCGAGCCGCTGTATCAGCACATTCAGGCCGTGTGCCGCGCGAGGGCGGATTCGCGCGAGGGCATGGGTATCCTGGAGATGATGATTCTAGGGCCACATCAGAAGAGCGGCTTCAAAGATTTTCTCGACATGCACCCGTAAGCAGCTCGCGTGGCGCGCGGGTGCGAAGAAAGGAAACGGCCGGCGATTTTCTCGCCGGCCGCATTATTTCTCAGGACTTGAGCTTGCCCAAAACCCTTTCGATAAACCCGCTTCGGGGCGGATCGAGCGGCCGAGCCTCCTTGCCTTCCTTGAGGGCCGCAACTGCGCGTTCGACTTCCCCATGCTCCGGAAAACGACCCCGCTCGGCTTTCGAGAAGACGAGCTTGCCGTCGACCAGCACGTCGAACTGCCCCCGGGAGCCGACTTTGATCTCGACTTCCTCGCCGAAGCGCTGCTTGAGGGAGGCGGCCAGACTGACCGCGCGCGGCCTATATCCTCAAGCCTGGCAATAGAGAATTTCAACCGCCATGACTGAAAGCCTAACCCGCGCGCCGGACAATGCAAGGCCCGGCTCGTTCACCTGCCTTCCGGCAGGTCGACGAATACCGCCGCCGCCACAACCGAAGTCCACAACCCGTCACGGTCGCCGATCGCGGACTGCGTGACGTTGCGCGTGCTGACGATCTTGTCCGAGACCCGCCAGATGTCCTTGCGCTCGTCGTAGCTGGAATTCGGGTCGAAATCGACGCCGAGAATCGTCGCGAGCATCATCGCCGCCAGATCTTCCGCGTAATCTCCCGCCTTCTGATCGGTCTCGCCGAAGCTGTGATGCTCGGACAGGTAGCCGTACTGGGCGGGATTGGCGGGAATCGCCACGCCGACCGAGGCGGCGATCAGCCGGTGCGGTTCGTTGGTGGCGTTGTCGCTCATGACGGTGAAAACGATTTGTCCGGCCGAGAGATACCTTAGGCCTTCCTGCTGGGAGATGAGCTTGCAGTTGGGCGGAAAGATGGATTTCACCCGCACCAGGTTGTACTCAGCAATACCAGCCGAGCGCAGGGCAAGCTCGAACGAGGTGAGCTTCTCGCGATGCTTGCCTACGCCCTTGGTTAGAAATACGCCTTTGGGCCGCGGCCCCATCTATCGATCCTCTCTTTATTAATACGGCACCGCCCGAAGGCCGCCGGATCTGGCTACTCCTGACAGACGCTGCTCCGAGGGCAAACGCCCGGAGCAATCCACAACGCAACCGGTGAAATTATTATAGCAACTGGCGCCGCCGCGCCATGTTACACGACGTTGACCGGCTTGTAATCGCCGAACACCCGGCGCATCGCGTCGGATATCTCGCCGAGCGTGCACCACGAGCGCACCGCTTCGATTATGGGCGGCATCAGATTTGAGCCGTCGCGTGCCGCCGCCTCGACCCGTTCAAGCGCCGCGCGAGCGACTTCGGCATTTCGCTCGGCGCGGATCTTCTGAAGCCGCTCCTTGGCCTTTTCCTCAAGCGCGGGGTTGACCCGCAGGATATCGGTCGGCATCTCACCGCCCGAGGTGAATTCGTTGACCCCCACGATTATGCGCTCTTTGGTTTCGATCTCGCGCTGATAGAGGTACGCCGCATTCTGGATCTCGCGCTGCATGTAGCCGCGTTCGATCGCGGCCACCGCGCCCCCCATGTCGTCGATTTTGGCCAGGTACTCCCGAGCGCGGCTTTCCAACTCGCGGGTCAGGGTTTCCAGGTAATACGACCCCGCCATCGGATCGATCGTGTCGGCGACGCCCGATTCATAGGCGATCACCTGCTGGGTTCGAAGCGCGAGCAGCACGGAGGACTCGGTCGGGAGCGCGAGCGCCTCGTCACGCGAGTTGGTGTGGAGCGACTGCGCACCGCCCAGAACCGCGGCCAGCGCCTGGAGTGTCACCCGGACGACGTTGTTGTCGATCTGCTGCGCGGTAAGCGTTGACCCGGCGGTCTGCGCGTGAAACCGCATCATCATCGAGCGCTCGTCCTTCGCCCCGAAGCGCTCTTTCATGATCGACGCCCACAGCCGGCGCGCCGCGCGGAACTTGGCTATCTCCTCGAAGAAGTTGTTGTGGACATTGAAGAAAAAGGAGAGCCGGCTGGCAAACGAGTCGACTTCAAGCCCCGCCTTGAGCGCGGCTTCGACGTAGGCGATCCCATCGGCAAGCGTGAACGCGAGTTCCTGGGCTGCGGTCGAGCCGGCCTCGCGGATGTGGTAGCCGGAAATCGAAATCGTGTTCCAGTTCGGGACTTCCCTGGAGGCAAACTCGAAGATGTCCGTGATGATCTTCATCGAGCCGCGCGGCGGATAGATATAGGTCCCGCGCGCGACGTATTCCTTGAGTATATCGTTCTGGATAGTGCCGTTGACCTTGCTCCACGGCACCTTGCGCCGCTCGGCCACGACCAGGTAAAGGGCAAGCAGGATCGACGCGGTTGCGTTGATCGTCATGGAAGTCGAGATCTTGTCGAGCGGCAGGCCGTCGAGCAGGATCTCCATGTCGGCCAGCGAGCCGATCGAAACTCCGACGCGCCCAACCTCGCCATGGGCGAGCGGGTGGTCGGCATCACGGCCCATCTGGGTCGGCAGGTCAAAGGCTACCGAAAGTCCGGTTTGTCCCTGCTCGAACAGGTAACGATAGCGCTTGTTCGACTCCTCGGCGGTACCGAAGCCCGCGTACTGCCGCATCGTCCACAGCCGGCCACGATACATCGTGGGCTGCACGCCGCGGGTGAACGGGTACTGGCCCGGATAGCCAAGGTCGGCGAGATAGTCGGTCTGCTCGAGATCCTGCGGATCGTAGATGCGCTTGATTTCGATTCCCGAGCTGGTGGCAAAGCTTTCCCTGCGTTCCTTGCTGCGCTTGAGCGCGGGCGCGAGCTTCTGTTCCTCCCACGCCTTGCGTGCGGCCTCGATTTCGCGATTATCCCGGGGCATCGACTCAGCGCCTCGCTAAAGTTACTCGATCACCGCCATCAACTCGCCCTTCTCGACCGTCTGTCCGGCAACGACCTTGACTTCCACAACCTTGCCGACTTTGGGCGACTTGATTTCGTTTTCCATCTTCATGGCTTCGACAACCAGGACCCCCTGGTTCGCCTCGACCACGTCACCGGGCTTGACGAGCACCGATACGACCCGGCCCGGCATCAGCGCGCGCAGCTGGACCGGCCCGGCAAACTCCTGCTTATGCCGTCCCGCGCGCATCAGGCGCCGCGTGGCGTCTTCCAGGGTCATGCGAGTAACGCCGGTGCGCGACGCCACGACGATCTCCTCGCCGTCGCGCACGACGTCGAAATCGAACGAGCGCTCGCCCACGATTATCGAAAACGACGCGGGGCCCACCTGGCGCAGGTCGGCCTCAAAGCGCCGCTCGCCGAACTCGATACGGTAGGTTCCCGCCAGCGGCAGCTCCTCGATCTCGAGTTCGTGCTCAGTTCCTTCTATTGTCGCGTGATAACGCATCGATTGCGCCGTTTCCTAGCCCTTGAGCATCGCAAGCCGCCCGAGCGTCTTCCATGGAGAAGTCCGCCCACGCTCCGAACCGGGCCGGACCCTGCCGTTGCCGTGGTTGGCCGATTTCTGCGCGGCAGCCGCGGCAAGGAAGACCGCGGCGAGCCGTTCGTAGTCATCGCCCAATCCCGCAGCCTGGGGTCGATACTCCTGGTTGATGAAATTGGTGTCGAGATCACCCTGGATAAATCGCGGATGGTTCATTATCCAGCGATGGAAATCGAGGTTGGTCCTGAGCTCGCCGGCGACGTGGAACTCGGTGAGCGCGCGGCGCATCCGCTCGATCGCCTGCATCCGGTCGCCGCCCCATACCACGAGCTTCGAGATCATGGGGTCGTAAAAGATCGGCACCTCGGCACCCTCGTATACACCCGCGTCGTTGCGGACGCCGGGACCCTCGGGGAACTTGAGCGTCTCGATCTTTCCCGGCGCGGGGACGAAGCCTGCTGCGGGATCCTCGGCGTAAATCCGGCACTCGATCGCCCATCCGTTCTGCCGCAGGTCCTGCTGGCGAAACGGCAGACGCGCGCCCGCCGCAACTTCGATCTGAAGCCTGACCAGGTCGATCCCGGTCACCATCTCGGTCACGGCATGCTCGACCTGGATACGGGTGTTCATTTCGAGGAAATAGAAATTGCGGTCGGCGTCGGCCAGGAACTCGATCGTTCCCGCACCCACGTAATTGACCGCCTGCGCCGCGCGCACCGCGACCTCACCCATCTTCGCGCGCATCTCGGGCGTGACGAACGGCGAGGGCGATTCCTCGACGACCTTCTGATGACGGCGCTGGATGGAGCATTCACGCTCGAACAGATGGACCGTGTTGCCGTGCTTGTCGGCGAACACCTGCACTTCGATATGGCGCGGCTTGCGGACGAATTTCTCGACGTAAAAACGCCCGTCGCCGAACGACGACCTGGCCTCGCTCGAAACGGTGCGCACGATCGCGCCGAGATCCTTGTCGCTTTCGACCAGTCGCAGGCCCTTGCCGCCGCCACCGGCCGCCGCCTTGATCATGATCGGGAATCCGATCCGGCTGGCGATCTCGCGCACCTCGGCCTCGGTCTCGAGCGTGTCAGGCGAACCCGGCACCACCGGAACTCCCGCGGCGGCCATCAGCTTTCGCGCCTCGACCTTGTCGCCCATCGCTTCGATGGCTCGCGGGGGCGGGCCGATAAAGGTAATCCCGGCGGTCTCGACCGCGCGGGCGAAACCGGCATTCTCCGAGAAGAAGCCGTAGCCGGGATGGACCGCGTCGGCGCCGGTCTTCCTGGCCGCTTCGAGAATTTTCTCGGTGTTGAGATAGCTCTGCGCGGCGGGCGCAGGGCCGACCGCAACCGCGTAGTCAGCCTCGCGAACGTGCAGCGCGCTGCGATCGGCATCTGAGTAAATTGCGACCGACTCTATTCCCAACTCGCGGCACGCGCGGATGACACGGACGGCGATTTCTCCGCGGTTGGCGATAAGAATCCGTTTGAACATCAGTTTTCCCTGGAATCCCGCATCCGGCGTTATGGCCGGGCGCAGTCCCTACATTCTATACCGAAACTCCGGCCCGGGCAGAAATATCCCGGTTGCCGGGTCCGCCACTCAGAGCGGGATATTCCCGTGTTTCTTTGGCGGGTTGGTATCTCGTTTGTTCTCGAGGGCCTTGAGCGCAGTTATAAGGCGCGGACGCGTGTCCCGCGGCATCAGCACCTCATCGACATAGCCCAGTTCCGCTGCCTTGAACGGATTGGCAAAGGTCGCGCGATACTGTTCGGCAAGCCGGGCGCGTTCCGCCACCGGATCCTTGGCCCTCTGCAACTCATTGCGGAATATGATGTTGATCGCCTGCTCCGGGCCCATCACGGCGATTTCCGCCGTCGGATAGGCGAAGTTGAAATCGCCCCGGATATGCTTGGACGACATCACGTCATAGGCGCCGCCGTAGGCCTTTCGGGTAATAACCGTAACCTTGGGCACGGTCGCCTCGCAAAAGGCGTAAAGCAGTTTCGCGCCGTGGCGGATAATGCCGCCGAATTCCTGCGCCGTGCCGGGAAGGAAGCCGGGAACGTCAACGAACGTCACAATCGGGATATTGAAGCAGTCGCAGAAGCGGACGAACCGCGCGCCCTTGATCGACGCGTCAATATCCAGGCATCCCGCCAGGAACGCCGGCTGATTCGCGACAATACCAACCGAGTAACCCCCGAGGCGCGCAAACCCGATCATCATATTGCGCGCCCAATCCTTCTGGATCTCGAAGAAATGGCCATCATCCACGACGCGGCGGATTATGTCGCCCATGTCGTAGGGCTTGTTGGGATTTTCCGGAACGATCGAATCGAGCGCGGGATCGCGGCGTTGAGGATCGTCGCTGGTAGCAACGTAGGGCGGATCTTCGGTGTTGTTCGACGGTATGTACGACAACAGCTCACGGATCATCAGGAGCGCGCCCTGGTCGTCGGGGGCTTCCAGATGGCACACGCCGGAACGCTGGGAATGGGTGTCGGCGCCGCCCAGCTCCTGCATCGAGACCTCTTCATGGGTGGTTGCCCTGATAACGTCGGGTCCCGTGATGAACATGTACGACGTATCGCGCACCATCACGATAAAGTCGGTCATCGCGGGCGAATAAACCGCGCCGCCCGCGGCCGGCCCCATGATCGCCGAAATCTGCGGCACCACGCCCGAGGCAAGCACGTTGCGAAGGAATATATCCGCGTAACCCGCGAGCGAGACGACGCCTTCCTGGATTCGCGCGCCCGAACCGTCATTCAGCCCGATCACCGGGCATCCGGTCTTCATCGCGAGGTCCATTATCTTGCAGACCTTTTCCGCGAAGGCGCCTGAGAGGCTTCCGCCGAAGACTGTGAAGTCGTGCGAGAAGATACACACCTGGCGGCCGTCGATCGTGCCGAAGCCGGTCACGACGCCGTCGCCGGGGATCTTCTTGTCGGCCATGTCGAAATCGGTGATTCGATGGGTCTTGAACTTGTCGAGCTCGACGAACGAGCCGCGGTCGAGGAGGAAATCAATCCTCTCGCGCGCTGTCATCCGGCCCGACTGGCGCTGGCGTGCGAGGCGTTCCTCGCCGCCGCCGAGTTCGGCCCGGCGGGACAGCTCCTGCATTCTTTCGATATTTTCCTTTAGGCCCATTTTCCCCAAATAAAAAAATCCGCCGGGGGGCGCACAGTCGCCCCAGCCGGGAGCTTTGGGGCGCGGCGAGCGCCCTGCAAATAGATAACGCAACCGGCGGACCGGTTAAAGTCGCGACGAACGGCCTCCTGAGCCCGGTTTTTAATTGATTGCCTGCGGCCTGAAGCCGCGAAATTCCAGGTAGTCGCCCGCTTTCACGCCGTAGCGCTTGCAGAAGCCGGCGTTCACCTCGAGCACGTACTTGGAATCGCCCTCGACCGCGAGCAGCTTTTCGGAATACGGTGCCGCATCCGCGACGATCCCGATTATCCGGCCCCTGCCATCAGCAAATATCATGTCGAGCGGAATTTCCGTGTTCTTCATCCAGAAGCGCACCGGCAGCGCCTTGGGAAAGATGAAGAGCATGCCCGCGTTGGACGCCAGGTGCTTTCGGTACATGAGCCCGATCTGGCGCTTGGCGGGGGTATCGGCGATTTCGACCTTGACGGTCGCAAGAGCGGTGCTTTCGCTCGCCGGCCGGATTATGACCTGTGGCTTCGAGCATCCGGTTACTGCAATCGCGAGCAGTCCCGCGAGCACGGCGACGAGGCTCAGTCTGTTTCGCGTCACATCCTGAGTTTAGCCGTCCTCGAGCGCGATCTGGAACCGTTCGAAGCCGCTTTGGCGTATCGCCTGCCGGCCAACGCGATTTGCGCCCCAGAGATCCCCCGTCCCTGCCCTTGCCCTGACAAGCGGTTTTGCTTTGCCGCAATCGCCCGGCTGAGCGAGTATGACAGCGTGTACCGCCGCCCACGCACGAAACGGAGGATACCGTCATGGACTATGGAAAGTACCGATGCATCAAGGTGGAGAAGGACAACAAGCTCGCGACCGTGACCCTCAACCGGCCCGAGTCGCTCAACGCGGTCAACTCGGAACTGCACGACGAACTCGAGCATATCTGGGTCGATCTCGCCGCCGACGAGGAGATCAACGCGATTCTGCTGACCGGAGCCGGCAAGGCGTTTTCCGCGGGCGGAGACGTGAAGGCGATGAAGGCCCGATGGGGCACCGAGGAGGGCAGGAAATGGACGCTCACCATCATGTCGGCTGGCCGCCGCATCATCCAGAACCTGCTCGACGTCGAGCAGCCGATAATCGCGGCAGTCAACGGCGACGCGATGGGTCTCGGCGCGAATATCGCCCTGTTGAGCGACGTTATCGTAGCTTCGGAGACCGCGAGGATCGCTGACACGCACGTCAAGGTCGGGATCGTCGCGGGCGACAGCGGCGCAGTGATTTGGCCGCTTTTGGTCGGTCCGGCGCGCGCCAAGGAGTACCTGATGCGCGGCACGTTCATCAGTGGCGCGGAAGCGGCCCGGCTCGGGCTGGTCAATTACGCGGTGCCCGCGGACCAGGTGATGCCCAAGGCGCGGGAGATCGCGCGCGAACTGGCCGACGGCCCGACCTACGCGATCCGATGGACCAAGCTCTCAGTGAACAAGTGGCTCAAGCAGCAGGTGAATCTGATCCTGGATGCGTCGATCGCCTATGAGATGGTCACGTTTTACACCGAGGACCATCTCGAAGCCGCGACCGCCTTTGCCGAAAAGCGCAAGCCCGTCTTTCGCGGCAAGTAGCAACTCTGCGAGATCACGCGCGGGTGTCGCGACGGAGTCGCGCGCCCGCGCGCGAAGGACTGGCGTAAAGCACTCTCCGGGCGATATTTCAGGCCACCGAACCGGGCGGACGTCAAATGCCCGGGCAGGCTTGCGGCGCCCGACCGCGCCGCGGTCTCAGCTCCCAGTGAATCTGGGCTGGCGTTTTTCCAGGAACGCGCGCACGCCCTCCTTGTAGTCCTCGCTGTCGAAGCATCGCGCGACCATCGCGGAAACGCCCTTCGTATCGCGCTCTTCGGGGTCCTTCAGCGCCTCGCGAATCGCCGCCTTTGCCGCCTTCATCGTAAGCGGCGCATTGGCCGCCATCGCGAGCGCATAGCCGCGCACCGCGGACTCGAGCGCGTCGCGCTCGACGACGCGGTTCACAAGGCCCATCGCAAACGCTTCATCCGCGTCGAAGAGCCGCGCGGAGAGCAGGATGTCGCGCGCGTTGGCCGGTCCGACCACGTGAGTGAGCGCGACCACTCCTTCGAGCGGGTAGGCAAGCCCGAGTCTTGCCGCAGGGACCCCGAAGCGCGTCCCGCGCGCTGCGATACGGATGTCGCACGAGAGCGCTACCTGCACCCCGCCGCCGATACACACGCCGGAGATCATCGCGATAATCGGCTTCTCGCAATTGAGCATCGCCGAAATCGCGCGGTTGGGGGCCTCGCGATAAGCGCGGGCCTGCTCGGCGTCGGAGCGAAGGCGCGGGAATTCGGAGATGTCGGCGCCGGCGATGAACGCCTCCCCGGTCGCACCGCGCATCACGATAACCCGCACGCCGGGGTCGGCTTCGAGCTGCGCAACCCCCTCGGCGATTCGCTGCCATGCTCTCAGGTTGAGCGCGTTTCTGACCTCGGGACGGTTCAGGATAAGCCAGCCGAGCGGAGCCTCGTGGCTTACGATCAGGGGGTCGCGCGTGTTCTGCTCGCTCACGGATCGATAGTCCTCGCGATAGGTTCAGCCCATGCTGCGCGCCTTGCAGGGGTCAGGGCAAGACCCGAACGCAGCCGTCGCCGCCCGTGAGAAGCGGCGGGTTAAGCGCAACGGCGGCTCTCGATTCCGTGCGAACTTCGGCGGTGCGTGTTTCCCGATGCGATCGGCCGGCACCTGGCGCGGGCGGTGCGAAATATCGTCGTATGATCGCTTTTGCGAAATCCAGCGGTGGCTTGCGTCAACGCCGGGTGATTAACAGAATCGTGGTGGTAAAATGCATTCATACGGTTAGGACCGGCGGTTTACCGGGTCGAGAACGGCCTCCGGACGCTGTCGCCTTCTCCACCGCGCGGCATTTCGTTTCAGACCTTTCCAAAGGAGTCTCGGACAATGGCTGACGACGGACTCGATGCGATTAATGAAACTCTCGCTCAACAGGCAAAAGAAGCGCGCGAGGCAAGCGAGCGGGCTTACCGCGTCGCGCGCGACTATGCGGCAAAGGGTCGCGGATACGCAGCCGAGATAGGCGGCAAGGTGGTTCAGTTCGTCGAGGACGAACCATGGATAGCGGTGGCATGCGCATTCGTGGTCGGCTACGCGGTCGCGCAGATCGTAAAGCGCATGTCTTAGGGCGCGATGGAAGAAACAGACGAACGGGCGGCGGCCGGACCCGGCGAGGAGCCCGTGCCGCAATGGTTCCTATGGTGCAATCGCGAAGTCCATCGCCAGCCGCTTGCCGCGCTGACCGCGGCGGCGGCGGTGGGTTTCGTTCTAGGCGGCGGATTGAGAAGCCGGATCGGACGCGGGCTTATCGTGCTCGCCGGCCGCAGCGTTGTGCGAAGCGCGGTCTACGGCTTTATCGCCGGGCTGGTTGAAGATCATGGAAGCAGACACGACGGAGCGACTTCGCAGGGAACTCGACCAGGCACGCGATGACTTCCGGCGCACGGCCTTCGAAATAAAGCGCAGGTTCGAGGCCGACCAGGTGCGGCTCGAATCAGAGGTCAGGGAAAATCCGATGCGCTCACTATTGATAGCCGGAGCGCTCGGGTTTGTTCTTGGCCGCGCCTCGCGGCATAGCGCGATCCTGCTCGCCCTGCTTACCGGAGCCGCCGTGGGCTATTCGATCGCTTGCGCGGACCGTGTCGAGAAACCCGCGGCAGAATATGACGCATCTGCAAAGCGAATCGCAGGATAAGCCGCGCGACGCTGAGCCCGCCGGTCAGGATGCCCCGCTCGACCGGCATCCCGCCGGAGCCCATTGGTCGGCGCTTGCGGCGCGGATGCTCGACGACGTGGTGCGAATCGTCGAAGCCGAAACCAGGCTGCTCGAGGTTAATTTCGGCAGGGCGCTCACCGCGGCGTTCGACCGCGCAATCGGACAGCTCCTCGGCGGCCTGATGATGTTCCTGGGTGGCGCGTGCCTGCTGGCCGCGCTGATAATGCTCCTGCACGAATGGCTGCCAGTGTGGCAATCACTTGCGATATCCGGGGCCGCGGCAATAGGAGGTGGGCTCGCGGTCGGACGGCTGTCCGCGCGGATCGCCAGGAAAACCGGGAGCGACACGACGGGGGATTGAGCGGCGCAGGTTTCGCGAAATGCCGGACGCGGAGCCGCCCGCCGGAGAAGAAATCGCCGGAGCGTATCAGGCTCACGCCTGCCGAACACCGGAAACCCGAATCGCGGCGATCAACCGACACGTCCCTATCGAGACATCCTGTGGCCTGCTCGCCGCCGCGGGGAGGTACGCAATGACGACGAATAAGCGGTTTGTGCGGAGCCTGATCTTCGCGACCGTACTGGTTCTTGGAACGATACCGGCCACTGCCGCGACCCTCCCGGTTGCAGAAATGGATAGAGTGCTCGGGGAAAAGGGCGACGCACTGGGGCAAGACGTAGTGCGCTACTGGTGGCTCAGAAGCGATCTCAAGGTCGTCATCGACCACCTGCAGATTGAGCCCGCGCTTGCACTCAAGTCGTGGGCTGCCTTCATGCCTGCGGGCGCTGGCAACGCTATTGCAACCGGCGAACTCGTTGCGCGCCAGAGCGAAGCCGAGCGGGTCGTGCAGGCGTTCGACATTTCGCCGCTCCACATAACCGCGATCTGCGACCATTTGCAGGGCGAATCGCCGCGCCTTTCGTACCTGCACTTCGTTGGACGGGGCAAGCCGCTCGTGCTGGCGAAGGCACTCAGAAAGGTGCTCGACGCGGCAGCGATGCCGCTCAAGGCCGCGCCTGCAGTGATCCCCGCGATGCCGGTGCGATGGGTCGACGAGATACGGCTGGAGCTCGGCTACTCGGGGCTGTATCAGAATGGCGTGCTTTCGATAGCTGTCAGGCGGTCGAATGAGGTGCGGCTGTACGGTAACGTATTGCCTCCCTCCATGGGGATTTCGACGCTGCTCAACTTCCAGGCGGCGGGCCCGGACCGAATCGCGACCGCCGGCAGCATCGTGCTCGCTGCGAACGAGGTTCCACAGGTTCTTTACTCGCTCAGCAGCAATCATATCGAGATAACGGCGCTGACCAGCCATATGTTTCACGAGTCGCCACGCCTGTTCTACGTGCATTTCTTCGCGGTCGGCGCTCCCGATCACGTAGCATGGGCCTTGCGCGCGGCTCTGTACCGGACCCGAGTCGGCGGAGAGCGGTAAGGGTCGCGAAGTTCGCGTCGCCCGCACAGGCCGGCTTGCCGCGATCCGCCGGTCGGAAGTCACTCGGCCGGTAGCCGGCGCCTCAAAACCGCCCGATTTCCGGCAATCTTTCAGAAAACCAGCGATTCGCACCCACGCCCCCCTCGGCTAATGCGCTCATACCGGCTCGTTTGAGGCCGTGGTCCTTAACAGAGCTTTGATAGTCGAGTCACACTGCCTTAACACTCGTCGGCTAGTGTCCTGCCCGGCAATCCCACAATCAGCTCTTGTACGGAGGTGCTACGTAATGTTCAGCGAGACATCGGTACGGGGCCGGCAGGGCACAAAGTTCGCCATGCTCGCCCTGTGTGCGGCCTTGATCGGCGGATGCGCCACGGCGGTTAAACCACAAGCCGGCGCGACCAGCACCGCAATGGCCAAACCGGCGCCCCGGGCCGAGAACTGCGCCGTCGTGACCGTCGGAACACCGGTCAAGTTTGCGTGCGATGGCAAGGTCTACACATCCTGGGCGCTTCAGCATCTGAGGGACGTGGCTGAGGATCCGGCCAAGAACTAAGACCGCGTGCCTGATGACGCGACTGACTCCGGGGGGAGTGGCCCAAGCCGCGGCTTTCGCGCCTGCGATGCCGCGCTTCCAATCCGGATCCGGCATTTCGCGCCGGCCCCTTAGGCTTCGACGAAAGGTACAATTAATGAGACGAGGTAAACTGTTCGCCTTAACCATTGCCGTGCCGTCACTGATGTTCGCCGCCCTCTTCCAGATGCCTGCAATTTCGCACGCGCAGGTCGCGGCACCAGCCGTCAGCTCGGGCACGGCCTCGACTCTTCAACTGTGGACGGACCCGAAGACGGGAGAGGTCTTTACGAGGCCCGGTCGTGGACGCGTTCCGCTCACGCTCCCGGTCGCGACCGAGCAGACCCAGAAGGCCCTGGTAAACCAGGTGGAGGAGCAGAAGAGCGAACTGCAGCAAACGAGGACGCAGACTGCGCAGCTTAAGAAGCAGGTCGAGCAAATCACGCCCGCCTGGCAGGATTACGTATCCAACTTCAAGAACAAGATCACGATCGGCGCCCAGTTCTGGGGTGACTATTCGCTCTATAGCCACACCTCGTGGGCACCGCAGCTTTTGACCCAGATCAATCCTCCCGGACCGGGCAACAATATGTACAATTCCATAGATATCACTCGTGGATATCTGAACTTTTTCTGGAATCCCACGCCCGACTGGACGCTGCGGCTTACGCCAAACATCTACCGCGCATGGGGGAACACCTCCAACCAGTCCTTCGGCCGGACGAGCGCCGTAGGAAGCGACCTGACCGGCAACCTGAACTACCGCCTCAAGTACGCTTACGTGCAGTGGAACACGCCCTTCAAGAACCTGGGAATCGACGCGATCAAGGAGGATGCGATCGTTCTCGGCGAGCAACCTCAACCGCTGACGGCGTGGGAAGAAGACCTGTACGGCTTCCGCTACGTCAACCTGACCACCTGGAACATGAGCATCTCATCAACCTTCCCCGGCGTCTCTATCCAGGGTCCGATCAAGTGGGGGCCCGAGAATCTGCAGTATATCGATTACAACATCGGCGCTTTCAACAACGCGAACTTCCATGTCTATGAAGCGACCAACACCAAGGAGGTGATGGGACGCGTATCGGTATATCCGTTCGGCGCACGATGGCGATTCGACGGACTCGGACTCACCTCCTTCTATGACTATGGGTACGGCAACGTCACGCCGGACGCGGCGCAGCTCCCGGCTAACCTCAAGGGCGGCAACTCCCTGATCGAGCGCCTGGCCGAAATAGTTCACTACAGCGCCGACAACTGGGGCGTTGCGTTCGAGTACGACTGGGGCCGCAACGCCTGGAGCCCGGGCAACCAGTTCTCGGGTTCCGGTCCCGCCGCAGTCTTCGGGCTGACACCCAACCTGCCGAAGGCGGGTGTCATCGGTCAGGAGGCCTTTGCGAATCTTGCCGGCGCCCTGCTTAACAACGGACGCAGCTATCAACAGGGTTTCAACTTCTTTGGCCACTACCACATCCCGGACACCAAGTTCACGCTGTTCGGATGGCTCGAGCAATGGAATCCAAACACCGACGTGAAAAGTAACCCGTTCGACTTCCAGCGCTACGTCGCCGGCATCTCTTATCAATACAATGAATACCTGCGATTCGCGCTCGACGAACAGGCGATCCTCTACTATCACAACCAGGAGAAATTCCCCGTTTCGTACGCGAAGACGTTTAACTGGGTTGCGCCAACTGGCTTTACCGGGAACACCATAAATAATGTCGTGATTCCGGACATGCATGTTACGATGCTGAACGTGGAGTACACATTCTAACGCTTAATCTTTATGCTGCTTTGAAAGCTCACTCTCAGACTGCGGAGTAAACATGATGAAGACTGTCAGGACGCAAACGAGCCCCGTAGCCGCGGATGCAACGCCCGCGTCCCCGGCGCCGGGCGCTAAAATGATTGCCAGCGCGCTGCTCTTGGCTTCCGCGATTGTCCTGGGAATATCCGCGGCGCCCCGGCCGAGCTACGCCGAGTCGCCAAAAGCCACTCCTGGCGCCTCGGCGAAAGCCCGGGATGTCTCCAAGTGGATCGGAAAGAGCACTAAAGAGCTGAAAGCCAGGCTCGGGGAGCCGAGTTCGACCCAGTACCTCCAGGAGACGGGCGGCTGGTTGCTAATCTACTCTCATCCCGGCGAGCCGCACTATGTGTTTGAGACGGGGCCGGATGGCAGAATCAGGAGGGCTACCGCGACCAGATAGTATTATGTGCGTGCCGCCGCGCTGCCTTGGGCAGCGCGGCGGCTCACTGCATCCAACTGCATCGCTCTTTCAGGCCTCTTCTTTTCACGCAACACGATATCCCCCCGATACTGACGCGCAGATCAGTCACAGAGCTTCGTTGCGCGTTCGAACAGCGTGAACGATTTAGACAAACGGAACGCTTTTGTATCATTGCTCTGCAGGAAGTGGTGGCGGCTGGCATCCGGAGGGGAGCGACGCGCCCATGAAAGTCGCAAGCTTTTCCTTTTGGCTCCCAAAGCACGACGCGTTACTGTTCGGCCTTGCAGTGGCGACGATGGCGCCGGCGGTTTGCGGATGCGCACCGCGATCGGCCGCACGGCAAATGGCGAATCGACAGGCGCCTGGTACTGGCCAGGTGATGCCGGCGGCTTCAGCGTCGCACACCTCAGCGGCCGAGAAGGATGCATTGTTGAACCGCCTCAAAGCGGCGGAACACGTTGCGAAGATGAACTCCACGAGCTGGAGCGACACTAATGCGACCCTTGACACTTACTACAGCATCAAGGCGCGACAGCTCCGCCAGATTATCGAGCGTATCGAGAGCGGCGGACCAGTTTCCCAGGAAGCGATTGCCCACGCCATGGACAACAGCCAGATTCGCTCCCTCGGCGGATACTGACTTGAGGGCGAACTCGCGTTGAAAAGCCCCGAGTCCGCGTCCCGCGGCAGACATCCCGGGCAAGCCCAGGGGTCGCGCGTGAGCGCTCTCGCTCGCCGAGCGTCGCCGTGGGGACTTTTCTCGGCGGTCGCGGTCGCGTCGCTCTGCGCATGCGCCGGCGCGCGTCCATATTCGTATCCCCCGCCGCCGGGGATGTCGAGGCAACGACAGCGTCTTGTGAAAAGGCTTGAGAGGGCCGAAGAGCGCGACCGGGGAAATTCGCACGCATGGAACTGGAGCAATCCGATGCTCGACGCGGTTTACCGGCGCAAGGCAGAGGAGGTGCAGGCGGTAATCCTGCGCCTTGAGGCGGGAGAAAATGTTCCCGAGTGGGAAATCGAGCGCGCGCTCGACAATTCCGAGGCGCGACAACTCGGTGGCTATTGACCAGGCGTCGCGCCTCGCAACCAGTCCGGCGTCACAGCTTTGTGATTACTTCGTTCGCGATCTTCTCCAGGCCCCGTGTGATAGCCTCGGTATCGTAACCCGGCGGCGGAATCACCACCCGCGAGACACCCAAATCCTGGAGCGCCTTCAGCGTGTCGGGATTCGCCCGGCCCATGCATGAAAGCTCGATTCGATTGGGGTTGCGCCCGGCCTTCTCGGCCTCCGAGCGCATCAGCGCGAACAGTTCCTTCAGCTTGTCCGGATCGCCGAGGGCGGGAAAGAACCCGTCGCCGAGGCGTCCGGCGCGCCGCGCCGCGGCGGTTGAATGACCGCCGACAACGATCGGCACGCCGTCCTTCTGCACCGGCTTCGGGAAGCTCTTCACAGCGGTGAAATTGAAGTGCTTACCGTGAAACGAGGCCGACGCTTCGCGCCACAGCACGCGCATCGCGGCGATCGATTCGTCAGTCCGCGCGCCGCGGGTGTGGAAGTCGAGCCCGAGCGCGTCGAACTCCTCCTTGAGCCATCCACTCCCGATACCGAGAATCGCGCGCCCCCTGGAGAGAACGTCGAGCGTCGCCATCTCCTTGGCCAGATACAGCGGGTGGCGCTGGGGAAGGATTATCACGCCGGTTCCGAGCCTGAGAGTTTTCGTAACCGCAGCAGCGTACGCGAGCGGGAGCAGCGGATCCGAAATCGGAACGTCTTCTCCGCCCGGGATTTTCCCGGTCTTCGAGTACGGGTACGGGCTTTGATAATTTCCCGGGATAACGACGTGCTCGACCGACCAGATCGACTCGAATCCGCATCGCTCAGCCGTTATGGCGAGATGCGCGAACAGGTCGGGCGAACTCAGCGGACCCGAATTTACGAACATCAGACCGAGCTTCATCGACCACCTCGCAGCAGGGGAATTTCGCGCGTCAATCTAGCCTGCCCGCGCGGCCAAGGAAAAGCTTCGCGGCGGAGATTCAGAAGGCTTGTGCCAGAAAGCCGGGCGGGCTAGTTACACACTTCATGGACCTCGGAAAAGTTGGAATCTGGTTTTTCCTGGACGCGATGACCGCGCCCGAGACGGCGAAGCTTGCGCAAAGGATCGAAGGCCTCGGATACCGTGCGCTTTGGATTCCGGAAGCTGTTGGTCGCGAGCCGTTTCCCCATGCGGCCTATCTGCTGGCGAACACGCAGCATCTCAATCTCGCGACCGGTATCGCGAATATCTGGGCGCGCGACGCTGTCACGATGGCCGCGGCGTCCAAGACCGTCGCCGAACTTTCCGGCGGCCGGTTCGTGCTCGGCATCGGCGTCAGCCACAAGCCCCTGGTGACCAACCTGCGCGGGCACACGTACTCGAAGCCATACAGCTACATGAAAGAGTATCTGCCCAAGATGAAGGGCGCGCTGTACCGGGCACCCGAGCCCAAGGAACCGGTGCCAATCCTTCTGGCTGCCCTTCATCCGAAGATGCTCGCGCTTGCGGCGGCCGAGGCCAACGGCACGCATACCTATTTCGTGCCGCCCGAGCATACCGCGAAGGTGCGGGCGCAGATCGGGCCGAAGCCGTGGATTTGTGCGGCGCAGGCGGTCATCCTCGAGACCGACGCATCGAAGGCCCGCGCCGCCGCGCGCGAATACATGAAGACCTACGTCCCGCGCCTGCCGAACTACACCAACAATCTGAAGAACCTCGGCTGGAAGGATGCGGATTTCGAAAATGGATGCAGCGACGCGCTGGTCGACGCGATTGTCGCCTGGGGAACGGAAGACAAAATCCGCGATCGTATCGACGCGCATCTGAAAGCCGGCGCGACGCACGTCTGTATTCTGCCGCTCAGGTCCGACGGGTCACCGTACCCCGACGATCGCGCGATACAGGCATTCGCGCCAAAGTGAGCGGGTCCGGTTCGGAGGTTTAGAACCGAAATCTCAAGCAGCAGGCGGGCCGTCCCAATGGGATTGGCCCGCCCCTGGCTTTGCGGAGCATTGCCGTTGAAAAGCACTCATAGTCCGCGCGCAATTGCACCAGTCGGCCTCTTCATCGCGATGGCGGTGGTGCTGGCGGGATGCGGTCCGTCGCAGAAGGAAATCCAGGCCCAGCAGGCCGAGGCGGCCGCGCTGCGGGCCGAAGCGTCCGCCGAACGCGCGGAAAAGGCGGCGAACAACGCGATGATTGCAGCTCAGAAGGCGAAAGCAGCCGCCGACAAGGCTGCCAGATCGGTTGAGGACGCGACTCGTGAACTTAACAAGGCGTCCGACAAGCTCGAGCAACTGCGAAAGTGGGAAGCTGCCCGAATGCGCACCCGCGCCAGGAAAAAGGCCGCACCTCAGGCCAAGCCCTCCGAAGCCGCTTCCGCCACGCCTTCGCCATAGCCACGCGACCTGTTGACTTCGCGTCCCCGGATGCGACAGCGTCTCTGCCTTGGGCTGCCTCAGTTCAGTTCCGATACCGGGGAAAGTTGACGATGGCTTCGCAAGCGGGCAAATCCGCTGAGCTTTCGGCCGAGGAAATCGCCCGCCGCAAGGCAGAGGTCGAGGTTCGCGGCCGCATCCTCAGCGAGGGACCGAGCCGCCACGCGTGGCTCAACATAGCGGGACCGCTCGGCGCACTGATCCTGGGCGTCGTCGCCGCCGCATTCTACATCAGTCCGATTTCCGTCATCCGATGGGCGCAGCGAATGGATCTCGGGTTCGCCGGTGTAACTCGCAGTAGCGCCGCGCTGCCGGACGGCGGCCTGATGAGCTACTACATCACCGGCGGATATCCCGGGATGGATCCCGTTCTGCTCATCCACGGGCTTGGGCCGAACGCGGGCCTGGTATGGCGACGCGTAATGGAGCCGCTGTCGGAGGGCCATTACAAGGTGCTCGCGCCCGACCTGATGGGTTTCGGGTCATCGGACCATAGCCAGAAAACCTGTTCCATCGCTTACGAGGCTGGCGCGATCGCGCAGCTGGTCAAAGTACTCGGACTTCATCACGTGAACGTGATCGGATGGGACGTCGGCGCCGACGTGGCGCTCTATTATGCCGAGGACCATCCGGATAACGTTGAGCGCCTCATCCTGGTTTGCGGCGGGATGTTCGGCCGCCAAGGCGCGAACATCCTGCGCAAGATGATGCTCCCGGCCAACGCGCAAGAGATGGAGCAGCAGGCGGACGAAAGCTTCTTCGACCTGCCGCCGATGCCCTCGTTCATGTACGGGAGGATGATGGCGTCGCTGGCAGCGGATTTGCCGGCAGAGACCGACATGCTCGATTCCGTGCCCAGGGACGAGGCTCGCATCAACGCCCGGATGGGCAGGATTTTCAACACGCTCACCGTCGTGCTGTGGGGCGGCAAGGACCCCTGCTACAGTCCGCGTCGTGGAGCGGCGCTGCACGCAATGATGCCCGGGTCGGCCAGCATCGTCTTCAAAACTTCCGGCCACTACCCGCAGCTCGAGCATCCAAAGGACTTCGCCAACACGATGCTCTTCATCATGAAGCAGACCGAGGGCGGCCAGTAGCCGTATCCCGTGCTTGCCATCGCGGCTTTCCTTTGGGATAAAGCGAAAGTCAAACTCCGAACAACGAGGCAACCGTCGCATGAAGCTCTACAACATGAATCTTTCCAACTTCGCGACCAAATCGCGGATCGTCGTCTATGACAAGGGCCTGAACGTAGAGATCGTCTCGCCTCCGGGCAACGATCTTCACTCGCCCGAATATCTGAAGATCAATCCGCTCGGAAAAATTCCCGCCCTCGACGTCGACGGTATGGTCATCCCGGAGTCCGAGGTAATCAACGAGTACTTCGAGGACAAGTTCCCCGAGCGCCCGCTTCTGCCGAAGTCGCCCGAAGGGCGCGCGCAGGTCCGCACCCTCACGCGCTTCCACGATCTTTATCTCGAACCGCCGCTGCGCGCGTTGTTCGGCCAGATGAACCCAAAGACGCGCGACGACAAGGTCGTCAACGAAAAACTGAGCGAGGTGAACAAGCGCCTGGACGAACTGGAAAAGATGCTGGCACCGAGCGGATTTGCGACCGGGTCGGAGTTCACGCTCGCCGACTGCGCGCTCGCGCCCACGATCTTTTTCGCGATCAATCTGCTTCCGATGTTCGGCGCCAAGCCGCCGCTCGAGGGCAGGCCGAAGCTCGCTGCATGGTGGAATCACGTGCAGACACGTCCCTCGGTCAAAAAAGCGCTCGGCGAGATGCAGCAGGCGCTGGCTGCGATGCAGGGCCGGTAGGAATCACGCGGCAACAGTTTCAGAAACCTCAGGCCGCAAACGAATCGAAGCCGCAGGCCGGGACCCCCGGAATGCGGCTTCGCGTCTTTACGCCATGTCGGCGAACTCGTCGCGCGGCGCGCGCGCCTACGCGTTAAGCCTCCAAATTGCCACGTTCAGATAGCCTGCAAAGGTAATCCATGCGAGATACGGCGCGAGGAGCCATGCGGCCAGCCTGTCTATCTTCGAGAACGCGACCGCCGCGGCCAGTATCGCGCACCATAGCACTGCGATATCCAGCATCCCGGCAAGCGGACTTCTCAAACCGAAGAACAGCGGCGACCATGCCGCGTTGACAGCCAATTGAAAGACGAAGATACCCAGCGCGCTGCGTGCTCCGCGGCGGTCGCGTCTTCGCCACACGAGCCAGGCCGCAACCGCCATCATGACATAAAGCGCGCTCCAGACCGGTCCGAAAATCCATCCGGGTGGTGTCAATGCCGGCTTGCGAAGGCCGGGATACCAGTCTCGCAGCGACGCCGTCGTGAACCGCGAGCCCACTCCCGCGACCGCGAAGCAGAGCAGCACCCATCCGAGCAGGGCGAACAGGTTGCGCGCGCGCGAGGTTGTCGCGTTCGAATTCATCGCGGGCCTGTTCAATTGGGCGGCACGCCGGAGGCTTCTTCAACGTCAGGAGGGCTCAGGTACGAGTAGAGGAGCGGCAACAGGTACAGCGTAAGGGCCGTCGAGGTGAGGAGGCCGCCGATCACCACGGTTGCCAGCGGCCTTTGAACTTCGGCGCCGGGCGCCTGAGATGTCGCCATCGGGATGAACCCCAGGCTTGCGACCAGCGCCGTCATCAGGACCGGCCGAAGCCGCGTCGCCGCGCCCTGGCGGATCGCGCGCTGTATCCCGAGGCCCTCCTCGCGCAGCCGATTGATGTAACTGACCATGACGATTCCGTTCAGCACTGCGACGCCGAACAGCGCGATGAACCCGACCGATGCCGAGAGGTTCAGGTTGAGCCCGCGAAGCCATAGCGCGGCGATCCCGCCGACCAGCGCGAAGGGAACGTCGAGCAGGATAAGTAAGGTCTGGCTGAGCGAGCGGAAGGTCGTGAACAGCAGACCGAAGATAAGCGCGATCGAAATCGGCAGCACGAGCGCAAGGCGTTTCATCGCACGCTGCTGGTTTTCGAACTGGCCGCCCCATTCCACCCAGTATCCGGGTGGAAGCGCAAGCTTTGCGTTGATAAGCCGCTGGGCGTCGGCAACGAAGCTCCCGAGGTCGCGGCCGCGAACGTTGGCCTGCACGACGATACGGCGCTGGCCGTTCTCGCGCGTAATCGCCTCGGGGCCGCGGCGCAGCTCGATCTCGGCGACCTGGTTGAGCCGCACGCGCTCGCCGGCCGGGGCCTGCAGCACCAGCCGTCCGAGCGCACCGAGATCTTCGCGATAGGAAGCGGGCAGACGCACGGCGACCGGGAAGCGGCGCGGGCCGTCGATAAGCTCGGACACCGGATAGCCGCCCGTAGCGGCGTCGACCATGCCCTGCACATCGGTGACATTCAGGCCATAACGGGCGAGCGCCTCGCGGTTGACGCGAATCCTCAGCTCGGGGACGCCGGAAATCACCTCGGCCTGGGCGTCGGCGGCGCCCGGCACGGTTGCGACAAGCCTGAGCGCCTTCGCCGCCAGTTCCTCGAGCGTTTGCGCCTTCTCGCCGAAGATCTTCAGCGCAACGTCGGCCTTGATTCCCGAGACCACCTCGTCGAGCCGCATCGCCATCGGCTGGGTGAAGTTGTACACGACGCCGGGAATCTTCGAGAGCCGCGCGTCCATCTGCTCGATAAGCTGCTCCTTGCTCGCGACCTTCCACTCGGAGCGCGGCTTAAGCATCACGTACACGTCGGCCTCGTAGACGCCCATCGCTTCGGTCGGAACGTCGGGCCGGCCGATCTTGGTGACCACGTCGCGCACCTCGGGAAATCCCTTCACCACCTTTTCGACCTGCTCGCTTAGCCGAATCGAATCGGTGAGCGAGATACCGGGAAGTTTTCGCGTTTGGATCAGGATCGAGCCTTCGTCGAGCTTCGGCATGAACTCGGTTCCGATAAACGCAAGCGAGCCGAGCGCCAGAACCAGCGTCGCCGCGCCGGCGAGCAGGATCCGTCCGCGGTGGCGGAAAGCGGTCTCGAGCGAGCGGCTGTAGCGCTCGCGCAGGCGAATGAACCATCCCTCGGCGCGCTCCTCGATACCCGCGCGCAGTGCAAGCGTGCCAAGCACCGGGACCACCGTGAGCGCGAGAATCAAGGAGCCGACCAGCGCCGAGCACACGGTTATCGCCATCGGCCGGAACATCCTGCCCGCGAGCCCCGTCAGCCCGAGCACTGGGATGTACACTGCGATTATGATTGCAACCGCGAAGATGATCGGGCGCGCGACTTCCCTTGCGGCGTGACGGACCGTCTCGGTCACGGTCGCGTCGTGATGCTCGGCGAGGCGACGCACCGAGTTTTCCATCATCACCACCGCGCCGTCGACGATCATTCCGAAATCGATCGCGCCGAGGCTCATCAGGTTCGCCGAAACGCCGAAGATCGCCATCCCGATGAACCCGAACAGCATCGAGAGCGGAATGACGGCCGCGACGATCAGCGCGGCGCGGATATTGCCAAGGAAAAGCAGCAGTACGGAGATTACCAGCACGCCCGCCTCGATCAGGTTGTGCGTAACGGTATGGATCACGCTGTCGATTACCATCGACTGATCGTAAAAAGGCACCAGGCGCACGCCCTTGGGCAGATGGAGTTCAGCGATTCGCGCCTTGACCCGCTGGATAACCTGCCTGCCGTTTGCGCCTTTCAGCATGATCACCATGCCGGAGACAGTCTCGCCCTTGGCGCCGCGCAGCACCGCGCCCTGGCGCGGCACCGAGCCGATTCTTATCTTTGCAACGTCGCGCAGCAGGACCGGCGTGCCGTTATGCTCGAGGAGAACGATTCGCCCGATGTCGTCCACGCCGTGCACGCGGCCGACGCCGAGCACGTTGTATTGCTCGCCGTCATGCTCGATAAAGCCGCCGCCGAAGTTCTCGTTGTTCGCCCTGATCCGCTCGAAGACGTCACGCAGGACGAGCCCATAACGCTGGAGTGCGAGCGGATCGACCTCAACGGTGTAACGCTTGGTGAATCCGCCCCATGAGTTGACCTCGTTGACCCCCGGCACGGTGCGCAGTTGATAGCGTATCTGCCAGTCCTGCAGGGTCTTGCGCTCCATCAGCGACATCGGACCTTCGACCGTGTACTGGTAGACCTCGCCAAAGGCGGTTGCGACCGGCCCGAGCATCGGCATGATCCCCGCCGGCAGGCGCGCGCGCACTTCCAGCAGGCGCTCGTTGACCAACTGGCGCGCAAAATAGGTGTTCACCGAGTCGGCGAAGATCACGGTCACGACCGAGAGCCCCATTTTCGAAATCGAGCGGATCTGGAGCGTGTTCGGAAGGCCCATCAGCGCGGTCTCGATCGGGAAGGTGACGAGCTGCTCGACTTCCGTCGGCGGCATTGCGGGCGCTTCCGTTGCGACCACAACCTGATTGTTGGTGAGATCGGGAAAGGCGTCGATCGGGATGCTGGCTGCGGTATAGACGCCGAAGATCGAGAACGCCGCAAGTGCGAGCAGCACCAGCCATCGGTTGTTGAGCGCAAAATCGACAATCCTGGCGGGCATCCCGTGCTCCTACTCGCCCGCAAGCGAGCTTCTGAAAAGCTCGGTCTTAAGGATGAAGCTTCCGTGGGTGACGACCGAATCGCCCGCCGCAAGCCCCTCGGAAACCTGCATCATCCGATTCGCCTTTTGCGCGATCCGAATCGGACGCGGCTCGAACCGATCGGGCGAGATTCTGACGAACACGACCGCCTGTCCGTTGATCTCCTGCTCGGCGCTCTCGGGGACGAACAACGCGCTGGTCTTCGAACGCCGCTCGATCTCGGCGTTGGCGTACATCTCGGCCCTGAGCGCTCCCTCGGGATTCGGCACCAGCACCCGCACTCGCAGCGTACGCGTGCGCGGATCGAGTTCCTCGCCGAGCATCGTGACCTGCCCGTCGAAGGTCTTGTCGGGATAGGCGCGAACGCGGATTCGCACCTTCTGGCCGACGTGCAGTTCGGAAAGGTCGGCCTCGTTGACATTGGCGATCATCCAGAGCGTGGCCGGATCGGAAACTGTAAACAACTCCTGGCCCGGCGATACGACGGCGCCCGGCGTGATCATGCGGCGGACGACAATCCCGGCGGCGGTGGCGCGCACGGGAACCAGGTCGTCAGCGGGTATCGCGCCGGCGGAACCGGCGCCGCCGGCGTTTCCCGTGAGCGGCAGTCCGAAAAACTCGGTCAGATGCGCGCGCGCCTTTCGTACCTCGGCGCGCGCGTCGGCGAGCGAAGCTTCGGCGCTTGTAAGCGCGTTCTCCGCGCTCTCGACCTGCTGGCGCGAAGCGGCCTTGAGCGCGAACAAGCGCCGCGTCCGGTCGCGCACCTCGCGCGCATAGGTGGCCTGCGAGCGCGCGCGCTCCAGTTGCGCCAGGGCCTTGACGTACGCGGCGCGCGCTTCGTGAACACCCTCGCTGAACAGCCGCGCGAGCACCTGGCCCGCCTGCACGCGGTCGCCGACGCCGGCCTTCACTTCGACCACCCGTCCGCTGGTTATCGCTCCGATATGCCAGGTGCGATCCTCGTCGAAGACGAGCTGTCCGGGCGCCTCAACCATCTCCGGAATAACGCGCCGCTCGACCTGCTCGACGACGATGCCCGCCTGTTTCTGCGCGGTCTCGCTCATGACCACCACTCCCGCAGGATGAGCGGGCGGATTGGCCGCCTCATTGGTCGTCGGGCCGCGGCCACACGCCGCCAACCAGAGGATCAGCACTGACAGAAGCCAGACCCGCTTGCTCACGGCATCATCCCGAGCGCCAGTCTGAGCGCGCTTACGCTCTCGCGGTATTGGGCGAGAGTGCGATTATACAAAATCTCGGTTTCGATGCGGGTGCGCTCGGCGTCGAGCAGCCGAAGCAGGTCAGCGCCGCCTTCAAGGTAGGCGCCTTGCGCTATCCGCGAAGTCTCAAGCGCGCGCCTGAGCATCGGTCGCGGCACATCCATCACCAGCCTGCGCCGGATCTGGTAATCGTTGATCGCGGATTCGATCTCGTTGCGCACCTTTAGCTTTACTGCCGCGAGAGCAGATTTCGCCGCGCTTAGCTCGGAGACCGCAGCCATCTTCCGCCCCTGGTTGCGATTGAAAACCGGTAGATCCACCTGTACGCCGAACAAAATCGTGTCGAACCCGCTCCATCGCTTGTAGCCGGCGACCAGGCTCGGGTCGGGAAACGCGTTCGCGCGCTGCAGCGTCAGGTTCGCGCGGGCCTGCGCGACGCGCTGTTCCGCAAGCGCCACTTCCGGCCGTCTCTCGAGCGCCGCCTGAACGTCGATCGGTGTCACTTCGACGATCCGATTCAGCGGTTCGGTCAGCACGATGTCGGTTCGGCCGTCCATCCCAAGCTCGCGCAGCAGCGTGATCTTTGCCCGGTCCGCATCGACCGCAGCGTTTTGCGCCTGCACTTCGAGTGTGTCGCGCGCGACCTCGACCCGGAGCAGGTCGGCCTCAGGCATCGAACCTTCCCGGACGCGATTTCGATGGTACTCAACGATCTGCTGGAAGGTGCTCAGGTTCTCGCGCAGGAGGTCGCGAATTCTCACGGCGACGAGCGCATTCCAGTAGGCAAGACTGGTGCGCGCGGCAATCTCGCGGCGCAACAGCGCGAGCGTCATCCGCGACACGCCTACCCCCGCCGCGGCAAAATCGATTCTCTTGCGCCGTTTGCCTGCAATCTCGATGGGTTGCTCCAGGTAGAAGTAATCATCCGTGTCATTCCAGTAGGAAAACGGCTGGCCGCCCCAGCCGAGGCGGGTGTTCTCCGACTGGAAGATGAATCTCGGATTCGGCGGCAGCCCGGCCTGCTCCTTAAGGCCCTGCGCAGCTTCGACTTTCGACTCCTCAGTCGCGATAAGCGGATTGGCCTGGAGCGCGCGCGATATCGCATCGTTGAAACTGAGATTCATTTGCGCCCGAGCCGCACCGGCAAATTCCACTATGCAGATTGCCGACAGTGTAACCGTTATGCGAAGCAAGCGCCCTAACGAAAACTGTATTTTAGCTGCTGGACCCATAGTGAATTGCCCGCCCCGCTGCGATTATCGAATGCAGTGAGCAGGGCTCGTGGCGCGGACCGGCTTCCAGGCGAATAATCCATATTTCGTGCCACAGCGGCAGGCGGATCAACCCGCTTTGTCCGATTCACTCGGGAGGCCGATTGTACCGTTTGGCAGCATCGCGTATGCGCCTGGCGTGGCGGATGTCACCGGTTATCGCGAAATGTTGCCTTCGCGCCGGCTGCCACTTTGAGTCGAATCCTACATCCGGAGATGAACCGCTTCTTTCGCGTCAGGCAGGGCTCACCGTCCCGATGCAAGGGAAGTAAAGTTCGCAATGCATCGGGCGGGTTGCTAACCGCCCCATAACTTTCCTTGGAGGCTCCGCTGCCCGCGATTGTACGTCAAAAATACGAAAAAGGTTGCATCGGGACAAGACGATACTCAGCCAGTTCTCCGCCATCGGATGAGATTGTCGCTGACGAGGAACCGTCCCGCCAGGAACTGCTCTATAACCCACATGTTGGTGCGGCAGTGAGCGGTTATCTCCGAGACCGTGACGGCGCTCTCGCCGTCGGCAAGCGCCATGTAGGGAAGAATCTGATCGGCCATATGCCGGTCCAGGCATGCGGTGGATTGGAACTCGCGGAGAAAAGCTTCAGCGGTCTGGCGGCCGACTTCCTCGGCCCGCTTGCGCGGCGCGCGCGAGCTAAATCCGCGCGCCTTGCGCGGCCGCTGCTTCCTTCCTGAGCAGCGCCGCGTTGGGACGCACCAGCCGGGCGAAGTCCGCATACTTCATCTTGATAGCGGTACGATGGGTGCACGCGTTGAAGACGATGTCTTCGTCGCGGCTCAGAGATTCGTCCACCCATACCGGGATGTCGTACAGGTTTCCGAACGGCGGCATCGCGCCGGCTTCGCAGTTCGGAAACAGGTTCACGAATTCCTGCTCGGTCGCCAGCGAAAGATCGCTTCTGCCAGTTGCGATACGCGCCCTGTCGAGATCCACATGATACGGAGCCGGCAGCACGACCATCAGGAATTCCGAGCCGCTGCGCAGTATGACGACCTTGGCGAGTTCCTTGCCCCGGATGTGTTCGATCGCGGCAAGCTCCTGGGTAGTGTACACCTCCTGATGCGCCAGGACTTCGTAGTCGACATGATTCGCGTCAAGATAATCCTGCAACCTGGTAAGGGGTGGCATAAAAGCCTCCTTGAGAGCCAGTTGCGGCAGGAGCCGGATGGTTGCGCAGTCGAGGAATCTGGCAACGATTGAGCGATGCCCGCACGATCACGGCATCGCGCGCGACAATGATCGTCGCTTTTCCGCCTGCTTAATGCAATCGCGATGCATAAGCGGCAAGGCATTTCAGCGGCGATTCCAACGCCGCCTATCGGCGCCATCGTCCGCGTTTCTCCAGCGTCAAAGCAGTTGTTGCGGGACGATTCGGGCGGACTCGGTCGGTTTCAAGCGAGCTCCTGCCGAGGACTTGCCGACCTTGCGTCTGCGGACTCGGGTGGGCTATCGTTTTCCAGAGAGTCACGCAGCTATGAAACGCTCCTAAGGAGGCATCCGCCCATGCGGGAAGTGTCGGTAATCGGCGCCGGAATGGTCAGATTCGGGAAGTATCTTGACACGAGTATGAAGGTTCTCGGTCGCGACGCTGTAAATAACGCTCTGAAGAGCGCGGGGATCGAAGCCAGGCAGATCGAAGCCGCTGCGGTCGGCAACGCGATGGCGGGGCTGATTACGGGTCAGGAATGCGTGCGCGGACAGGTCGTGCTGCGTGAGATGGGAATTGGCGGCATCCCGATTGTCAATTGCGAGAATGCTTGCGCCAGCTCCGCCACCGCGTTTCATCTCGCATGGCTGTACGTCGCCTCGGGGATGTACGATGTGGTGCTCGCGCTCGGAATGGAAAAACTTTACCACGCCGACAAGAAGAAATCCTTTGCCGCGATCGGCTCGGCGGTTGACGTCGAGTTGATGAGGGAAATGGTCGCGAAGATGAACGCCGAGCAGGAAAAGCTGCGCGCCGAACGCGCCGCACGCGGCGAGGCCCCGAGCGGCGGTGCCGGTGAATCGCGCTCGATGTTCATGGACTTCTATGCGGCCTCCGCGCGCGCCCATATGCAGAAGTACGGCACCACCAAAGAGCAGTTCGCGCGTATCGCCGTGAAAAACCATCGCAACGGCAGCCTGAATCCATACGCGCAGTACCAGGATGTGTGCACGCTGGAAGACGTGCTCAATTCTCCAGTCGTCGCCGAACCGCTCACGCGGCTGATGTGCTCGCCAATTGGCGACGGCGCGGCCGCGACGATCCTATGCGCTTCCTCGATAGCGCACCGCTTCACCTCCAAGCCGGTCAAGGTACTCGCGTCGGTCCTCTCCTCGGGCACCGATCACGGTCCCGACGAGCCCGACGTGGTAACGCGCGTCGCCAACAAGGCCTACAGCATCGCGGGCGTTGGTCCCGAGGACCTGAACGTGATCGAGCTGCATGACGCGTCGGCTCCGGCCGAGCTGATCACCTACGAGGAACTCGGGCTGTGCAAGCCGGGCGAAGGCGGCAAGCTCGTTGACGAGGGCGCAACCGAAATCGGCGGTCGGGTTGCGGTCAATCCCTCGGGCGGGCTGCTCGCCAAGGGCCATCCGGTGGGTGCCACCGGCGTCGCGCAGATCTGCGAGATCTTCTGGCAGTTGCGCGGCGAGGCTGGCAAGCGCCAGGTCGAGAACGCGAAGATCGGACTCACCGAGAACGGCGGTGGGATGGTTCGCGGCGAGGCCGCCGCGATGTCGGTCCACGTTTTCGGCGTCTGACGGCTCGCGGGATAGCGCGATTGACAGTTCAACGACGCGCGTCGCGCCCAATCCAAGCGGGTGCGGCGCGCGTTTTTCTGCCGTCGCGCAATCGCGGTTCAGAGGCGGCACACCCGCCGTGGCTTAAGCCTTCGAGGGGAGATTTTCAATGAAGCTCGTCATCCCGGCGGTATTCGACAGGGGCTTTCTGGATACGGTGGCCGCGCATCCGGTTAGCCATCTCTACGGCTCGGTCGCCGGTGACGCCGGCCTGCGAGCCAATCGATGGCTGCCGCAGCCAAAGGCCGATCAGATCGCCGACTACGTCGATTACGCCCGCCGCAAAGGAGTCGAGTTCTTTTATTGCCTGAATGTCGCGTGCCTCGGCAATCGCGAGTTCACCTCGGAGGGGCAGCGATGGCTGGTCGAGCGGCTCGGATGGCTTGACGATATCGGAGCCGCGGGCGTTGTGCTCTCCAACCCGTATCTCGTCGCGTTTGCGCGCCGACGCTTCCCGCGCCTCAAAGTAGCTGTCTCGACCGCAGCCGCGATCGACAGCGTGGACAAGGCGGAGTTCTTCGAAGGCCAGGGAGCCGACAGCCTTTATCTTCCCGAATACATCAATCGCGATTTCCCGCTGCTCGGGCAAATCCGAAAGCGCGTGCGCACCAAGCTCGTTCTGCTGGCGAACGTCGGATGCCTACTGCACTGCCCGATTCGCCAGTACCACATCAACCTGGTCTCGCACTCGAACGAAAGCCTCGAACTCGGCACCTACGTGGATTACCCGCTGATGTGGTGCACGCGCGCGAAGGCCCATGATCCGGCGCTGATGCTCAAGTCACCATGGATACGGCCGGAGGATCAGTCGATATACGAGGAAATCGGGATCGACGAAATCAAGCTTGCGGGACGCGAGATGGATCGCGCATGGATCGAGCGAGTGTCAGCGGCCTACGCCGCGCGGCGCTATGACGGCGACCTCAACGATCTGGTGCTGGGCTTTGACCATCTGGAACCGTACGGACGGCTTCCGGTCAGGATTCCCAACCGCACGCTTGACGGATTTGTCGAGTTCTTCAGAAAGAAGCACGATTGCCGGACCGGATGCCGCGATTGCCATTATTGCGACGATTACGCATCCGAACGGCTGAAGGTCGAGGACGCGCGCGAGGCGTTCGTAGCCAGGGTCGGCAAAGCGATCGAGAAGTTCGAAGGCGGCGGCTTCAGAACCATCAGCGGCAACTAGGCCCGCGTCTCTCGATTAAATTTCAGGTGCCCTGCGTGCGGCCCTTCTGAATCGGCGACACGAGGGATTCGATTCCCGCGTTAGAGGCACGCAACTGGGAGGGTTCGGCCGGGCTTCCGAACTGGAAACGAAACCGATCTGTCGCGGCTTCCGAGCAATCGTCCGGCCTTGGCGCAGGGGGTACGCCGGCGTGGAGTGATCTCGGGCCGTCGGCGCCTCGATGCCATGACCCGATTGAAAGAAGGAGTTCCTCCGATGGCGGCTCGGGGGACACAGGCTCATCGAACCTTGCCGCCCGCCTGCGCGCCGCTTCCTACGACCCGCATGGTACCGGGTGCGCCGCGTCAACGGGTGTTTCGGGGAGATTCGATGGCGCGCCGCGCCGGGGGGATGGGCGGCGGACCCGGGGTCGGCGAGCGGCGAGAGCTTACACCGCGCGCAGCGGGGTTTCGGGATGCAGGAAATAGAAACCGGTCGGATCGACCTCGGCCATGATATGGGTTCTGAACCACCCCTGTATCTGCTCCGCGCCGGCGGGAGCGAGTGGAGACTTTACGCCGATCTCCGCGCGTTCAACCACCTCCCATCCGATGTTCAGCGGAGTACCATCGGCGGGATTGAGCGGACGCAAATCGACGTTCGGCATCGGGATTCCCGCCGCGTCGCTTAGGTACCAGCTCGGATGGGCCGCGAGCACGGGACCGATATCGCTTCGTCCGAAGAGCGTCAGAACGTCGCATCCGAGCTTGCGTGCGAGTCGCAGCCTGCGTGAGGCGCTGAACGGCTCTTCGATTGCGGCGATAAGGCCGGCCGCGATCCGCTTCGGCAGTCGCGCAGCGCCCTCTTCGTCGATCATCCGTATCCCGCGGTTCCATCCGCATACGACGTAATCGACCCATTCGCGCGGCGCTGGCGCCCTGGTTTCCCATCCCGCGAGCAGGGTCGCTCCGCGCTGCAAAGCTCCAAGCATCAGCGCGAGCGTGTACCATCGCGTGGGCGCCTCGAGCATCAGGAGGCTTATCTCCTCGGCCATCATGTAGAAGCGTCCGACCGACACGGCGGTTGCGACCAGGCTTCGATGGCTGTGCAGGACCTCGCCGCGTCCGTCGGGCGTTGGCAGGACCATCAGCGGAGTGCGGGTATCGGGACGGCCGGTACGCGCCCTGGACTCCGAGGCTTCGATTTCCTCGAAGCTGACGACCGGCGCCGGCGCGTCCGCGATCGCCTCGTCAGCGATAATCAACTCCGGCTGAAACGCGCTCAGAGCCTGCCCGGAAGGTGTCTTTTCACTGAGAAAGATGAGAGCCTCGGCGTCGAACGCTCCGAACGCCGCAACCAGCATTCGGGCCGCGTCGGGCGCGACGATTGCCACGCGCGAGGCGCGCTTTATCCGCGAACGCAGGCGGTCGGCGAAACCACGCGCGCCTTCGGCCAGCGCGCCATAAGTCAGCGTCCCCGACGCGCTGACCAGCGCGATGCGATCAGCTGCGGCCGCGGCCTGCTCGTAAATCGTAACCTCGCCGACCGTCTTCAGCGGAATATGCGCATAGCGCGGCGTATCCTCGGGCCAGTAGGCTGCCAGCAGGCCAAGCGCGCCCTTGCTCATAGCTGAGCCTCCCGTTCGGAAAGGATCGGCGGGACACCCTTGAAGCGAAGCGGCAGGTCCCTGACCGGGGTTATCTCGACCGCGACCTCGAAACGGCGCGCCAAGGCCGCGCGTGCCTGGTCGAGCGGCGAGGTGCCCGAGGCTCCGCGAGGCTCGATAAGCAGAAGCCGGAGCTTGCCCTCGGCGAGGCCCTCGCGCGTGATTACGCACGCCGCGCCTTTCAACTCCGGCACTTCCTCTTCAAGCGCAAGCTGAACGTCATAGGGCAGCATCGTGCGCGCGCCGATAGTGAAGCAGTCTTCCCATCGCCCGAGCAGCTTGATACGCGGTGACGGAAGCCCGCATGGGCACGGCGCATGATTTATCACGCCCACGTCTCCACTGTCGTAGCGCAGGTAGAGCGAACCGTACGGAATCAGAGCCGAGTGCACCACCGAGCCACGGTCCCCGTCGGCTGCAGGCAACCCGGTCTTGCGGTCGATTACCTGCGCATAGCAGGTGTCGGGCACCACGTGAAGGCCCTCGGCGCGCGGGCAATCGACGGCTAGAAGATTCTCGCTCGTGCCGGCAATCTCGGCGACGCGCTCCACTCCGGTCAGCTCTTTCAAGTGTTCGCGCATTCCGGGGGTAATCGCCGCTCCCGTGACCACGAGGCTCGTTGCTCCGGCGAAGAGTTCGGTGCCGGCGATACCGCGGCGGCGCGCCGCGTCGAGGATCGAGAATACCATCGGCAGAAACATCGTGACAAAGCGCGGCCGGAAATGAACTATCGCGTCGATGACGCGGTCGGCGAAGCGCGGCAGGTAGGTTCCCGAAACCACCACGCATCGCATCCCGAAATGCATCGCGATAAACGGCTGGATCGCGGCGTAGCTGTGCCAGGCCGGCGCCGACATCACGAGTGAACCGCCCGGGCGCAGTCCCGCCCACCAGTGTGCGCGGCACGACGACATCCCCTGCGCGCGGCGCCAGCGCGCGGTATGGGTGATAAAGGTCGTGCCCGCGGTTCCGGAACTGAGGCTGAACGTGGTGCGCGACGAAGGAGCGTCGGCGCCGCGCTCAATTCCGACACGCTGGCTTTGGCTCCTGCCTTGCACCGCAAGCAGGTCGGCCTTGGCGAATATCGGCATCCGGTCGAGGTCCTTGAGCGTGCGGAGGCTTGCCGGATCGAACCCGGCGGCGGCAAACCGTTCGCGATAAAATGGAAGTTCGCGCTCAGCGATCGTGAACACCGAGCGCAGGCGGCGCACCCACCATCGTTCGAGTTCCGCGGGCGACAGGCGGTCGAGAGCGTCGAATGGTTCCCTGTTCAACATTCGATTCGCTGCGCGCGCGGTTCGAGCGGGCATCCTCTTCCCGTCAGCCGCCCCACGCCGAGGTTATAGCGTACCGAGGGGCAGGTGGCCGCAAAGGTGGTGGTTATCGCGACCTCGCCCGATGGCAACTCCTCGGCCTGGTAGCGACTATCGAGATGAAAGTATCGGCATTCGGGGCACTCGCCAGCGAGCAGGAATATCGCATCGCACCTGAGTATCCTGAACACGCGCACGCCGAGGCTGGCGCTCGCCGCTTCGGCCTGCTCGCGACTCACCGCGCCTTCGACCTCGCTCATCGCGGCCCATCGCACGGACGCGGCGAGCGCGACGCCGGCGGTCTCGAGCGCAGCCGCGAACGGAGCGATCAGATCGCGCCTGAGCACGAGCATCGCGGGCTTGACCGTCTGCACAATTCCGGCCATTCGCGGCGCCATCGTGGCCACGCCGTCGTTGCACACCGCGAATATGCCGAGACGTTCGGCCGCGCCCCGCCGCAGGTAGCCGACGTATCCGCCGGAAGCGAGCAGGACCATCGGGCTCGAACCATAATCGAAGAACGCGATCGTTTCGCCCGCAACCGCACCCCATCGCGACCACATCCGCGCAACCGCCTCGGCCCATCGGTCCAGCTCCGGGGGATTCAAGCCCGTCCAGATTGGCGGTTCGTCGGTCGCTTCCATCTGGAGCGAGACGGCGGGCCTCGCCTGGCCGATCACCCGGCCCGCGAAGGGATCGCCCGGGTGCGCGGCTGCGTAGTTTTCCAAATCCGCGAGCGTCCAGGGTGCGGGCTGCCCGTCGGGCCCAAGACGCTCGCGGTAAAACGGGTAATCCGCGAGATTTCGCGAAGCCATCGTTGCTCAGCAACCAGTCGGCAGTCAGAACGACGCGAGAATTCCGCCGAGCGCGGCGAGCAGCGCGAGGGCGAGATTGAGATACGCCAGTCGCTCCTGCCACAAGGCAACTTTTTCCTGGGCTGCGCGCCGTTCCTCCAGCTCCCGCAGACCCGCCGAGTAAGGAAGCTTTTTGGTCAGCACCGTCTGGTACCAGATCCCCGAGAGGGTGCCGGTGATGAGAAGGCCAAACCACGCAACCATCATGAGGAGGATCCATCGCAGATGCGGCAGCGTTATCGCGAGATGCGAGAACATGGAGGGCAGCGTTCCCAGCAGCCACAAACGCAAAAACCCCGTCACCCCGAGCAACACGATGGCCGAGCCCCCCAGCATCATGAGTCCGCCGCCGATCTTCTGCGAAACGACGGCGGACTGTGCGGGCGGAATCCGGCGCAGGGCCGGCATCAGGATCACCGTGTTAAATATAATCGAGCCAACCAGGACAATCGCGGAGTAAATGTGAATGAGCCGCAGTATCCGGTACAGAGTGTAAGACTGCATCGTGACCCGGCTCAGTCATGCCATATCTTCGACCGATTGCGGATCCGGTCGTTGATATAACCCTCCTTGTAATAGGTGTCGTAGAACTCCTCGTCGACGTTGTGGATCACCGCGCCGAAGTGCGCCTGCATCGGGTTATAGGTAACCGGCCACTGGCCGAAGTTCTTCACGCAGTAATCGATATAGGAGATGAGCGCCTCCTGGACCCACTCGGCCGGCCGCGTCCTCGGATGGGCGATTATCTCCTCGACCGTGTTCGACTTCCAAGGCGCGCCGACCTTGCGGAGATAGTTGTTCTCGCCGCGATGCATCACGCCGCCTTCGCCATATTTCTCGTCGTACCAGGCCTTGACCAGCTGTTCGGCGCTCTTGTAGCGGGGCGAGGGAACGTAGGTCGCTTCCTTGACGCCCTCGATTCCGAAGATTTTGACCTGGCCGGTGGAAACCGGAGCCTTGGGATTCGGCGCCTCAATATGGAACCCGAGACCGCGCGAGATTTCCGGCATCGCGCCCATCAGCACGTCGGGGTTGAACCCGCAGAAGACCCACGCCCCGAGCCCCATGGCCTCGGTAGCGAGCCGGATGTTCTGCACCATGCATCCGATCGGGAACTGCTCGACCTGGAAAATGAGCTGTTCTTCGCCGGCAATAGTGCTCGGCAATTCGAGCTTGCCTTCCCCGATCCACTTCTCCAGGCCCGCGGGACGTCCGCCGTTCCATTCATCGATCATGTAGAAGTGCCACACGTCCATGAAATTGATCAGCGCGGACTGAAGCCATGCGGAGTCGCTTAGTGGAATGAACCAGGTCGAGCCGGGCATGTTCATGTTGAATTGGTACGGACCCATCAGGGTCGCGTGCGGCGCGCCCGGAGCGCGCAACGCCCAGTCGACGTCGGGGCGCTCGTCGAGGATCTGGATGAGCCCGTCCTGGTACCACTTGAGGACCTTGTCATAGTCGGCTTCGGACTGGATCTCGATCGGTCCCGAGCGCTCCTTGGTGGGCTTGTAGATGAACGCGCCCCGGTCATTGATCACGAGCAGGTCGGTAGCCAGCGAGTTGCCCGGCGACGGAACGGTGCGGCCGGCGATCCAGGTCAGCTCGTGGAAGCCGCCGTCGAGCGAGATGTCCCATGCGCACAGTCCGTTGGGACCGCAGGCGGCCCAGCAGATCAGCGCCTCCTCGAGTTCGGTGAGCGGCTTCGGCTCTTTCTTTGAGACGAACTTCATCGGCCCGAGGTTCTGCTTCATCGTGCGGCCGGTGACGGGATGCTTTAGTTCCGTGCCCGAGTCGATACGGTAGCCGCGGCCTACGCGGCGGCTCCGGATGGTGGTCAGAAGATTGAAGAAATTGGGAGACTGCTCAAATGCCCACTTCAGCCTATCGTGATCGTTCATGTCGCCAAGCTCCTGGGACGCCGGCTAGGGCCGGGCGCCAACCTGTTCTTTTTTCAGCAACGCGAGTATCGGTCGACTCGCGCCGAAAGATCAAACGAAATCAGATTGACCTTCGGCCTTCGGCTCGAAACGTTAGTTGAAGATGCGCGCGGGAAAACCCGGTTTCATCCCACGAACGAATATTTGCCGTCCTTTAGTTCGATCCATCGGCCACGATCGGTGACCTGGCCGCCAACGTCGATCTGGGTGCGGAGGATGAGCAGTTCCTCTTCGGTCGGCGGCTCAAGAACCTCGATTTTTTTCGCTATCTTGGGCTTGAAGCTCATCTCGTCGAGCACCTGCTCGACCGTCACGTAGGGCGCGATCGCCTGCAGCATCAGCTGGCAATCCGTGTCGTAGCCGAACATCGCCCAGGGCGTGTAAACGCGCCACGGTCCAGTGCCGGGCGGCAGGCCGTGCTTTTCGCGCGAGCCGGGGCCGTCAAGGAAGCCGGGCGACGAAATGAAATCAACCCGCTCGACGAACTTGCGCTTCTGCTGGTCGGTGACGAGGATCGTGCGCCACGCGAGCGCCGCGATACTGTCCGCGCCGCCGGGTCCGCCGAAGCGGCGTCCCTCTCCGCCCTCATATTTGCCGACCACGGTCGAATTGACGTTGCCGTAGCGATCGACCTGGAGCGTGGCCAGGATGCCGTAGTCCACGTAGCCGAGGTGTGCGAGGTCGGCCGCGTAGTTCATAGTGCTCCATTGAAGGGCGCGGTAGTTGGCGCGCGAACTGATCATGGTCATCAGCGGGTCGAACGGGACGATCGCTTCGGGGCCGACCACTCCGTCCTCGGTGAGGTACTGGAGGTTGGGCACCTTGGTCCGCTTGGCGAGCAGGACCGAGGAAAGCGGCTCGCCGCCGCCGCCGACCCAGTAGATCTTTTTGTCCTCGACGAGACGGGAGACCTGAACGATCACGAATTCGCGTTCGCTGAAATTGGCTGCCGGTGTGCTCATGCGCTGTAGCCCTCTTTGATCGTTTCGCGGCGGCGAATCTCGGCAAGCTTGCGGGTGCCGACCACTTTCGCCAGGTATTCCTCGTGAGAGGCGACCGAGTACACGTGCTTCTGAAGATAGTCCTTGAAGTCACCGCGGAACATCGCGCCCATCGCCTCGACCACGCCTTCGGGATCGGATGCGTAGTAACCTTGCACCGTCCCGGGATAGGCGCCGAAGGGCGCGTGCACAACCGCGTCAACCGCGAAATGCGGTATTGACGTGCGGCCCGGATCGCGGCGAATCTCGTCAGTCGAGACGATTTCCTCGGCCGAGACGATCACGCGCTTTGAGGCAAGGGCGCATTCCTGGTGGGCAATACCGGTGCCGAAGACGCGCGCATTGCCGTACTCGTCGGCCTGATGGACATGGATGATCGCGACGTCGGGATTAAGCGCGGGAGCGAGCAGGACCGGCCGCCCAGTGTAGGGGTCCTCGACGATCTTGCATCCGGAGCGCGGGAATCCGTCGGTGCCTCCGAAGCTGCGTGCGGGCAGGAACGGCAGGCCCATCGCGCCCGCCTTGAGCCGCAGCGTCATGATCGCGTTGGAATATTCGTAGATTTTCAGGCGGTTTTCGCGCACTGCGCGCGCGATCCACGGACCGAATCCGATGAACCCGATATCGATCCTGTCGGCGCATCCGGCCTCGACCAGCATCGCGCACGCGACGTAGGTGAATTTGCCGCACAGCCAGAGATTCTTCTTGCGCTGGCGGATAATCTCGCGAATCAGCGAAGACGGACCGCGCTGAAAGTAGTTGCAGTCGTAAGCCAGATAGTCGCCGTCATGGACGAACTTCTCGACCGCCTCCTTCTCGGACATGAGCTTGGAGATCATCTCGTGCGGCTTGTGATCGCGCACGTAGGCCCGATAGCCGTCTGGATCGACTTTTAGATATTCGCCTTTGCCTTCTTCAAGGATGCGCATAGATGAGCGCTCTCTCTGCGGGTCATCACTAGGACCCCTGATTTTTCAAAGCCCCGAGCGCAGGGTTGCGGCCGGGGCAGCCCGTTTCGTGACGCGCGCGGCCCCCCGATGCGAGCCGCGCGCGCTGACGGTGTTGATCACTTACGCGGTCAGGCGACTTTCTTCATCGCGCCCTTCGCCTTGTGCCATTTCTCCATGTGTTCCTTGTGAGTCTTCAGATACGCTGGCCCGTCGTAATACTTGTCGTAGAAGTCAAGCTCAATGTGCTGGGCCTGGATATAGATGTAAAGCTGCATCGCGGGAACAAGCGACGGGAAGGTCCCGTAGGTGTCCCAGATGTAGCGGCAGGTTTCCTTGCAAATCTCGATCGTTTGCTCGGGCGTGCGCGGCACATGGGCCAGGAAGTCCGCGCGGTTCTTATACGGCGCGGGCTTTCTGGAGAACGGGTTGAAGGTGCCGTTAGGGCCGAACTTCTTGGCCACGATGGCGTCGACCGCCGCGTCCATGTCCTTGTAATACGGAGGCCGGAAGCTCTCGAAAGCGCCGTCGATTCCGATCGGCATCGGGAACGCGTTTGGATCCTTGGGATTCGATTCGAAACGGAAGCCGAGCCCCTGCGCCATCGGTGTGCCGCCCATCACGACGAAGCTCGTCATTCCCCCGTACAGCCATCCGCCGAGCCCCATCGCCTGGAGCGCGAGCATGATGTTATGGCCGATAAAGGCGCTCTCGGCGCCGGTTATCGCGAGCGACAGGTTGGTCTCGAACATCGTGAGTGGGACCGGGGTGTTGACCCATCCCTCGCGGATCCATCGCTCCTTGATGCAGGGCTTCATGCCGTTGCGATCGTCAACCAGGTACTGGCCGAGGTCGGCCTGCAGCATGATCGCGTTGATCATCTCCTCGGTGACGTCCGAGACCGGCATGAAGAGCGTAGTGCCCGGCATGTTGGCGTTGTACATGTTGAAGGACATGATCGCGCCGGTGTTGCGCGGGATGTCGAGACGGCCGTCGAAGAGCTTGACGCGGTTGGCGCGCACGAAATCGATCAGCCTGTCCCGATCGCTCTTGGTCTCGATGTCGCAGAGCTTGACCGGCTGCACCTCGCGCAGCTTCATCAGGTACACACCCTCGTCGTTGGTGTAGAAAAGCTCGGTGCCGTGATTGCCGCACGGGCTCGCCCAGGTGCGTCCCACGTGCTCGACCATGGTGTTGCACATCCCGTCCCAGTTGGCGACGGCATCGAGGTTGTTGGGACGCGGCGTGTGAGGCATGTCGGAGAGGTTCAGGCCACTGACGCCGGTACCCGCGCCGATAAGCAGCGCCTCCTCGACTTCATCCAGGGGAACCGGCTCATGCTGCGACTTGAACTTGTTCGGGCCTTCGGGGATCTCCATACCCAGGCCGAAGCGGCGCGAACGACGCTTGAAGATCGCCTCGAAGAGCGGGAAGTTCCAGGCCTCGTCCACCTGTTCGAGTTCCGAAAGCTTTATATCGTCAGCCATTTTTATTCACCTCCGTCGGGCTCTTCCCGGCTTATTGCTTGGATTCGGGCAGCGCGGCGGTTTCGGCAGCCAGATGGCGCTCTCGGTCCTGTTCGACAAGGCTGGTGAGGTAGCGGAAAGCGAACAGCGCGGCGAAGTCGAGCACGTTGGCGCTGACCTTCATCGTCGCGAGCATCTGCTTGAGTTCGTCGACGCTGAGCATCGTCTTTGCCGACCATACCCCCATTTTTCCGGTCATGACGAGTTCGCCGTTTTCGACCGTCACGTCCTCGATGGTCATGTTGAAATTGCCGGCGCGTGACCTGATTCTCATCGTCGTCTCCTCGTTTCTCAGCCCAGGCGGTACCTGACGCCGAATCCGCCCGTCGGATAAACCCACGAGATGTTGTGGAAGGGACAGATTATCCGGCAGGTGCCGCATTCGATGCAGCTCGCCCACTCGATAATGGTGTGGCCGTTGTCCTGGACCTTGTAATTCTGGACCGGACAGGTAACGGTACACGGTTTTTCGGTACAGGCCACACAGACCTTCTGATCGATTATCCTTAGATGCGGACGCCCCTCGTTGACTTTTATCGCAAGCGTCGCGAGTTTGTCATCACGGCTGAGAAGCTTGGGCGGGCCGAGGAATTCCGCAATATCGACGCGCTCAGGAGCGCGCGGGCTATGTTCGCCGGTTTTCATCATGCGCCCCAGTATCACAGCATCGCCGCTTTAGCGGCGTCCAGCAAATCCATTCCAAAACTGAGCAATCCCATTTCCGCCAGCATATAATCGGCAACCGCCATTTCGAGCTTGCGCTTGGGCACTTGCAGGCCGTTGCCGTCGGGAAGTACCGAGAACAGTTTCTTCGCCATCTCTGTCATCGCGTAGGGATATTTGCCAAAGAACTGCGGATGGGTGTCTGCAAAGCGGGTCAGCCGCTGATAACGCTCGTAATCCTGCCAGACGAAACTCTGCTTGAGCCGCGTCACGTAGGGCGAGAGCGCCTTGGCGGAAAAATCCCCCGCCTTGTGCGCCTGGATGACGGTTTCGGCGGCGAGCACCCCCGACGCCATCGCCATGTTGGTGCCTTCGTGGAACAGCGGATTGGCGTTCACCATCCCGGCCGCGCCGCCGATAACCATGATTCCGTCACCTACGAAGCGGGGCAAATTCTGCGGCGTCATCTCGGGGATGAGATGCGCGCAGTATTCGACCGGGGTGGTGCCGCGCAGAAGCCGGCGAATCACCGGATGCGTCTTGAACTCGTTGAGCAGCACGTCGGGATGAACGCCGAGGCGCTGAAGCGCGCCAAGCGGAATACCGAAACCAACCGAGATCGAATCGCGGTTGGTGTAGATGAAACCTGCGCCCATCGTTCCTCGCACCGCGCCGCCGCCGAGATACTCGTAGGCCGCGCCCTCGTCGCCTTCGAGTGAGAAACGGTCTTCGATCACCGGGCGCGGAAGCGAAACCACTTCCTTTACGCCGAGGATCACGGAAAGCGGCAGCTCGCCGCGCATCCCGGCGGACTGCGCAATCAGAGAGTTAGCGCCGTCGGCCGCGATTACCACGTTCGCGTTAACCTCGCCGCCTTCGCGCCTGACGCGGACCCCCGTGACGCGCCCGTCGCGCATGATCACTTCATCCACGACGGTCTGGGTGATAATGGCGGCGCCCGCTTCCTCGGCCTTCGTGGCAAGGTAACGATCGAAAATTGCGCGAAGGGCGGTGAAAGAGTGATTGTAATAAGGTGGCTCGAAGCTCAGGAACTTGAAGCCGAGCGAAAGTTCATCGCTCGCGGACAGCATCGAGAACCGCTTCTCGACCACGTGGCGCTCGACACATCCGGACTCCAGGAAATCGGGAAAGAAGCGGCTCAAGACGGTAGTGTAAAGGACACCGCCGAACATCGCCTTGGAGCCAGGATAATCGCCGCGCTCGAACACGACCACGTCCAGCCCGGCCTTGGCGAGCACGTAAGCTGCCATCGAGGCGCCCGGGCCGGCTCCCACGATTGCGACGTCGAACCGCTCCGCCATTCAGCTTCTTCCCGCGTTCTTTTGCGCGCGCTGTCTGATGCGTAATGCCCCGGCGCGCTCAGCGAGCATCAAACATGCCACACGCCCATGTATCGCAACTCCAGTGCCCCGGAGTTTGAAAATCGTCTTGCCCTATCCGCGAGGGAAGGCCCGGCGAGGTCTTCTCGGCGCGCCCGGAACAGATTTGCTGAAGCGGCAACGCCTGTATCCAAACGCGCCATCAGCGGCTCTCATCGAGTCATCCGATGCCGAAAAGGCTCCGCCGGAAGCGCTCATACCTGGATGCCGGATTGAAGCAGGATGCCGTTGTGGATGAGAAAGCTGCGTATCGTGTTGCCGCGCTTGGCGCGCTCACGAGAGTCCGAGACTTCGCCGTGCGCCTGAAAGTCCGCTATCAGGTCGACCATCCGGCGCCTGCCCTTGATGCTGATTTTGGTGTCGCGGCCCTCTTTGATGAGAAGGCAGGCTTTCACCGCCTCGTCGGGGTCCATGTCGGCATATTCGCAGAACTCCCCGAGGATCTTCAGGCGAGAGGGATCCGCGGCGGGATTGTCGATGCCGGACTGCTCTTGCAGGCTTTTGAACCAGGTCTGGACCGACGCATAACTTTCCAGTGGTTTGTCAGGTTTCGCCATAGGTAAAACTGCGGAGGCAATAAGCGCCGAGGCGGCGGCCGAAGCCGCCGCCTCGAGCAGGTTGATCTCTATCCTCACTCCGGAAGGCCGAACATCCGGGCAAGCGCCTTGATTTCGTCCTTGCGCCATGGGAGCGGTGCCGGAGCCTGGATCATCTTCGCTTCGACGAGTTTCTCGGTGACCTTGGGATCAGGCTTGAAGCCGACGCCGTATTTGCCCTCGAAGAACTGCTCTTCCATCGGCGGGCGCGGACGCTGGCCTCCGGCTTCCCATCCCTCGGCCGGGTATCCAACCAGCAGCGCCCACAGTGGCATCCAGTTGTCGGGCGGGTTGATCACTTTCTTGATCGCATCATGCACGAACGCCGACAGGCAGACGCCGAGACCCTCATCGACCGCCGCAAGCATCGCCTGGCAAATCGCGATTCCCGCGTCGGAAGCCGCGGCCGCCGCAACTGACGCCTGGTTCGGATTGTCGGCAAGCGGCTTCAGGATGTTGGGCCATACGAACTCGTCAACGAACTTATGGCTCCATCCGTGGGTCGCGTTGAGCGCGCCGACATCGACCAGCTTCTTAAGCCGCGCCTGGGCGCCGACGTACGCGCCAAAATCAACGTAGGTATAGATGTGGACCGGGGCGAGCTCGATATTGAGCGCGGACACCGGGGTCTTCATCGCGTCGACCGTCGCCTGGTCGAGCTTGTTGCGATCGACGACGATGGCCTTCAGAAACGTGGCGTTGACCGCGCAAGACGCACGCCGGGCGGCCTCGAGCATGATCTGGATCTTCTCACGCTCGACCGGACGCCAGGACTGGAAATAGCGGATTGTTCGCCGCCGACCGATTACCTCTTTTAGTTCCATCTGCCTCTAAAACCCCCTGGGGTTGACTGGATACGATAGCGCCGGAGCTCACACGACGCCCGAACGCGCGGAAGCTGCTTCGCTGCACCTCAGACACAGCAGCTTTCATTACGCCATGTCAAGGGAAAGTGCGCCCCGAACCAAACCAGCGAATGCTTTATCTACCTTGCGGTAGTTTGCCACGACTCCTCGCAAATGCCAAAACGTGCGCGCCATGAAATCGAAGAGGACCTCGAAGCGTGTCTCGCTTCCCGCCGCTTTGGGACCTTAAAAGCTGTCGGAATCGCCCGGCAACGGCTCTGACCGGGTCATGCGTGTACGCCCGCCCGGTCGTGCTCGCGGTTGTACGCGCTTACCGGTAAGAGGCAAGCTTCATCGGCCGGACGCGCTGACCGTCGCGAGCGGCCTGGCCGACGTTCACAGCGACCATCGCGTTGTCCGAGATACCGCTTCTTACCTCGACTTCAAGGCCGTTGTCGTATCCGAGGGTGACCTGTGCCAGATGCAGGCGGTTACCTTCGACCACCGGCACATAGACCTTCCCGTCTCGGAACACCAACGCGTCGTCCGGAACCATCGGTACCCCGGGCGGGACGTCGACCTTGAGCTTCAGCGTTCCATACATCCCCGGATAAAGCGCGACATCCCTGTTGGGCAGGTCCACTTCGACCAGCATCGTGCGCGTATCGGTGACCAAGGCGTGGGGATGGCGCGTCACGATTCCCTCGAACACGCGGCGGGGGTAATCGGCAACTGTCAGGTCGGCGGGATCTCCGTCCCTGACGAACGGGGCGAGATTCTGCGGCACGTTGGCGTAAACGCGCACCGGCTTCAGCGTCGCCATGGAAATGATGGGCGTTGCGCCGCTTGACGGCGAAGTGACCTGCGGAATCAGCGCGCCGGGATCGACGTAGCGCGCGGTGACCACGCCATCGTACGGGGCACGAACAATTTCGTAGGCCTGCATCGCGCGCAACTGCTCATATGAATCACGCGCCTGGAGCATTGCAGCATGCGAATCGTCGGCGGTTTGCTGCGGAATCACTCCTTCCTTGGCCAGGTACTGGTTGCGTTCGTCCGTGACTTTCTGCAGCCAGTAATTGGCGCGCGCGTCTGAGACCTGTTTGTCGGTTTCGGGTGATTCGAGGATCGCGATCACTTCTCCTTTGCGCACGCGATCGCCTTTGTCGACCCGGATGGTCTTCAGGTAGCCGGGAATTTTCGCGTAGATGGGCGTCTCGATATAGCCGCGCACCGTGGCGGGAAGACTTATCTCGCGCATGCGCGGCGAGAGTTTGACCGCAGTGACCAGGACTCGCGGGCCGAGCGCCAACGCCGCAGCGACCTGCTTTTTCTCGGAAGCGAGCCGGCTTTCGCGTGCCAGAACCAAGCCACCGGCGGCGGCCGCCGTAAGCAACAGTGCGCACACCCATCCTATTACGTACCAGGGGCCGGAACGCCTTGGCTCGTAGGTTTTGGGATCGTCGCTAACTTGCATCTCAGTCTCCTGGTCGTGGCAGTCTCAGGCGCCGGGCATCGTGATCGCTTCGATTTCAGCGTCGCGCTCGCGCTTGCCCCTGAGATGGCGGCTGAAGATCGAATATACGGCCGGAACCACGAACAGCGTCATCATGGTCGCAAAAAGCAGCCCGCCGATAACCGCGCGCCCGAGCGGCGCATTCTGCTCCGAACCGGCACCGAGCGACAGCGCCATCGGAAGCATCCCAAGAATCATCGCAAGCGCGGTCATGATGATCGGGCGCAGCCGGATACGCGCAGCCTCGATAGCTGCGGCAGCCGGACTAAAGCCTTCCTCGCGCAGGTCGTTGGCGAAGGTGATCAGAAGGTTGCCGTTGGCGACTCCGACACCGACCGCCATGATCGCACCCATCAGCGATTCGACGTTGATCGTGGTGCCGGTGACCGCGAGCATCCATAGCACGCCGGCGAGCGCACCCGGTATTGCCATCATAATGATGAACGGCTCGAGCCACGATTGGAAATTCGCCACCATCAGCAGGTAGACAAGCACGATGGCCAGGATGAGGCCGAAGCCCAGCGTCACGAACGACTGTCGCATCGCCTGGCTTTGCCCGCGGATAACGATGCGGGTCCCTGGCGGGAGCTTGCCGAGGCTGTCGATGGCGCGCTGGACGGCCGAGCTTGCGCTGCCGAGGTCGCGTCCCGAGACGGCGGCATCAACGTCGATTACGCGCTGGACCGTGTAATGCGCGATCACGGCGGGATCGACGGTGCGGGTTATCGAGGCGATATTGCCGAGCAGTTGCGGCTGGCCGGAGCCCGCGCCGTTTGGCCCGGGAGTGCTCAGCGGAGTGTTGGCAAGGCTTGCGACCGAATTGACGATCTGCTGCGGAACCTGCGAGATCACGTTGTAATTGACCCCGGTTTTCGGGTCGAGCCAGAAGGCCGGCTGCAGAAGGACGTTACCGCTCAGGGAAGTGAGCAGGCTCGACGCAACCTGCTGCTGGGTAAGGCCGAGTTCCAGCGCCTTTGCGCGGTCCACGTGGACCTTGTACGCGGGATAGTCGAGCGGCTCGGCAATGCGCAGGTCGGTGATTCCCGGAATGCGCGCCATCTTTGCCTCCAGGCGCGACGCAATCGAGTAGTCAGAGGCGAGGTTGTTGCCGGAAACCTGCGCGTCTATCGCCGCGGGCAATCCAAAATTGAGCACCTGGCTGATGATATCGGCGGCCTGGAAATACCCCTCGACATTGGGAAACTTGCGCCGCAGCATTTCGCGGATCCGCGCCTGATACATCGCGGTCGGGTGATGCTCAGGTTTCAGCTGAATCAGGACGTCGGCGTCCTGCGGCCCGATGCTGTCGGTCTGGTAGAAGGCAAGGTCATAGGACACCGGGAGCCCGATATTGTCGCTGATGCCCTCCAGTTCGCCGGGAGGAATTATCTTGCGGATTTCGTGGTCGATATTGGCGACTATCCATTCGGTGCGCTCGATCCGGGTCCCGGTCGGCGCGCGGACGTGAAGGCGCATCATCCCCGCGTCCACCTTGGGGAAAAAGTCTTCGCCGACCACCCACATCAGTCCCGCCGACGCGACGATCATGAGTGCAACGCAGGCCAGAGTGATATTGCGATGTGCAATGAAGCTGCTCAGCGCGCTTCGGTAGCTCTCGCGCAGTCGCTCGAAGCCGCGCTCGAACCGGCCGATCAGTCCGCCCCAAACGCCGGTACCGAGGTGCACCTCAGCAGTTTCAGGCAGCAGATAGCGCGCCATCGTGGTGACCAGCGTGCGCGACAGCAGGTACGACGTCAGCATCGCGAACACCACCGCCAGCGCAAGCGGCGTAAACAGGAACTTCGCCACGCCCCCCAGCAGAACGACCGGGAAGAAAACCACGCAAATGGCGAGCGTACCGACCAGCGTGGGCGTCGCAATCTGGCGCGCACCGTCGATGATCGCAACCAGCAACGGCTTTCCCATCGCGTGGTTGCGATGGATATTCTCGATCTCGACCGTCGCGTCATCGACCAGCATCCCGACCGCGAGCGCGATTCCCCCCAGCGTCATGGTGTTGATCGTCTGGCCGGCCAGCTTGAGCCCGACGAATGCGGTCAGGATGGACAGCGGGATCGAGGTTATGACGATCAGCATGCTGCGCGGCGAACCCAGAAACACGAGCACCATCAGCGCAACCAGGATTGCCGCGGTTACCGCCTCCTGAACCACGTCCCATAGCGCGGCGCGTACGAACTTCGACTGATCGAAGGCGAGCGCGACCTTGAGACCTTTGGGCGCGGTTGCAAGAATCCAGGGAATCCTTGCCTTCACCGCATCCACCACCGCAAGCGTCGAGGCGGAAGCGTGCTTGATGACCATCAGGTAGGTGGCAAGCCTGCCGTTTATCCTGACAACGTTGGTCTGCGGCTGATGAGTGTCGCTGACCGGCGCGACGTCCCCGAGAAAGACCGGGGTTCCATCGACCGACTTGATCGGGATGCGGTTGAACTCGGGCACCGTGTCCGGACTCATGTTGAGATCGATGTTGTACTCGTAGTTGCCCATCTTGGCCGTGCCCGAAGGAATCACGATCACCTGCTGGGCTACCGCATTACCCACGTCCTGGGCCGAGAGCTGATTGGCATACAGTGCCGCCGGGTTCAGATTCACCATCACATTGCGGCCCACGCCGCCGAGCGGCGCCGGGGTTGAGAATCCGGGGATCGTGAAAAGCTGCACGCGGATGAAGTTCAGCCCGTAGTCAAAGAGCTGCGCGCCCGACAGCGTGTCGCTGTAGATGTTGAGCTGCGCCACCGGCACGTTCGCCGCGTTGTAGGAAATGATCTGTGGCGGCTCGGTTCCACGCGGCAGGATGGTCAGAATCGTCTCGGAGACTGCGTTTATCTGTGCGATCGCGGCACCGATACTCGTTCCGGGCTGGAAATAGATTCTCATTATTCCGAGCCCGTTTATCGATTGCGACTCGATGTGCTCGATGCCGTTAACGGTGGTCGAGTAGGCGCGCTCGCTGATAAGTACCATGCGCCGTTCCATGTCGATCGCGGACAGCCCGGGATAGTTCCACACCACCATCACGACCGGCAGGTTGATTGACGGAAAGATGTCGACGTTCATCAGCCCGAAGGACAATGCCCCGAGCACCATCATCAGCAGCGCCATCACCGCCACCGAAAGCGGACGGCGCAGCGCCAAACGAACCAGCCACATCATGGAAAGAGCACCTCTCGCCGCAGCTCACTCGTGGCGACGAAGTAAACCGCGGTCATACATGCCAGCGCGGACTGGGGCCGCGGCTATGCCGCAGAACACCGAATATCGATCATACGCTGGACCGGCGATGTCGTTGCGGGCAATCGCCGACCGGAGCGGCAAACGTTTCGACCTCAAAAGCGAACCGTCCAGGGTTCGTGCGAGTCCCAGAACACGGATGATGGCTGTCCATGACCGGCATGTCGAGCCCGACCGGCAACGCCACGGACCGGCCGAGGGGCGAAGGCCGAACCTGCCACATCCCGGGCAAGCGCGCACGGCAATTAGGGCGACCGACAGGCAAAAGGGCACGTCCTTCCGGGATGCCATCGGGCCTCGGACGGCCGAGCGGCTTGGCGGCATTCGCGTCAGGTAGCCGATTATCAAATCGCGAGCAAAAGCGGGCCTAATGCTCTTTCAGAACGCCCAAACAGGCTCTCACTTGACTTAGCCTGTGACGGCGTTATCTTTAAAGGGTACGCTTGGACGATTTCTTTCACGCCGATCCCGCAACGTAAGCCCGCAGGGTCTCCCGTTTAAGAACCGCCAGCAAATTTCTCAAGGAGGGCATCCAATGCCCAGCAAATTGTACGTAGGCAACCTTGCTTACGACGTTACCCAGGAAGATCTCAGCGAGTTTTTCTCGCAGGTCGGCGCAGTCCAGAGCGCAGCGGTTATTTCCGACAAGTTCTCTGGGCAGTCGCGAGGTTTCGGCTTCGTCGAAATGTCTGACTCTCAGGAGGCGGATCGGGCTATCGAAACGCTGAACGACACCGAACTGAAGGGCCGCCGCGTCAAGATTGACCGGGCCCGCGAAACCGCGCCCCGTTCCGGCGGCAGTGGCGACCGTCGGCGCGGCGGTGGCGGAGGTGGTGGCGGACGTGGCGGACGCGGTCCGCGCTGGTAATCACGCCTGGATCATCCAAAGTCAACGGCGCGACCGGGCAACCGGCCGCGCCGTTTGTCTTTTTGCGCAGGTCGGCTCTTTCACGTCCGCACTGGCCTGGCAGAAAAACGGATAGAGCGCCTCGGGCCGTCCAAAATCCACTCGACCCTCCGAGGGCGCACAGTCTCTCTGGCACGCTCGATGCTTTAGGCCTGGAGCGAAGGCGATCGCGGACCCGGGCCGCGTCGCCCGTACAGATGTGATGGAACTTTCCGTCCTTGCTGGGTCATCGAACCCGTCTCTGGCCGAATCAATCGCCGAGCGTCTCGGGATTCCGCTCGCCTCGCGGGCTCTGACCCGATTTCCCGACACCGAGTTGCGCGTCGAACTGAAGACAACCGTCCGTGCTCGCGACGTTTACCTTGTCCAACCCACCGGTCCTCCCGTCGACGAGCATCTGATGGACCTGCTCCTGATGGCCGACGCGTGCCGGCGGGCAGGTGCGGCAAGGATTACCGCCGTTATCCCGTACCTCGGCTACGCACGTCAGGACCGCCGAGTGAGCGGCCGCGAATCCGTCGGCGCGCGGTTGGTCGCCGACCTGATTGCCGCAAGCGGTGCTTCGCGCGTCGTCGCGGTTGACCTCCATACGGCGGCGCTGGAGGCCGTCTTTTCGATTCCGATTGAGCATCTGAGCGCCGTGCCGTCCCTGGCTGAGGCGCTTCGCCCCCATCTGTCTTCGAAGGCGGTTGTTGTCGCGCCGGATCTCGGTGCGGTCAAACTGGCCAGGCGTTATGCGCGGATTCTCGGTCTGCCGATGGCGATCGTGCACAAGACGCGAATCAGCGCCGAGCAAGTCGAAGCGGGCGAGGTCGTGGGCGACGTACGGGGCCGCTCACCGGTCATCGTGGACGACATGATCAGCACGGGCGGGACGATCGAGGCTGCGCATCAGGCCTTGCTTGCCGCTGGATGCGCCGGCGATGTGGTGGTCGCGAGCACGCACGGGCTGTTCACCGGTCCTGCGGTCGAGCGGTTGACGGCGCTGGGAATCACGGCGCTTTTCACGACCGACAGCCTTGCGACACGGGCGACGCCTCTTGCGCTTCATTCGGTTGGGCTTGCGCCGATGCTTGCAGAAGCGATCAAGCGGCTGCACGAGGGCCGTTCGCTCAGCGACCTGCTTGCGCGCGAGTAACAGCGCCCATCGAGCCGTATCGCGCTCCTACCGGTCGCAGCTTCTGTCGCGCGACCTGTTTCCATCGGCGACAACTTCCGTATCACCACGACCGGGGAGTACCGCGGCCAAAGACTGTGCGCGAAACCATGCGATCCCGTCTGCGCTTTTACAATCCTGGCTGGCCGTAACAGAATTGCAGCGGGATTCGTCCAGATGAACACTGCCAGTTATCGAATTGGTTGACTCCGGACGTTTCTCCCGAGTAATTGGGAAGTGCTTGGGGAATCCGATGAGGCCTGCCTCGTGCCGCTGCCTTGTGCGCGGCCCGCCGATCGATGGCGCGGCCGAAGAATCCTTGTGTTTTAACAGGGACTTCGCCGCCGCAGCTTTCGGAAAGTTGGGTGACGGGAACGTAGATTCGATCAGAAACGAATTGGGGCAAAACCATGCGTTTATTGAAATTCACTGATGGTTGGACGCGCCGGCATTTCCTGGAACATAGCGCCAAAGGCATCATGGCGGCTGGCCTTTTGGCGCCGCTGTGGACAGTGATAGGGAACACCGGCACATGCGAGGCCGCTTATCCGCCGGAACTCCTGTCGATCGAGGCGTACACAAAAGGAAGGCTGAAGATCGGACAGGAGCTGAACGCTGACAACGTCGACATAGTCAAGGACCTCCTCAATCCGGGCCTGTACCACCAGATAAAATACGAAAAACGAGTATGTGACCTAGCACCGACCGAAACCAGGATGGACCATTTAGTGGCGCCTCCCTTTCTCGAAGCCACGCTTCACAACAAGGGCAAATACAAGTTTGGCTCTGACGGCAACCTGTGGACTAACGACGGTGAACCGTGGCAGGGAGGCAATCCCTTCCCCGAACCGCAGGAAGCCAAGGAGGTGTTGGTCGCGAACACCTTAAGCTGGAGCAAGCACGACAACTTCGGGCACGCTGTCTGGCAGTGGGACACAGATGCAGCCGGCGAGGTGCAGTACACTTACAGCGCCTATGCGGTCGAATGGCAGACCGTGGGCCGTACCGTGCTTGATCCGCATCCGTACCAGCCTGGCCACAAGAAAGACCTGCGCTTTTATTCGGTGCTTGTCACCTATCCGGAAGACCTCGTGGGAACCTCGTTCCTGCAGATCTGGTCTTACGATCAGCGGCAGTTTCCCCTGTTTTACGGGTACACTCCCGACCTCAAGAGGACTCGAACCTTTCCTACTGACCAGCGGTTCGAACCACTCTTTCCGGGCGACATCTTCTTTGCAAGTGACGTGTGGATGCTGGGAGATCCGCTTCTGACGTGGGGCGATTTCAAACTCGTGGGCAAGGGCCCGCTGCTGGCAACTCCTGCACACGGGCGCGAAGGTATCGACAAGAACTGGTATTTTCCGCTGGTCGGGGGCGATAACGGCAAGAAGTATTTCCGCACTCACGTGGAGCTGGTCCCTGAAACCTATGTGTGCGAACTCCGTCCAACGCACTTCCCCCGCGCGCCCTACAGCAAGAAGCGCGTATGGTACGACGCGCGGACTCAGGTTCCGCTGAGCATGTTGACTTATGACCGTGCGGGCAAACCCTGGCACTACAAAGAGCTTAACTACGCCTTCTGGGAACCCAAGCCGGATATAAACTGGCCTAGCACGCTCCCTAAGCAGGGATTCTGGAATATCGCGTCCGATCAGAATGAAGACCTGCAGACCGGTCGTCAGGTCCATCTTAGCTGGCATCCAACGTGTGCAGGGGGCTTCAAGCCGCGGTTGAACGACCCGTCGCTTTTCGGAGAGTGGTGCTCGATGGACGCGCTGCGTCGCATGGGACGCTAGGGCTTTTTCCCCGACACATCGGCGCAACCGTAATCCGGCCCGTCAGCTCCTGCGCTCGACGGGCCGGTTTCCTTCCAGGCCGTCAGGCTCGTCAGGCGACCATCAGGCACAATGGAGAGCGCCCGCGTGCAGCGCCATCCACCCGCGCACGCGCTTCCTGGGGTTTATCCGCCGATTGCGCAAAACTATCGACTGTGAACAAATGTCCGTTAATTCCAACTGCAAGGGACTGAAGTCTTGGCTGATATTCCTGACGGTCTGGAGCATCTCCACTACGAAGAGCGCGACCGTGTAGCGCTCATAACCTTCGACCGTCCGTCAGTGCATAACGCGGTCGGGTTTGCAACGATGGGCGAGATCGAGCGCGTGCTCGGACACCTGGAGCAGGCCGCGCACCTCGGCGCCGCGGTTCTGACCGGCGCGGGCGATCGCACATTCGTTTCGGGCGGCGACCTGAAGGAATTCGAAGAGATTACGACTCACGCGGCCGCGGCCGCGATGTCGCGCCGGATGCAGATTCTCATGAACCGGATGAGCCGGCTGCCGATCCCGGTCATCGGGGCGATTAACGGCGACAGCTTCGGCGGCGGATGCGAGGTGGCGCTCGCCTGCGACATCCGGGTCGCGAGCAGGAAGGCCCGCTTCGCCTTCAAGCAGGTGACGATCGGGATAACCCCGGCCTGGGGCGGACGGCAACGTTTGGTGAACCTGGTCGGACGCAGTGTCGCGCTTCGCCTGCTGCTCAGCGGAGAAGTCGTCAACGCAAAGGAAGCGCTCCGCCTCGGGCTGGTCGACATGGTCGTCGAACCGCCGAAGGTGCTCGAAAGCGCGCTTGAGCTTGCCGGAAGTATCGCGGCCAATCCGCTCCCGGCCGTGCACGCCATCAAGCGCCAGGTGGATGATGGCGAGAGCCTGCAGGGTGGAGAAGCGATAGAATTCGAGGCCGACTCGTTCGCGCGCACCTGGGTATCGGAGGCGCATCAGCAAGCGCTTGCTCGATGGAAGCAGCGGCGCTCCCAACAGCCGTCCGGCGGGCGAAGCGGAGGCAAACATGGCTAAGACGGCGGATTCCCTTGGACAATCGCACGGCCCCACGGCCGGCAACCGCAACGGTGAAACCCGCGCGCACGGCAACGGCGCTGCCGAGCGCAGATGGCGCGAACAGGTGGGCAAGCTCGCTGTTCCGCCCGCACGGACTTCTTCCGGGCTGGAGCTTGACCTTCTCTACACCGAAAACAGCGGCGGGCAAGACGCACTTGGGCTGCCGGGCGAGTATCCGTTTACTCGCGGCGTGCAACCCACGATGTACCGCGGGCGGCTGTGGACGATGCGCCAGTACAGCGGCTTTGGCACCGCGCGCGAAACCAATCAGCGCTACAAGTGGCTGCTCGAACAGGGACAGACCGGAATTTCCGTCGCGCTCGATCTGCCTACCCAGCTCGGCCTGGACTCCGACGATCCGGCGGCGGCCGACGACGTCGGGCGGGTCGGCGTGGCGATCGACACGCTCGCCGACATGGAGGAGCTTTTCGACGGTATCCCGCTCGGCAAGGTCAGCGCCTCGTTCACGATAAATTCGACCGCCGCCATCCTGCTCGCGATGTACCTGGCGGTGGCCGAGCGCCAGGGTGTCGCGCCGGAGCGGATCTCGGGCACTATCCAGAACGACATCCTGAAGGAGTACGTGTCGCGCGGCACCTGGATCTTTCCGCCCGCACCGTCGCTCAGGCTGATTGTCGATACGATCGAGTACTGCGTGAAGCATGCGCCGCGCTTCAACGCGATCAGTATCGCGGGCGCCCATTTCCGCGACGCGGGCGCGACCGCCGTGCAGGAGATGGCCTACACGCTCGCCGACGGCATCACTTACGTCGAGGCGTGCCGCGAGCGCGGGCTCGACGTGAATGAATTCGGCCGCCAACTGAGCTTCTATTTCTACACCCACAGCGATCTGTTCGAGGAAGTTGCGAAGTACCGCGCGGGACGGCGGTTGTGGGCGCGCATCATGAAGGAGCGCTTCGGCGCGAGCGACCCGCGCGCCCAGATGTTCCGATTCGGCGTGGTATGCGGCGGCAGCACGCTCACCGCGCAGCAGCCCTATAACAATATCGTCCGCGTCGCCTACCAGTTGCTCTCTTCCGTGCTGGGCGGCGTCCAGTCGGTCTTCACCGCCGCGTGGGACGAACCGTTTGCGATCCCGACCGAGCAGAGCGCCGAGATCGCGCTTCGCACCCAGCAGATTCTTGCCTACGAAACCAACGTCCCGGCAGTGGTCGATCCGCTCGGCGGCTCCTATTTCATCGAGGCGCTTACCGACCAGACCGAACGCGAGGTGCGCGCGATAATCGAGCGGATCGAAGCGTCGGGCGGGATGGTCGCGTGTATCGAGCGGGGAATTATCCAGCGCGAAATCGCCCAGGAGGCCTACCGCTGGCAGACCCGCGTCGAGAGCGGCGAGCAGGTGGTGGTCGGTGTCAACCGCTTCAGCCGTCCCGAGCCCGAGCGCGCGCAGTTCCAACTCTACGAGAGCGATCCCGAAATATGCGCGCGCCAGTGCGAGAAGCTGGCCCGCGTGCGCCGCGAGCGCGATGGCGCGCGGGTCAACGCCGCCCTTGAGGCTCTCGGCGCAGCCGCCCGGGGCAAGGACAACCTGATGCCGTTCATCTTCGATGCGGTCAAGGCATACGCGAGCGTAGGCGAGATCTGCGCGATCCTGCGCGCGGAATTCGGCACTTTCAAGGAACCGGTCGCGCTCTGAGAATCCGGAGAAGGAACGTGGTGACGCAGCATGACCAGATCCGAATATTGATTGCCAAGCCCGGGCTCGACGGTCATGACCGCGGCGCGAAGGTGATCGCCTACGCGCTGCGCGACGCGGGGATGGAGGTCATCTACACCGGGCTTCGCCAGAGCGTCGAGAACATCATCGCGATCGCGCTCCAGGAGGATGTTGACGCGATCGGGCTGAGCATCCTGTCGGGAGCCCATCGCTCGCTCACCGCGCAATTGATGGCCGGACTCGGCGAGCGCGCGAAGGAAATCGCCGTGCTGGTGGGCGGAACCATCCCCGAACGGGACATCCCGGCGCTGCTCGAACTCGGGGTCTCGAAAGTGTTTCCCACCGGTACGCCGCTAAGCGCGATCCCCGGCGAAGTGCGCGCCGCGGTCGAAGCGAAACGTGCGGCGGCCCATACCAGTGACTGACGCGCGCACGACGCGCGATTCGGCAAGGAGAGGCGTATGGAGTTCAAGGAAGTCGTAGGTCGGCGGCGTACGATTCGGTACTTTCAGTCGTGGCGTCCGGTTGAACGCGAGAAGATCCAGACAATGCTGGAAGCCGCGCGCCGCGCTTCATGCGCGGTCAACGCAACCTTCATGCGCGCGATCGTGGTATTCCGCGACCAGCTCTCGCGCGAGACCCTCGAGGCGATGAAGACGCCGGTCTCCGCCCTCAACATCGAACTCGCGCCCGTCCATATCTACATCTACTGCGATCCGACCGCGTTTCGCGGCGCGCAGGACCGGCTGAAAAAACTGGTCGACGTCGGCGCGCTCAACGCAACCCACGGATGGAGCCACAAGTTCGTCGACGAGTTCGTCTGGCCGAACATCCTGAAACCAGCCGCGGAGAACGTGATGACGGCGACCCGGCCGGGCGGAGCACCTCCGATTGCCGGCGTGGCGGCCGACGCGGGAATCGCAACCTGCCAGGCGATGCTGGCCGCCGTGGACGAAGGCTTGGGCGTGTGTCTCTCGGCCTTCATGCCGGGGCCCATCAAGGCAGCGCTCAAGGCGCCTGACCACTGGGTGCCGCTCTGGGTCCTACTGGTTGGATATCCCGCCGAGGGATGGGAGGCCGGAGGCCAGCGCCCGCGGCCGCCGATGGAAGAAATCTATTTCGAAGGCGAGTACGGCAAGCCGTTCAAGGAAGACCCGAAGGTGACCGAGCATCTCAAGGCCGCGGGAATGATTCAGCGGCCCGCGCCGCTGCCGTGGCGCAGGGAGGAGATAAAGGCGCTGGCCCGGATGTTCGGTCTGCCCGAGTAATCGACACGGCCATCGGCGCGCGCGATTCGCTGAATCGCTCGCGCGTTGCGGTCAAGCGAGCTTGCGCACGATAACCGCCGTCCCATACGCGGCGACCTCGCTCATCAGGTTCGCGATCTCGCTGCAATCGAAGCGCATCGCGAGCACCGCGTTGCCGCCGCGTTCCATCGCGGCAAGCCTGAGCCGTTCGACCGCCTGATCGCGGCTGTCGGCGAGCAGCCGGGTGTATTCCGGAACCTCGCCGCCGAACACTGTCCTCAGTCCGGCCGAGAGGTTGGAAAACACGTTGCGCGCGCGCACCACCAGGCCGCACACTTCGCCCAGCACCTGTATCACCTCGTAGCCGGGCAATTCGTCCATGGTCGCCACGATGCAATTATCCAGGGCCGATCCGGTGTCCATCCGAAATTCCCTCCTGTCCTTGCGAGCCTTACAGGCGCGCGCCGCACCCTACGACGTTTGCCGCACCGCGGGCAACACGCCTTTGCGATTAATGCGGACGCGGGTATAAAGAGCGCAAAAAGGCCCGCGCGCGCCGAGCGATTTCACACAGTTCATCGAACCGCTCCGCAGCGGCGCAAACGGCGGTGAAACAGGATGGCGTTGAAACTCAGGAAGACAGTTTTTGACCTGGTCGCGGAGGCCAATGCGGAAATCGAGGCAATTAGCGCGGAACAGGCGATCCGGATGCGCGACGACCCCAACGTGGTGCTGGTGGACCTTCGCGACGTCCGCGAACTCGCGCGCGACGGACGCATCCCGGGCGCATTCCACGCGCCGCGCGGGATGCTGGAGTTCTGGGTGGATCCGGCGAGCCCTTATTACAAGGAAATCTTCGGCTCCGGAAAGCGGTTTGTCTTCTTCTGCGCGGGCGGCCTGCGTTCAGCGCTCGCAACCCAGCAGGTTCAGCGCATGGGGCTGGAGCCGGTCTGCCATATCGAGGGCGGGTTCAAGGCCTGGAAGGAGGCGGGCGGCCCGGTCGAGATGGTCGAAAAGAAGGCCTGAGTTGGCCGCCGTTCACCTGCTCGCGAAGCTTCCCGAGACCAGCATCGCCGACCCCGTCCGTCCCGTCGGGATCGGGTTGATCGCGCGGCAACCCGGCGCTGGCCAATCCTGCCGCCGCCGCGGGGCGCGTGAGCGGTCACGACTTCATGCCGGGCACCGTGCTCGCCATGGTGCCCGGGGCCGACGCGGTAGGAATACTCTTCGTCGAGCTTCGGGCCGTGCTTGAGAATCCTCAACCAGCGTACATCCTCGTTTTCCCCATCTCGCGCGCCGTGATTCGACGGGCTCAGCTACGGACCCGGCGCGGGTTCCGATACCAGCAAGCGAGCCACGCGGCGCGACCCTTGCGGCGCCGCAGGAAGCGTTGGAAAAGACTCCTGCGATGGTCGTAATTTTGATGGGGGTGTCGGGTGCGGGTAAAAGCACCATCGGTGAAATGCTTGCGTCCCAACTGGGTTGGCGCTTTTACGACGCCGACGATCTCCATCCCGACGCCAACAAGCGCAAGATGAGCCACGCAATCCCGCTCACTGACAAAGACCGCAGGCCGTGGCTGGCGGCGGTTCGCGCGCTGGTTGCGCGATGCCTGGCCGAGGGTGTGTCGGCGGTGATCGCGTGCTCGGCCCTTAAGCAATCGTACCGCGAGCTGCTGGCCGTCGATCCAGCAGCGGTCAAATTCGTCTACCTGCGCGGTGACCGGGCTTTGATCACCGAGCGGATGGCGGCGCGAAGGGCCCACTTCATGAGCAACGAACTGCTGCAAAACCAGTTCGACACGCTCGAAGAACCTCGCGATGCGATAACGGTCGATATCGCCGCAAAACCGGAGGAGATCGTCGCCTCGATTCGCAGGCAGCTCGGCCTGTGAGCACGCAACGCGGGATTGGGGCTTGCTGCCGGTTGGCCCTCGAACCGGATAATGGAGACGCCGACGCTACGACCCGGTGTTCGGCTTTTGCGGCGCTAATCGGTTCGGCCGAATTCAACCGGCCAGCTGGAACAAGGTGCGCGGGTCGCGCTCGGCAAGCTCGCCGATACGCTCGAGCGTGACGTCGGCGGGCGGATAGCTCGCCACGTCGTCGGCATGCGCGTAATGGCCCTGGCGCGCAAACACCGTTGTCACTCGCTCGCCCCAGATCTTCTTCACCGCGGTCAGGATCCGGAGCTTGTCGTCGACAAGCACGTAATGATCCGCCGGATAAAGCCGTTCGACCTCTTTCAGTTCCTGCTCTTTGTGGATGTAGATAAGCACCCGGCCCTCGACCGCCTCGAACAGTCCCGAGCGCCAGACCTTGCGCGGCTGGAAAACGACGTCGCCGTCGGAAAGGATGACCGTCGGTCCGGCCTTCGCCAGATGCTCGATGGCGTCGAGCGAGCCCGGATAAAGCCGATTGGCGAACGGGTAATCGATCAGGAACGACGAGACCTCGATCAGGTGCGGCTCGTGCTGATGCTCGACGCGGTAGCGCTGAAGCGCCCCGAGATAATCCGCGTAGCCGAGTTCCTTGCGCAGATCCTCGAAGATCGACCAATAGCGTTCCTGGCGCTCCCGGCCGACCTTGACTATCAGGTGGCGCTTCAGATCGTCGGTCACCCTGTCGTTGTCGAGCAGCGTGTTGTCCACGTCGAGCAGGAACACCACGGGACTGTTGTGCTGTGCCGAGCGCGCCATTCGCCGTCCCCTTCGACCTCCGTGCGCCCGTCCAGCCGGGCACGTTCGTATACTAGCAAGGCGAGCGGCGCCTTCCAGCGGCTTCGTATCGCAAGGCGAGGCGTGCGGGCGTACGCCGTGAGCTTCGTGCCGCCCGTCGCAAAAGACCGCCCGTCCGGCGCTTTCACGCAGGCCGCCTGGCGTGCTTTACATGCTAGGGCAGGCTGAGATTGGATCTCTGGAAAGAGGCCGAGACGAAGCGAGAGGTAGCAGCACTTGCGATGATTCCCAAGAGCCTTTTGATCGCCAATCGGGGCGAAATAGCGATCCGCATCATGCGCGCTGCAGCGGAGATGGGTATCCGCACGGTGGCGGTTTTCTCCGAGGATGACGCGTCTTCACTGCACACGCGAAAGGCCGACGAGGCGCGGGCGCTCGCCGGCACAGGCGCCGCCGCCTACCTTGACACCGAACAGATCCTGGCCGTGGCGCGCGAGGCCGGATGCGACGCGATACATCCGGGCTACGGCTTTCTCAGCGAGAAAGCGGATTTTGCCCGCCGGTGCGCGGAGCAGGGGATCATCTTCGTCGGGCCGCGCGCCGAGGTGCTCGAACTTTTCGGCGACAAGGTCAAGGCGCGGGCGCTCGCGTGGCGATGCGGCCTGCCGCTGATGCCTGGAACCTCGGGGGCAACGACCCTTGAGCAGGCAAGGCAGTTTTTCGCCTCGCTCGGCCCCGGCGGCGCGATGGTTATCAAGGCGGTCGCCGGAGGCGGCGGACGGGGGATGCGGATCGTGCGGCGCGCCGAAGAACTCGAGGAGGCATACCGGCGCTGCGAGTCCGAAGCCCGCGCGGCCTTCGGCAACGGCGAGCTTTACGTCGAGCAACTGATGCCGCGTGCGCGTCATATCGAGGTGCAGATAATCGGCGACGGCTCGGGCGCCGTGAGCCATCTCTTCGAGCGCGAGTGCACAGTGCAGCGCCGCCATCAGAAGATCGTCGAGATGGCGCCAAGCCCGGGCTTGCCAGCGCGGCTTCGCGAGCGGCTTACGGCCGCCGCAGTCAGACTCGCGCGCGAGGTGCGTTACGACAATCTCGGCACCTTCGAATTCCTGGTTGAAGCCCCGACCCCCGACGACGACGATGCGGCTTTTGCGTTTATCGAGGCAAACCCGCGCCTCCAGGTAGAGCATACCGTTACCGAAGAAGTGACCGGGATCGACCTCGTCAAACTGCAACTCGAGCTTGCGGGCGGGCGCTCGCTGGCCGAACTCGGGATGGAGCAGGCGCGTATCCCGGAGCCGCGGGGATTCGCCATCCAGTTGCGAATCAACATGGAATCGATGGATTCCGACGGAAATACCCGGCCTTCCGGCGGCACGCTGAGCGCGTTCGAGGTTCCGACCGGACCGGGACTGCGAATCGATTCATTCGCCTACGTCGGCTACACGACCAATCCCAGGTTCGACTCGCTGCTGGCAAAGCTTATCGCGCACTCGCCGTCGGCCGACTTCGCGGACGTGGTGAAGAAAGCCTATCGGGCGCTTTGCGAGTTCAAGATCGAGGGCGTGCGCACCAACATCGAATTCCTCCAGAGCCTGTTGAGCCATCCCGAGTTCGCGGCCAATCGCCTCTACACGCGCTTCGTCGAGGAGCACGCCGCGGAACTCCTGGGCAGCGGAGCGTCGCGCCATCGCCGCCTTTTTTTCGACGGGAGCGCCGCGCCCGCTCAGGCAGCCCGAGCGCAACTTGCCGGCGCAAAAATCGACACGAGCGACCCGCTCGCCGTGCTCAATCATGGCAAGAGCGCGGGCGCGTCGGTGCAGCCTTCGTCCGCGGCAACAGTAGCGTCGGCAGGTCCCGTGGCCCACGAGGTCACCGGGCCGGAAAATACCGTCGCTCTCAAGGCGCCGATGCAGGGAACGATCGTCTCGATCGACGTGAGCGAAGGCGACCTGGTACGCCAGGGCCAGCAGCTTTTCGTCATGGAAGCGATGAAGATGGAGCACGTGATCCGCGCCGAGCTTGGCGGACTGGTGCGTCAGATAGCCGTCGCCAGGGGCGATACCGTGTTCGAAGGCTTTCCACTGGCCTTTATCGAGGAGCGTGCGGTCGAAGGCGCGGAAGTTTCACAGGCCGAGCAGTTTGACCCGGACTACATCCGGCCCGATCTCGCCGAGGTGCTGGAGCGGCACGAAATGGGACTCGACGCCGCGCGCCCCGACGCGGTCGCGCGCCGGCGCAAAACCAATCAGCGCACCGCGCGCGAGAACATCGAGGACCTGTGCGATCCGGGCAGCTTCGTCGAGTACGGCCCGCTGGTTATCGCGGCACAGCGACGGCGCCGGGCGCTCGACGACCTGATCAGGAACACCCCCGCCGACGGACTGGTCGCCGGTATCGGCACCGTGAATCGCGAGCTCTTCGGCGAAGAGAAATCTCGATGCATCCTGATGTCCTATGACTACACGGTGCTCGCGGGCACTCAGGGCCAGCAGAACCATCGCAAGAAGGACAGGATGTTCGAGCTCGCCGAAAAATGGCGGCTTCCGGTCGTGTTCTTCACCGAGGGCGGCGGCGGACGTCCGGGCGACACCGACGGAGTGGGCGTCGCCGGGCTCGACTGCATGGCCTTCAATTACTGGGGCAAGCTCAGCGGCCTGGTGCCGCTGGTCGGGATCAATTCCGGCAGATGCTTCGCCGGCAACGCCGCGCTGCTCGGATGCTGCGACGTGGTAATCGCCACGGCCAACTCGAATATCGGCATGGGCGGGCCAGCCATGATCGAAGGCGGCGGGCTCGGAATCTTCCGGCCCGAGGAAGTGGGCCCCATGGACGTTCAGGTGCCCAATGGCGTCGTCGATATCGCGGTCGCCGACGAAGCCGAGGCGGTGAAGGTCGCGCGCAAGTACCTGTCGTATTTCCAGGGGTCGGTCAGCGGTTGGCAATGCGCGGACCAGCGGATGCTGCGCGGCATAATCCCCGAGAACCGGCTTCGCATCTACGACGTGCGCTCGGTTATCGAAACAATGGCGGACACGGGCTCGGTGCTCGAACTGCGAAAGCATTTCGGACTCGGGATGGTGACGGCGCTAATCCGGATCGAGGGACGTCCGCTCGGCGTGATCGCGAACAATCCCTCGCATCTGGCCGGCGCGATCACCAGCGACGGCGCCGACAAGGCCGCCCGCTTCATGCAGCTATGCGACGCGTTCGACCTGCCGATCCTGTTCCTGTGCGACACGCCGGGAATCATGGTTGGCCCGGAAGTGGAGAAGACCGCGCTGGTTCGCCACGCGGCGCGGATGTTCGTAGTCGGCTCGAACATAACCGTGCCATTCTTCACGATAATTCTGCGCAAGGGCTACGGACTCGGCGCCCAGGCGATGGCGGGCGGAAGCTTCAAGGCGCCGTTCTTCACGGTCTCATGGCCGACCGGGGAATTCGGTGGAATGGGGCTTGAAGGAGCGGTAAAGCTGGGCTTCCGCAAAGAGCTGGCCGCGGTCGAAGACCCCGCGGAGCGCAAAAAGCTTTTCGACACGATGGTTGCGCGCATGTATGAGCATGGCAAGGCGCTCAACACCGCCTCGCACTTCGAGATCGACGACGTGATCGACCCTGCCGATTCGCGCAGATGGATAAGCACGGCGCTGCGCTCGGCGCCCCCGCCCGCGCCCCGCAGCGGAAAGAAACGCTGCTGTATCGATACCTGGTGAATCAAGGCGTATGGCGCAGGTCGCCTCGCTGAAACTCGCTCCGGCGCGCTGATTTGCCGCGGGGCGGTTTTTTGGCTTGCGTTCATGTGCATGATAAAAGTGATGCAAGCGAGGTGCATTGCATGCAAGGCGAAGGTCGTCGTCTCGAGACCCTTGCGATCCTTGTCGGGGGCGGTCCCGCTCCCGGAATCAACGGCGTCATAGCTTCGGCCACGATCGAAGCCATCAACCGCGGGATGCGGGTTATCGGACTGCTCGACGGCTACCGATGGCTCGTCAAGGGTGACACCTCGCACGTGATGGAACTCAATATTGCCGACGTCAGCCGGATTCACTTCACCGGCGGCTCGATCCTGCGCACCTCGCGGACGAATCCCGCCGCCAACGAGGAAACTCTCGAGCGCACGATCGCAACCCTCGACCGGCTCGGAGTCCGCTACCTGATCTGTATCGGCGGCGACGATACAACTTACGGCGCGGCAAAAATCGCCGAGCGCACCCGAGGCAGAATCGGCGTCGTAACCGTGCCGAAAACCATCGACAACGATCTGCCGCTGCCCGAAAACGCGCCGACCTTCGGCTTCGAGACCGCGCGCAGTGTCGGCACCACGATCGTCGAGGCGCTGATGGAGGACGCCCGCACGACCGGCAGATGGTACCTTGCGGTCTCGATGGGCCGGAAGTCGGGTTCGCTCGCGCTTAGCATCTGCAAGTCTTCGGGCGCGACCCTCGCGGTGATCTTGGAGGAGTTCGGCGAACAGAAGTTCGATCTCTCGATGGTCGTCGACATCATCGTCGGCGCGATGATCAAGCGCCTTGCCGCGGGCCGCAACGACGGCGTCGCGATTATCGCGGAAGGAATCGCCGAGCGGGTCGAGACCAACATGCTGCCCGAGATGTCGCGCCTGGCGCGCGACGCCTACGGCCATGTGCGAATCGCAGACATCCCGATCGGCCTTCTGTTGCGTGACCAGTTGCGCACCACCCTCGAACAGCTCGGGATCGATCTGACCGTGGTCACCAAGGACATCGGCTACGAACTGCGATGCGCCAAGCCGCTGCCCTTCGATATCGAATACACCCGCACGCTCGGCTACGGCGCGGTTCGCTACCTTCTGGGCGGCGGCTCGGGCGCGCTCGTGGCAATCACTGGCGGACGCGTGACGCCGGTGGATTTCCATGACCTGCTCGATCCCGCAACCGGCCGGATACGAGTGCGGATGGTGGACATAAATACCGAGTCGTACGAAGTTGCGCGCTCGTACATGATGCGGCTCGAACTCGAAGACTTCCAGGAGCCGACGCTCTCGCGCCTTGCCGCGCACTCGAACCTCTCCGCCGAAGAGTTCAAGGCGAAGTTCCTGCCCGCTGTGCAGGCCACAAGCGCGCCTCGCGGACGTTAACCGGCCGACGACCGCACGCCGCGCCTCTCTTGTCCGCGGCGTGCTTCTGGGCTACATCAGCAGAGCTTCGCGAACACCCACTTCAAGGGAATTCAAATGGCAGAGCTTAAAAACCGCCAGTGGCTGCTGGCTGCCCGCCCGCACGGACTGATCAAGGAAAGTGACTTCCGCTGGAACGAAACCGTCGTTCCGCCTCTCGAGGACGGCCAGGTTCTGGTGCGCAACCTCGCGTTCTCGTTCGACCCGACGCAGCGCGGATGGATGTCGATGGACACCTACATACCGGCGATCCCGCTCGGGCAGGTGATGCGGGCGGGCGCCGTCGGACAGGTCGTGGAATCGCGCCGGGCGGGCTTCGCCAAGGGCGACCTGGTGCAGGGAATGTTCGGCTGGGAGGACTACACGGTCACCTCCGGCGAAGGGTTGATGGGACTGCGCAAGCTCGCGCCCGGCACCGATCCACTGCTCGCGCTTTCGCTGCTTGGAACGACCGGGCTAACCGCCTACTTCGGCACGCTCGCGATCGGAATGCCAAAACCCGGCGAGACGTTTGTGGTCTCGGGGGCCGCGGGTGCAACCGGCTCGGTCGCGGGAATGGTCGCGAAGATAAAGGGATGCCGGGTGGTCGGAATCGCCGGCGGCCCGGAGAAATGCGGATGGCTCACGCGCGAAGCCGGCTTCGACGCCGCCATCGACTACAAGAACGAGAACGTCGGCGAGGCCCTTGCGCGCCATTGTCCCAGGGGCGTCGACGTATACTTCGACAATGTCGGCGGCGAGATTCTCGACCTGGTTCTCGCGCGGCTGGCCGACGGCGCGCGAGTAGTGCTCTGCGGCGCGATTTCCCGCTACAGCGATCCGAGCGGGGTGTTCGGTCCCGGTCCCAAAAACTATTTCAACCTGATCTTCCATGGAGCGCGCATGGAAGGATTTCTCGTCTTCAAGTTCGCAAAACAGTTTCCCGAGGCGATCGCGGAACTGTCGAAATGGCACGCAGAAGGAAAGCTCCTGAACAAGCTCGACCTTCAGCACGGGCTCGAGAACGCCCCCGCAACTCTCATCCGGCTGTTCACCGGCTCGAATTTCGGCAAGCAGCTTCTGAAACTCGCTGATCCGCAGTGAGCGGCGCGGGTCGCGCGCGGCATGCGCACGAGTCCCCGCGCGCGCGTCATCCTGACGTCCGCCGGAGCGGGCGAGAGCCTTGGCGGCGCTAACGATAGCGAACGAAAACCGTCGGGGTAATCTGGATATTGCTCCGCCAACCTAAAACTCGGGCGCACGATGGGACGAATTCGCGCCGCTTGCTTCTTGGTCGCAGATATTGATAATGATTATCAATAACGAGCGTGGCTCACAGTCACTCGGCCCCAGTGCCGGCCACGCCAATGGGCCTACTGAAAATGTCACTTAATCAGGTTCCCAGCGGCCATGCGGCCGTGATCAGAGAGATCAACGCCGACGAGCATTTGTTGCAACGCATGATTGCGCTCGGACTTCGGCGCGGCCGCAGGGTTCTCGTGCTTCGCCGCGCGAATTACCACGGCCCCCTGCACGTTCGCGTGGGAATGACCGAGATGATGATTCGGCGCAGGGACGCCGACACCGTCGAGGTGGCGCTCGACGCCTGAAATGAAACGCGTCGCAATCGTGGGCATGCCCAACACGGGCAAGTCCACGTTTTTCAACCGGTTGACGGGCTCCAACGCGCGCGTTGCCAACTGGCCTGGTATCACGGTCGACGTCCAGGTCGCGAAAGTCCCCCTGGACGGCGGGATGGTGGAGATCGTCGACCTGCCCGGAATCTACAGCCTGCACGGCTCCTCGGACGACGAGATGGTGGTGTGCCGGTTTCTGGAACGCGAGCCGGTAAACCTTTGCGTGGTGCTGTTGCACGCGGCCCAGCTCGACCGCCAGTTAACCCTTGCGCTGCAGCTGAAGGCCCTCAAGCTGCCGCTCCTGATGCTTCTCAACATGGCCGATGAGGCCGAGGCGCTCGGAGTTCGAATCGACACCGCGAAACTCTCGGGGGCGCTCGGTTTTCCGGTTCAACTGATGAGCGCCAAGTACGGCGAGGGCTTCGCCGCCGCCCGCGAACGTATCGAATCGCTCATTGACCAGTATCCTGAGCCTGCGCGCGCCGCGATCGTGCCCCATTCCGCCGGCACGGCGTGCCTGGGATGCAGCGCCTGCGGCGCAGGCAGCTTATCCAACGCAACCGCGCACACCGACGCGCTCGACCGCGAACTCGATCGCATCTTCTCGAGCGCCGTCAACGCGCCGGAGGTTGTGCCGGAGCATGTGACAGCCCGGCTCGACCGAGTGCTGCTCCATCCGTGGTTCGGCCTGCCACTGTTCTTCACGACCGTCTTCCTGCTCTTCGAACTGGTCTACCGAATCGGGCTGCCGCTGCAGGACCTGATGGGATGGATGCTCGACCGCTTGAAGATCGATTTGCTCGCGCCCGCCCTGGCGCCGGCGCCCGCGCTGCTGCGAAGCTTTCTGCTCGAAGGAGTGTATGACGGCCTCGGCACGGTCGCGAGCTTCCTGCCGATAATCGTCGTCTTTTTCGTCGTGATGGCGGTGGTGGAGGACAGCGGATACCTGGCGCGGGCGGCTTTCCTGATGGACGCACTGATGGCGAAGCTCGGGCTCGACGGACGCGCCTTCGTGATCCAGTTGATGGGTTATGGATGCAACGTGCCGGCGATCCTCGGCACGCGCGTGATGCGCTCGCGGGCGATGCGGCTGCTTACGATGCTGATAGTGCCGTTTTCGCTGTGCTCGGCGCGGCTGCAGGTTTTCGTTTTTCTGGTCGGGGCGATTTTCACCGCGTGGGCCGCGCCGCTGGTGCTGTTCTCCTTGTACGTCGCGAGCTTCGCGGTCGCGATCATTACCGCGCTCATCTGGCAAAAGCGCTACACGAGCCATGAGCCGATGCTGCTCGAGTTGCCACCGTACCGCCTGCCGACACCCAGCCATCTGCTGCGTCAGGCGTGGCACGTATCCGAGCATTTCGTGCGTCGCGCGAGCGCCTTTATCGTGGGCGGGGTGGTTGCGATCTGGTTTCTGACTCACATCCCGACCGGCGTTCCCCCCGCGGGACCCGAGACGCTGGCTGGAAAGCTTGCGCTCCTGCTCAGCCCGGTCTTCAAGCCAATCGGAATCGGCCCGCTGCTCAGCATAACGCTGCTGTTCGGTTTCGTTGCCAAGGAAATCGTGATCGGCGCGCTCGCAGTTATCTATGGTTCGGGCCAGGCCCATCTGGCGGGAGTTCTGGCGAAGAACCTCAACTGGGCCGAGGCTTACAGCTTCATGCTTTTCACGCTGATTTACACGCCGTGTCTGTCGACGGTTGCCGCGGTGCGCCAGGAGTCGGGAAGCTGGCGTTTTACGACGTTCGCGATCGGCTGGTCGCTCGGCCTGGCGTGGCTGACGAGCTTCATTTTCTACCAGGGAACCCGCCTGCTGATGTAGGCGCGGGGTCCTGCCGCGTCTAATCCTGCAACCAGCCCTCGGCTTCTCCGTATTTCCTGGTGAGTACAGCCCGCCATAGGGCGGGCAAGGAGAAACGCCATGAAGTTGTTTCGTTCCCTCGCGACGGCGGGACTTATCACCGCCTTGTTTGCGCCGACGGCATTCGCCCACGGGTTTGCGCATCGTCGCGGCGCAGCGTCGGCCCTGATGCCCTGCATGGTCGTCGCCACTACCCAGCAGAAAGCGGACCTGAGGCGGATGTTCCTGAGCCAGAAGCAGACGCTGATAACCGATCGTCAAAATCTGCGCTCGGCGAAGCAGGCCTTGAACGAGGCGATTCTGTCGGGAAGCAAGGACGTGACCTCCCAGGAAGCGGCGGTCGGCAAGGCCCAGCAGCAATTGCTGCATGATCGCGATGCGCTCGCGGCCCAGTTCTGCGGACAGCTTTCGCAGCAGCAGCTCGGTGCGGCCCAGACCCTTTACAACAATCTGAGCCAGCTGCGCGCCGAGTCTCATCGGCAGGCTCGAAGCTACTTCGCCGCGGCGCGCGGCGCGTCAACCGCAACTACCAGCCAGAGCTCCGACTGAAGCGACGTCGTAGCGGCTGCGGGCCGCCCGGGGCCCGCAGCCGCTTGCAGGGCTTCGCGCGGCGCGCCGCGTCCTTTGCTCGTTCCCGGGCAGCTCACTCAGGCAGTCGCGGCTGGACTACAACCAGGTGCGACCGCACAGCTCACTGGCCGATCGTTCTCCCGAGCAGTTCGCCGACAAGTGGAAGCAACTGAGCGCGGCCGCTGAGAACGCGCCGTTGTTAGAGGTTGCCAATTGAGTCTGTTGAGTGCGATAAACGCCGGAAATACCGGCACCAACCGGCCACACCAGGCCGAAATCTCTACCGCAGGTCGGCGCACTTTCACTGGGCAGGTCATTCCCGCCAGACACTAACCTGTCGCTGGGACGGGGCAAGACCAGAGTGTCTACGGAACCGTTCGGGAAAACGGCCTATCCGGGCGTTACGTGCCCACCAGATGCGAAACCCGGCCCATCCCGGTGGAGGAGCTTATGGCTGCGGGCTGGCCGGTTCGCAGAGATCGATTGGCCAGAGCGATTCTCGCTCTTGCTCTGAGGCAAGGCGCCTGTGATCTCGCTGACGGTGGTGCTCTCATGCGAAAAAATCTGGCCACGCGAGAATATCACCATCTGTTCCCCGCAGCGCACTTGGCGCGATTAGGGGTTTCAGACGACCAGATTTTCCTGTCGCTCAACTGCGCCTTGGTAACCTGGCGAACAAATCGGAACATTTCTGACAAGGAACCGGAGCGATATCTGGCTGAACGACGAGATGGAAACGAACTTGGAGAACCTGAGCTTAAGGCGCGATTGGCCAGTCACCTCATCCCGTATGACGAGATGGTGGCCGGCGACTACCAGGCCTTTCTCGAGAAGCGCGCAGCGATGATCCATTCAGCCATGCTGAAGGTGTGCGCGGGCGAAGCGAGCTGATGGATGACGGTGTTGCAAAATACCAAAAAGAAACTGATTGAGGTGGCGTTGCCGCTGGAGGAGATCAATAAGGGCGGCGGCCAGAGAGAAGTCCGTCCGGCACGGGCATCCGAGCGCGCTTCATCTTTGGTGGGCGCGACGGCCGCTAGCGGCGTGCCGGGCGGTGCTGTTCGCGCAGCTTGTCGATGATCCGTCGAGTTATCCGGACAAATTTCCAACCGAAGAGGCGCAGACGGCAGAGCGAGATCGGCTTGATCCGCGACAGTCAGATTTGGAGGCGTGTTGCCTCAACCAAGAATGTTACTGCAGGGATAGTTGTCGCTGTCTGTGCTGGGGCGGAGGAGTAATTGTCAAATGTTGTGGATCGCCGGTCATGATCAGGCGGCTTCCCTTGGCTGATTATCGGTCGACTGACTAATCGGCTTGGTATCGCGATCCTGGCGCACTCCGTCGACGAACTTCACTCCCGCGCGGACCAGCGGCAAGAGGTGACGGCCGTCGAGCCGGCGCCAGCGCTGCTGGGCCATGTCGAGCAGCTTGAAGGCCATCAGCAAGCCTTTGGTGCGCGAGCAGGCGCCTCTGGTCGTCCGCTCGCGCAGGCGCACGGTGGCGAATGCAGACTCGATTGGGTTGGTGGTGCGCAGGTGCTTCCAGTGCTCGGCCGGGAAGTCGAAGAAAGTCACCAGCCGCTCCCAGTGGGCGGTTAACGACTCCACCGCCTTGGGGTACTTGGCCT
>Ga0078972_1000615_pt1 | contig 146154 bp, 125 predicted proteins | sample YelNatPaOPGAMG01_FD_67568 | JGI IMG/M metagenome (GOLD analysis project Ga0078972, IMG submission 67568) | Hot spring thermophilic microbial communities from Obsidian Pool, Yellowstone National Park, USA - OP-RAMG-01 (SPADES assembly) (version 2) | ecosystem: Environmental > Aquatic > Thermal... | reverse complement strand
GAGCTGCGCCGGGTCAAAGGGCGGACGACCGGCCAGCCCTTCTCCCTTGTAGAGCTTGATCAGCCGGCGGGTGAACCTTTGCCAGTCGATCCGTTGCTTGAGCTGGCGCAGGAAATGGTTGGCTGGGATGACCTGATCATACAGATATTCGCCAAAGAAGGATTGGCTCCCGATTTCGCTGAAATGTTGGGTTTCCATAAGCCCCTCCAATTGTGGCAATATGGCCGTTGAATCACATTTCTGCGAAAATGGCAATTTTTGGGTTGTTTTTCAACACTCTCATGAGAGGGGGCTTTCATTTTATCGGCTATACTTAAATCGTCCATGCATTGAGCCCAAATTTACCCTCAGGAGTTGCTATGAACGCTGATTTCGAGCATCTGCTGCAGAAGTACGCCGACCTGACGATAAAAGTGGGGTTGAATCTCCAGCCTGGCCAACGCCTGCTCGTGGTTGATTTATCCAATCTGGGTGTCGCTCTCGAAGCCGCACCGTTGATACGCAAGATCGTCGCCAGCGCCTACCGGCATGGTGCCAGATTCGTTGACGTGATGTGGGCGGACAACCAGGTGCGATTGGCGCGCTATCAGTATGCTGGACGTGACACCTTTACAGAACTCCCGGTCTGGATGTCGCGGGACCTGCTCGAGCACGTTCAGGCCGGAGAGCCGCTGCTGACCGTCATCGCCAGAGATCCGGACCTCCTCAAAGGGCAGGATTCCGAGCTGGTTGCTCAGGAACAGCGCACCAGGCGGCATGTCACACACCCTGCAGAGCTTTATATTGAGCGGAACGCGATCAATTGGTGCGTGGTTGGCGCCGCTGCCCCTCTTTGGGCCGCCAAGGTCTTCCCTGATCTGCCAGGCGAAGAAGCCACCTCCCGATTGTGGCAGGCTATCTTCAAGGTTTGCCGGGTGGATCAGGACGATCCAATCTCCGCCTGGGAAACACATATCCGGGAATTAGCCAGGCGCGAAAAGTATCTTAACCAGAAAGGATTTTCTGCTCTACGCTATCGCGGTCCGGGCACCGATATAACCATTGGACTGCCTGAAGGTCACGTCTGGGCCAGCGCCCAGATGCGCAGCGAGACGGGCATCCTCTTCACGGCCAATCTGCCCACTGAAGAAATCTTTACGTTGCCCCATCGAGAGCGAGTCGAGGGCTATGTGACCGTGGCCAAACCTGTAAGCGTGGACGGAACGTTGGTCGAGGATATCTCCCTGCGCTTTGAAAACGGACGGGTTATTGAAGCAAGAGCTAAAACCAACGAGGCCATTCTGCGCAGGCTGATTGAGAATGACGAAGGGGCATCACACCTCGGCGAGGTATCGCTCGTACCTCACAGCTCACCGGTGTCGCAGTCAGGGATACTGTTCTACAATATCCTCTTTGACGAGAACGCCGCCAGCCACATTGCCCTCGGCGCCGCCTATCGCTTCAGTCTGAGGGATGGGCAGAGCATGAGCGATGACGAATTTGCGGCTGCGGGCGGCAATTCCAGCGTTGTGCACACGGATTTGATGATCGGCACTGCGGAGATGGATGTGGATGGCCTCCTCAAATCCGGCGACATGGAGCCGGTGATGCGTCATGGTGAGTGGGCTTTCTCCGTGTGATCGCCAGAATCGCCGAATTGACCATGGGGTGTATAACCCCATTTCCTTGACAATATCCGAAAGGTGATCTTATGCCGAAACGATTGATCCTGGTGGCGGGCAACATTGGGGCCGGGAAGACCTCCCTTACCGAACGGCTCGGAGAGCGCCTTGGTTGGCGTACCGCCTTCGAATCCGTTGCCGACAACCCTTACCTGCCCGACTTCTACGCCGATATGCGTAAATGGTCTTTCCACCTGCAGATCTTCTTTCTCGGTCACCGCGCCCAGATGCATCTCGACATGTGGAACGATCCGCGCTCGGCGATCATTGACCGTTCAATCTACGAGGACGCGTACATCTTCGCCCGCGCCTTGAACCACATGGGTCACTTAAGCGAGCTGGATTACCAATCCTACAAGAAGCTTTTTGATCTGGTGGTGCGCAATCTGCCAGCCCCCGACCTTCTGATCTACTTGAAGGCGCCGGTGGACGTGCTGATCGAGCGTATTCGCCGCCGCGCGCGGGATATCGAAGCCGGCATTACCCCCGAATATCTGTCCTTGCTAGATAGTTATTATAACGATTGGCTTGAAAATTTCGACATCTGTCCTGTGCTGACCATCCGCACCGATGACCTGGACTTCGTGCATAAACCCAAACACCTTGAGACTGTGGTCAAGCGCATTCAGGAGAAGCTGGCAGGGAAAGAGGAGATCATATTTTGAGACTTCACCTCGCCTCATTCGAACGGCGTGTAGCTTTGTAATGCGTTCCATTTAGGGCGCGCAGACGCGCTGCGGCGTTCTCAGGTGTAATGTCACGTTGTGGCATACCCAGCATCTCAAATCCGACCATGAACTTGCGCACGGTGGCCGAGCGCAATAACGGCGGATAAAAATGCAGGTGCAGATGCCATTCATCATGTGAAACGCCATCCATTGGCGCCTGGTGGAAGCCCATAGAATAAGGAAAGGAGGCTTCAAACAGGTTATCGTAGCGGGCGGTCACATCACGCAAGATGGACGCCAGCGCCGAGGTTTCTGGCGCGGTCAGGTCGAGTAAACTGGAGCGGTGGTTGCGCGAGGCGACCAGCAGCTCAAATGGCCACACCGCCCAGAAAGGCACCAGCGCGACGAAGTGTTCATTTTCCACCACCAGCCTCTCCCCCCGACGCACCTCCTCGCCAATGGCATCACACAGTAAGCAGCGGCCATATTCCGAGTAGTACTCGGCCTGCGACCTCAATTCTTTGGCCGGTTCGTTGGGCAAACCGCGCGTGCCCCATATCTGGCTGTGGGGATGAGGATTCGAGGCACCCATCATGGCGCCTTTGTTCTCGAAGATCTGCACGTAATGGATATAATCCAGGCTGCCAAGTTCTCGTGTCTGTTCGATCCACGTTCGCACCACCGCCTCCACCATCGGCTGGTCCAACTCTGGCAGACTGAGGTCGTGACGTGGGGAAAAACATACCACCAGGCAGCGACCTGCTTCCGGTCGGGCTACAAGCAGTCCCTCTTCAAAAGATTCTTCATCCGCATTGCCGCCAGGGGGAAGGAGCGCCGGGAAGTCGTTTTCGAACACAAACGTACCGGTATATGCTGGGTTTCTTGTCCCGCTATGCCGCAAATTACCGGGGCACAGATAGCAATCCGGATCGTAGGCTGGAAGTTGTTCGGCAGGCGGTTTCTCCACCTGTCCTTGCCAGGGACGCTTGTCCCTGTGTGGTGAGACCAGCACCCACTCGCGAGTGAGCGGATTTAAACGCCGGTGGGGTCGCTCAAAGTCCATTCTGCAATCCCTCTATCTTGGATTTTCTGTGATCACCTGCCGCTATTATTATATAGAGTGAACTGAGCTGAGTCACGCAAGACGCGAGGATAATTTGCCTTAGGCGAAGTCCGATGCAACTTCCCTCATCCGCCTTCGTATAAGTAGTAGAAAGGGAAGTCAGAGGAGTACTCAGTGTCCAACCCGGAAGTCGAGTGGCTTGATCGGGCTAGAAAAGGCGACGAAGATGCCTTCTCAAGTTTGGTGGAGGCATTCAAAACGCCTGTCTACAACCTTTGCTATCGCATGCTGGGAGACACTGGCGAAGCTGAGGATGCCGCTCAAGAGACTTTCTGGCGCGCGCACCAATCTCTGGGTAAATATGATCCTGCCCGGCCTTTCAACACCTGGCTGCTTTCTATCGCTGCCCATTACTGCATCGACCAGATACGCAAGCGGCACATGCAAAGCCTGCCACTGGACATCATCTCTGAGGAGACAGCCCCTGACCCTGAAGCGCCCAACCCGGAAGCCGAATTTAGAAAGAACGAGGAGAAGGAAGCCATCCGCAAACTGTTGAACCATCTGAGCCCGCCAGATCGGGCTGCAATCGTGTTGCGTTATTGGTACGACCTGTCAGACGAGGAGATCGGCAAAGCCCTTTCATTGACCGTCCCTGCCGTAAAGAGCCGACTGCATCGCGCCAGGCGCGAGCTGGCCACCTTATGGTTGGCAGACACCACCCATAACCTCGCTGCGGAAAGGAGGCATCATGAATCACCTGCCTTTTGAAGATTGGTTGCTGAACGAAGAGCCGCTGAGCCCCCAACAGAAACTTGAGCTGCAAAATCATTTGGCAAATTGTACTCAGTGCACCCAGCTCGCTCAGGCGTGGAGCGCGGTGGAAGACCTCATGAAGCATGCGCCGGCGGTTGAGCCTGCGCCTGACTTTACCCAGCGGTGGGAAGGTTTCTTGGTTGGCAAGCAGCGCAAACAAATCGCCCGCCGCCAGCGCTGGATTACAGGACTGTTGCTCGCCCTCACCGGCGGCGGTGCGCTGCTCTTGTTTATCCTTTTGAACCTGGACAGCCTGCGAAATCTGCCCACAATTGGAGAAATCTTTACCAGGTTATTGAGCAACGCTGCACTGCTGATTGCGACCATTGCGAATATCTTCGACCTGGCCGAAACCATCGGAAATGTCCTTCCTTTCCCCATACCTTTGATTGTATGGATCGACCTCGCCATGTCGTTCGTGCTTCTATGCAGCGCATGGATCGCCATCGTCTTTCGTTTGCCGCATAAAAGGAGCATAAATAATGAAACCCGTGATTAGAATGGCGTTCTTATTTGCCATCATCGTCGCATTGGCATTTCCGACCGTAGCCCTGGCAAATAATCCAAACGCAGCTCCCAAGGATGACAAAATCATCCTAGGCAATAACTTTACTTTGCCTTCCGGGGAGACTCTCGACGGCAGCTTGATCGTTTTTGGCGGTAACGCCACAGTGGAAAAAGGCGCAACCGTCCAGGGGGATATCGCCCTGTTCGGCGGTAACCTGGATCTGAACGGCACGGTGAACCGCGGTGTGATCCTGGTTGGTGGCAATGCCAGCCTGGGCGATTACGCCGTGGTTCAGGGGGATGTCAATGTCATCGGCGCGGCGCTGCACCGGTCACCCTCTGCACGCATCAACGGGCAGGTGATCGTCGCGTCTGAACCTCCTTTGCAGCTCACCCTCCCTCCACAGATTTTCAGGGATGGACTCCTCACCAGTATAAGGCCTTTCAGCCGCATCTTCTTCGATCTCGGCGGGCTGCTGGCCCAATCGCTTGGCCTTGCCGCTCTGGCCATTTTGCTGGTTTTGTTTATGCCTAAACAGCTTGATCGCAACGCCCGCGCGGTCACAGGACAGCCGGTCGCAACCGCTGGTATTGGTCTGCTGACTTTACTGGTCGCCCCGCCGCTGCTCATACTGATCGCCATCACCATCATCTTGATCCCCGCGACCATCCTAGGCTTTATCCTCCTTGGATTAGCCGTCCTCTTCGGCTGGATCTCGCTGGGAGTCGAGGTCGGCAAACGACTGGGCACAGCCTTTAATCAGACGTGGCATCCCGTGCTGGCTGCCGGTTTGGGCACCTTCCTGCTCACTCTGGTGGTGAACAGCATTGGGCACATTCCCTGTATCGGCTGGGTTGCCCCCTTCCTGACGGTCCTCTTTGGCCTGGGCGCGGTGGTGATGACCCGCTTTGGTACTCAGAGTTATCCCCCTGAAAGCGCTGCAACGGTGACTGTCTCTACACCCATTCCGCCGACGTCTGGCAGCGAAGATTCCACGCCAGGCGGTCCCTCGGCTGCCGTATGATGATCGATCAGAGGCGGGCTGCATCTCCCGCCTCATTGCCTAAGGATTATCTAGAGGAGAAGAAAGATGAAACTTGAAGCCTTGATCGCAGTTGTTGCCCTTGCCTTCGCGACGCTGGCCTGCTCGATCACAATCAATGTCCCCGAGATCAAGACCGGTCCTACTCAAACCTTCACCGTCGATGCGCCCCTTCTGCCTGGCGATCAGATCGCCGAAGTAGACATCAAGATGGGCGCGGGTACCTTCAATTTGACCGGCGGAGCCTCCCGGCTCATTGAAGGAACGATCCGATACAATGTTGCCGAATGGGAGCCCAGCCTTTCCACCATTGGTAATCACGTGACCCTGGAGCAGGGGCCGATCAAAGGCATCAGCGGCATTCCTGGCGGCAATGTGATCAATGAGTGGAACCTGAAACTGAACAACGATGCAATCATGGACCTGAGCATCACTGCCGGGGCGTACAAAGGCAATCTGGAACTCGGCGGCTTGCACCTGCGCAACCTCTCCATCTCAGACGGCGCCAGTAAGTCGGAGGTGACCTTCGATCGTCCAAACCCTGTGGACATGGATGAGTTGACTTATAAAACCGGAGCATCTCAGGTGAGTCTAAGCGGCCTGGCAAATGCCAATTTCAACCACATGAGCTTCGAAGGCGGTGCTGGCAGCTACACTTTGAACTTCAGCGGCACATTGAAGCGCACCGCGGACGTCACTATAAAAACCGGCGTCAGCTCGGTGACGCTCATCGTCCCTGCCGGAATGAACGCCCGAATCACCAACACTGGCGGGCTGAGCAACATCAGTACCCAAGGCACCTGGACGGTGACGGATAATACCTACAGTTCCTCAGGCCAGGGTCCATTGCTGACCATCAGCGTTGAGATGGGCGTAGGCAGTTTGACGCTCAAACAACAATAGCGGAAGTTTTATCCCTTTGTAGGCCGATGGCCGCCAGGCTTGCCAGGAGAGCCAGCAAACCGCTCAGATAAAATATGGCTTGAAAACCGAACAGATCCGCCAGATACCCGCTCCCCAGCACACCCAGCGCACCCGCCGAAAATAGAAACCCCAGAATTAGGCCGGATGCCAGCCCTTCTCCGCCAGGCAGCATGCCCTGGCCAATGACGACGATCACCGTGAAGGCCGATCCGGTCATTAAACCAGCCAGGAATACCAGGATGTAAAGCCAGAACGAAGTTTGGGCGTAAGCGATCAGGCTCAACGGTAGGAAGGACAGCAGCATGCTTGTTATGATCACCCTCCGCCGTCCAATCCGGTCCGCCAGATTACCGCCAGCCAGATTTCCCAGCGCGTACCCGCCCATATATATACCCGAGATGGCTCCGTAAATGCTGGCTGGCTGACCTAAATCAGCCAGGTATTTCGGCAGGAACGTGTTCATACTCTGTTGAATCCAGGATTGGAATGCGGCCACCAGCACCAGGGCAACAACGACAGAGGCCGGCGCGCGAAAAGAAATCAGCGGGCTGCGTATCTTCAATGGAGAGCCAGCCCATCGTACCTGGGGGACGGGAAGACGACGCAGCTCCCATCCGGCAAAAAGGCTGATCGGTAGGCAGGCTGCCGCAATCACCAGCAGGCCAGGGGGGCCAAAACGGTCAAGAAGCGGTCCTCCCGCAAGAGGTCCAAAGAAATATCCTGCTTGTCCGAAGACAAAGAAGTAAGAGGCCGCGGTAGCTTCTCTCCCTGCCAGGTGATTGCGTCCAAGCGCGGTCGCCTGGGCTGAACCGGCCGGATGGAAGGCGCCGGACCCCACGCTGGCGATCACCAGAAAAACTAATGCCCAGGCCGATTGAGCGAACAGAGCCAGGGTGAAAAAGCTCATCATCCACAGCACGCCGCCGGCCACTACCCAACGCGCACCCAACCGGTCGGACAGAAAACCAAACAATGGCTGCGACAGGGAAGCTGCAAAAGCATAGATCGTGCTGACCAGGCCAACGGCGGCATTCGTCAGACCGAGCGGTATGCTGAGATAAGCCAAGAAGATGCCACGCTGACCGTTGACCAAATCCACCGCCAGATGACTGAGGGCAACCGAGGAAAACAGGCGGTCCAGCAATAAGGCCACGAGCCTTAAATACCCCCTTCCTATTCTCTCGCTATGTAAAGATCGCGCTCACGGATGATGTGATAAACCGCTTCAGGAACAAAATAACGGAATGGGCGTCCTTCAGCCACTCGCCGTCGAATATCGTGGGAGGCGATCTCGAGCAGCGGCGTTTCGACGAAACTCACTTTCGTACCCAGACCCGGCAGCTCCTCTTCGAGTGCGGGTAAATCCACATTGTCCCCTGGGCGTCGAAAGACGCCGATTAAGTCACAGACGCTCACGAAATCTTTTGGGCGGTGCCAGGCAGGCAGGTCATGAAGCGAATCGCCGCCCATCAAAAAGACCATTTCTGCGCCGGGGTTTTCCATTTTCAGCAGTCGTACGGTATCCAACGAATAATGCGGTCCGGGCCGATCCAGATCAACCCTGGACAGTTCGAAGAAGGGATCGTTGCCTATGGTAGCCAGAAGCATATCCAGCCGATGGCGCACCGCCGTAATCGGCTGCCCTTGCTTATGAGGCGGGTCGGCTGCCAGAACAAACAGCAGGCGGCTAAGGTGGAGCTGATAAGCCGCTTCTGCCGCCAGAATCAAGTGGCCAAGGTGCGGAGGATCAAATGTGCCACCGAATATGCCAATCCGCTGTCGATGCTCCATCTCATGCCTCCCCCGCTGCCGAATCCGTCAATCCTGCCACTCCAGCTCGAAATCTCCGACGAAAACCGTATCCCCATTGCGAACGCCGGCTTGCCGTAGCGCTTCTTCGACGCCGATGTGCTCCAACAGGCGATGGAATCGCCTTACCGACTCATCGTACTCCCAATAGGTCATCGCCGCAGCCCGCTCGATTGCTGCGCCTCGCACTCGCCACCCCTTTGGAACCCGCTCGATAGTGAAGGCGCGCGGATCCTCCTCAACACGATAAACCGGTAACTCAGCCACTGCTGGTTGAGGGGGCATTTTGGCCAGCACACCCGCCGCCTTCCACAGCAGCTCGCGCACATTCGTACCTTTCAGCGCCGAAATCGCCATTGCTTCGCGACCACGCTTTTCCAACTCGGCTTTGATCGCCGGCCAGCGTTCTTGTACTTCAGGCAGGTCAATCTTGTTCAACGCCACGATTTGCGGTCGCTCTTGTAGACGCGGATCAAAAAGGGCCATCTCACTGTTGATTTGGGCGAAGTCGGCCAACGGATCGTCCGACAGGCCATCCAAAAGGTGGATGATCACCCGCGTACGCTGAATGTGACGTAAAAAATCGAAACCCAGCCCGGCGCCACGATGCGCCCCCTCGATCAATCCTGGGATGTCAGCTAAAACCAGCTCAGTCTCTTCGTCCAGAATGGCGACGCCCAGATTCGGTTCTAGTGTTGTGAATGGGTAAGGGGCTACTTTGGGCCGCGCGTTTGATACCGCTGCCAGCAGGCTGGACTTGCCCGCATTGGGCACTCCCACGATGCCCACGTCCGCGATCAGCTTGAGCTCCAGGCGCAGTCGGCGCTCCTCGCCCGGTTCGCCCTTCTCGGCTATGCGCGGCGCCTGGACCTGCGGCGTGGCGAAGTGTTGGTTTCCCCTTCCACCTCGTCCGCCCTTGCACACCACAAGGCGCTGGCCAGCTTCGACCAGATCACCCAACATTTCACCGCTGTCGGCGTCATAAACCACTGTTCCCGGCGGAACGGCAATGATCAGATCATCGGCCGAACGGCCGGTCTGGTTGTTCGGCCCGCCTCGGGCGCCATCAGCTGCTATGAAGCGCTTCTTATGGCGGAAAACCGCCAGCGTGTTCAGAGTCGGCAACACCTCGAGGATGACCGAACCGCCACGACCTCCATCGCCGCCATCAGGACCGCCGCGCGGTACGTACTTCTCACGATGGAAGTGCACTGCACCATCCCCGCCCTTCCCTGAGCGCACGTAAATTTCCGCCTGGTCAACGAACATGGCTGATGCGATCCCTGCTTAATGTTTTCTCTTTGTGTTTTTCAATAGTCGCTGTTTGGTATGCGGTTTTTCTGTCTGATCCGCCCTCGTTAAGACGGCAGACCAGGTATTCAGTCTCATTGTACCCGAGAGTCGAGAGCAATCTCGCTGCTCTCGACTCACAAATCCAGCAACTTGATTATCGATTTCTTTTACTTGCCAAACTTTGCCCTGAGCAAATCTGACAGTGTGGGCTGGCCGATCTCTTGCAGTTCGTAGCGCACACGCTGACTCGGCTTATTGATTTTGATAATCCGCTTCAGATCGACCGGCGTACCGACCAGCACCAGGTCTACCGGGGAATTATTGATGGTGGCTTCGAGGTCGCGGATCATTTCCTCGCCATAGCCCATCGCCGGCAGGACCGGTCCGGTATTGGGATATTTCTTGTAGGTTGCGATGATCGCGCCTACAGCGTAAGGGCGCGGGTCGACGATCTCAGCCGCTCCGAAGCGCGTTGCTGCTACCCAGCCAGCGCCGTAGGACATCTCGCCATGGGTCAGCGTGGGGCCATCCTCCACCACGAGGACGCGCTTGCCGCGGATCGCGGATGGATCATCGACAAATATGGGCGAAGCTGCTTCTATGATCACTGCTTTGGGATTCAGCTCTCGCAGCGCGTTGCGGACTGCAATGACATTTTCGGGCGCGGCGGTATCCACTTTATTGATCACAAAAACGTCTGCCGCGCGCGCGTTGGTCTCGCCGGGATGATAGCGGGTCTCGTGCCCGGGCCGGTGAGGATCAGCGACTACGATATGAAAATCGGACACATAAAATGGGAAGTCGTTGTTGCCTCCATCCCACAAGATGATATCCGCTTCCTTCTCGGCCTGGCGCAGGATCGCTTCATAATCCACACCCGCATAGACGATAATGCCGTTATTCAGGTGCGGTTCATACTCTTCACGTTCCTCGATGGTACATTCATAGCGATCCAGATCGGAGAAATCGGCAAAGCGTTGCACGCGCTGCTTGACCAGATTGCCATAGGGCATAGGGTGGCGGATTGCGGCCACCTTGAAGCCCATGTCTCGCAGAACCAACGAGACGCGCCGCGTCGTCTGGCTCTTTCCAGAACCGGTGCGAACCGCACAAACCGACACGACCGGTTTTACGGACTTAATTTGTGTCGAGTGCATTCCCATCAGCCTGAAATCGGCCCCGGCCGCCATGACGATCGAGGCTTTGTGCATCACATATTCGTGGGGCACATCGCTGTAGGCAAAGACGACCTGGTCTACTGCATACGCCTTGATCAGGTCAACCAGCTCCTCTTCGGGATGAATCGGGATGCCCTTCGGATATAGCGATCCGGCCAGCTCAGGAGGATACACCCGGTTATCAATGTTGGGAATTTGCGTGGCTGTGAAGGCCACAACCTCATAATCCCGGTTATCGCGGAAAAAAACGTTGAAATTGTGGAAGTCGCGCCCGGCGGCCCCCATGATGAGTGTACGAATAGGGGACATTCTGCTTCTCCTTTCGAAGGTCTGACCGGCTTGGCCCTATTTCCACTCCGGCCGTGATTTAGAAGAGATTTTCGTACTCACATCACTTCTGAGCGCAAGGCCCATGGGGCTGTGATGCCCATCACATCGCTTGTGGGGCTGTGATGCCCATTAAAGCCAGACAGATTTCGATCGCCTGCCGCGCGGCCTCTACCAGACGCAAACGAAAAGCACGCATAGCCGGTTCGGCCTGCAGCACCGGACAGGCGCCATAAAAATCGTTGAAAGCTCTGGCCAGCTCAAAGGCCAGATTGGCGATATACAGCGGGCGGTATTCATTCGCCGCTTTTTGCGCCTCGCCGGGCAGCCGCGCAATGAGATTGACCAACTCAACTTCGGTCGGTTCCATGTTTGGCCCCGGCGCCGTTTCCCCGGGCAGGGGCGCACCCCATTTGCGCAGGATGCTGCTGGCTCTAACATGTGCATACTGTATATAAGGGGCCGCTTGACCATTGAAATCCAAAGCGGCGTCCCAATCGAAAGTGACTACCTTTGTATTATCGCGCGAGAGCATCGAATACTTGATCGCCCCCAACGCTACGGCGCGGGCAATCTCCGCCTGCTTTTCCGACGGCAATTCTGGATTTTTTGTCTGGACAATCTCGAGGGCTCGAGCGGTCGCCTCGCGCACAAAATCGGTGAACATAACCACGGTGCCTTCACGCGAAGACATAATCACGTTGCCTGGCAGATTGACGATCTCATAGGCCAGATGATAACAGTTTTTTGCCCACGCATAACCCATTAATTCCAGGGTTTTGAAGATTTGCTTCAGATAAAGCGACTGGCGCACGTCAATCACATAGATCGAGCGGTCCAGTTTGAACTGCTCAAACTTCTTGATTGCCAGGGATAGGTCCTTGGTCGCATAAAGCGAGGTCCCATCCGAGCGCAGAACAACCAGCACGCGGTATTCTTCATTCTTATTTCCCAGCAACTCGTCTAGCTTGACGACCACCGGGCCATCGGGGCGCTCATCCTGTGCCAAACCGCGGCGGATGAGCTCTTCCACCAACTCTTTACCCGAATCTTCGACCTCGCTCTCGAAATAGTAATGGTCGAAGCGCACGCCCAGTGTGTCATATATTTGTTGAAACCCTTCCAAGGACCACTGACGGGTCTTTTCCCATAACGCCCTCAACTCTGGGTCACGCTGATCCCAGCGCTGAAATAACGCGCGCACCTCTGCGTCGGCTTCCGGCTCCTCTTCGTATCGGCGCGCCGCCTCGGCGTATAGCCGGTTCATCCAGGAAACCCGGTCCTCGTCCGGTTCCTCGCCATTATGATATTTCAAATAATTCCACAGCCATTTGATCACGTGCAGGCCAATGTCGCCGATATAATTGGCGCGCACCACTTCGAAACCGGCAAATTCGAGCAGATTGCACACACAATTGCCAAGGATGACGTTGCGCAGGTGCCCGACGTGAAATTCCTTATGCGTATTGGGCTGCGAGAATTCCACCATGACTCGTTCGTGTTTCGGCTGGCCGCGGCCAAATTCGCGCCCGCTCTCGATCACTGCATCCACCACCCGACGGGCATACTCGCTTGGGGAAAAGTACAGATTCAGGTAGCCATTGACCGCCTCGACTCGCTCGAAGCCGCTCGGTACCCCCAGCGCGTCGGCTGCCATTTGGGCAATCTCCTGGGCCCGCTGTGGTACGACGATCTTCTTTCCCTGGCGTGCCTCTTGAGCCGCGAGCTGGAAAAATGAGGTGGTGATGCCCCAACGTCCGCTGAATGGAATCCACCCCCATTGCAATGAGGGCTCTGGAAGCCCATTCCGGACACACATCTGGCGAATTGTTGCCTCGACCGCTTGCTGTTCCTTCTCAAACATAATTACCCCGGCCATCCCATGGCTAACGAAATAAAATTATATCAGAGGCTGCCCCCCTTTTCGCTTTCCCTCGTCAGGATGAATTGCAGGATGACGCACGAAAAAAGCGGGAGTGCACGACTCCCGCTAATCCTTCATTACTGGTTATGCCCGATAAGAACCCCAGCCCGGCGCAGGCTTTATTTTTCCAGGGTAGCCAGCCGTTTCATTAACCGGCTTTTACGTCGTGCGGCATTATTCTTGTGGAGAATACCCTTCTCAGCGGCCTTATCCAGTGCGCTGACTGCCTTGATGACGGCCGCTTTCGCCGCTCCGGCATCGCCCGTGCTCAATTGCTCGCGCGCATCGGCCACAAAAGAGCGCGCGCGACCCTTAAAATATCGGTTGCGCAGACGCCGTTTGAGGCTCTGTTTGTGTCTCTTGATGGCTGATTTAATGTTGGCCAACTCTTACCTCCGATAATTCCCTGAAATAACGAGTATAGATTTTACCTGAATGGCATATTTCTGTCCAGTGATTGATAGAAATGACTCCCCACGATCCACCGTTGACGAAACCCTCATCGATACGGTATCATGATAATGTCCCAGGCTGGCCGGATGGACGCAGCCCCGTTTTACGGGGTTGAGGAAAGTCCGCACTCCGCAGAGCAGGACGCCGGGTAATGCCCGGAGCGGGGAAACCCTCTGGAGGGTCAACCTGCTGGACAGGGCCACAGAAACAGACCGCCCCACCCGGGGTAAGGGTGAAAAGGTGGTGTAAGAGACCACCGGCGCCGGCAGCAATGCTGGCGGCCAGGCAACCCCCGTCCGGAGCAAGGTCAAGCAGAGGCCAGATCAGTCGAAAGACTGGCAGGAGGTTGCTCGCCTCCTTATGAGCCTCGGGTAGACCGCTTGAGCCGCGTGGAGACGCGCGGCCTAGATAGATGTCCATCCACGCGCGGGCCGTCCCTCGTGGATACCCCCGTGCCGGACAGAATGCGGCTTACAGGCTGGCCTGGGACCCCATCTTTATCTGCCAGACAGACCCCATCGAGTGGTGCAAATGCGGCTTACAAGCTGGCCTGGGGCTACATCTTTTTCCGCCAGACAGACCCCATCGAGGGGTGCTAATGCGGTTTACAGGCTGGCCTGGGGCTACATCTTTTTCCGCCAGACAGACCCCATCGAGGGGTGCTAATGCGGCTTACAGGCTGGCCTGGGACCCCATCTTTATCTGCCAGACAGACCCCATCGAGGGGTGCAAATGCGGCTTACAAGCTGGCCTGGGACGCACGCGCTTATGGATACGCCGGCCGTACCCGACCCCAGGCGTGCAGAGCGAACGCTACGGCCGATCCGGCCTCTGCCGCCCGGCCGATTCCTCCCATTAACGCCGGTAAACCCAGGATTTCCTGCCCCGCTACAAGCAAAACACCGGCGTTGATCAATCCGAAGCTCAACCATGCCAGGTGCACGTTTCCGCGGCTGCCGCCAGAATAACGCGGTAAAATCCAGAAACCCACCCCAAAGGCCAGTTGCACCATCCAGCCCAATAGTAAAAATTCTTCATGCGCCGGCAGGAGTGCCCACATGCTCGCTGAGAAGGGCACACCTTTGTTCGCCAGCATTAGCGCGCCGAAGGTGAAACCGGCTGCCAGATATACAAGAGCGGTGCGCAGGAACCACACACTTAATCGCGGCATCTCATTTTTCCTTCACCCGCGCCCAGGTGTTGACTACGAAGCACATACCCGCCGCCCATTGAAGCACCGCTGAGGCAACCAGCAGCCATCCCCATGCGGTCAGACCAGACGCGACCAACGGCTCACCGGCCGCCCTCATCAGCAGCCCGACGTTCAGCAACCCAAATGTGGTCCATGCCAGCCATTCGTAGCCGCGCGGTAATTCCCTGCTGTATTTAGGAAAAAGCCAGAAGGTTACACCAAAGATAAACTGAGTGAGCCAGCCCACCACAAACAGATGCAGATACACCGGCATGAATCCCGCTAGCGGGCCAAACGAATCCACAACCGGCTGCGTTACCACCGCAATCCCTACCAATAAGGCGGCGAGTAAATATCCCAGCGATGTCTTCACATACCACCGTGTGACGGCGGGCATCAGTCAGCCTCCCTCATTACCGCTTTCCTGCTTTCATATGCTGTCTGCCCCAAAAATAAAAGTACAGCAAGGACGTTGAACATCCCACCCCATTTTCGGCCGGGTATCCATCCCAGGAGATCTCCAGCGATGCGCATTACCAGAGACAGGTGCAGAAGCACCAGATGAGCATAAAACGTCGGACGGTAAGCCACCGGAATCTGTAACACGCCTGGGAGGATGATCGGAGCGTGGCCAAATATCATCGTCATGACAAAACCCAGGAAGATCGCGTGCAGGACAGCGTCGTACGTTAATCCCGTCAGGAAGACGCCGTTGGTTATGACCAGCGTGCCAGCCAGAATCAGCCACAGATAGCCGGGCAGTAGGCACCAGGCGATGTAGCGGGTGAGTGCATTGGGGTGGCGGATGTTGCGCGGGGCCACATCGAAAATCAACAGCCAGGCGGCTTGCATCAGCAGCCCGGCTCCGAAGATGCGCACTCCGATTGCCTGATACCAGATGCTGACCACCAAACCAGCTAAGAAGACCATCACGGCAAGAGAGTAAAGACGCTGTTGGGCCGCAGTGATGCGCCGCACGCGGCTGAGCTCGATGCGCTCGCCAGTGATCGTCAACACCAGAAAAGACACCCACCACAGAACCACCCGGAATATCGGCCAACCGGCCAGCCACAAAGCATTGCCCACCACCCAGCTAAGCACGCCTAGCATCATGACCAGCGTGTGTATCCGTCTATCCATCTGGACCATGACGCCGAGCACCACCAAACCGCCAAGGCTGCCGACGGTGATCAAAACCGGCCCGGTCAGGCTGAGCCGGTCAAAAATGAGAGCGAAGCCCCCGATAGCGGTTAAAACCGGGCCGATAAAAAGATAACTACGCCGTAGTGCCACCACCCTCTCCAATATAATCAATGTGCCCAGGAAACCCGATACCATTAAGGGGCCGTGGTTTTGAACCAGACTCGTTTGGATATCAGGCAGGGACCAGCCCAGACGAACTAACCCGGACCATAAAGCGAATAAAAGCAGGACCATGAGCGCCGCAAGCAAGGGCCAGGGACGCGGCCGGGCTTCAGTCAGCATTGGCGTAAACTTCTCTGGAGGGGGTTGTCTCATCTCAAATTGCCGGGTGCTTTGACAGGCGCATCTTTCACTTCAGGTGCTCTTCCAGAAAGATCTTCAGAGCGGCGGCATTGTTGAGGCGCTCTTCAACCGAACTGTACACCAGGGTGATGTCCTCTTTTCGCGCGGCTTCCAGCAGTGGCTTCCAGGAATCGGGTTTTGACTCCAACTCGGCGAAATATCGCCGTTTAAATTCCTCCCACTTTTCAGGTGCGTGACCATACCAATGGCGCAGATCATCGCTGGGAGAAACATCGCGGAACCAATGCTCGATGTGAAGCTCTTCCTTCTTTTTACCGCGAGGCCAAAGGCGGTCTACCAGGAAGCGGCGTCCATCTTCGGAAGTCGGCTCCTCATAGACACGTTTGATTCGGATCATGCATACCTCCGTAAAGTTTTGGATACTATTTCAATAGATGAAACCTGAGCGGTCTGGAGATTTTGCATTCATAAGCAAATAGTCGCATAAGATGCGTCAAAATAATACGGCTGTATCCCAAGATTTATTATTAATCTTACCACTATAATCCAATTACCCTTCGATCCTCCTCAACTTGCCGTTTACTGGACCGCCGCTTCTTTCGCCGCCGCACAACGAACAGATTGGCTTGCCTGGCCCCATCCCACGTCAAGACTTGATCGAGAAGACAAACCAGCCGCGATGCGGGAATGTCGTTGTTCCTATGTGCATTTTATCTTGGCGATAATCTTAATGATGGCAAAACTCAGAAGGTTGACGAGACAATCGGGATACCATCGGCGGCGTTTTTGATATAATAATAGCGCGTTAATCATTATCTTTCAGGTATAACGGAGCCGGGTCTGGCATCATCCTGTTATCCAGAGTTTTTAGTGTGGGGGATAGTATCCGGGCTCTGGTAATGTTGTAACGTTCTTTGGCTCAAAAGATAAGAACCGACTCCGTTCGAGGCAGGTGGCATGTACGGTTTGGCGATCAACCATGTTGGTCGTTAAGGACGCAGATCAGACGCTTGATGTCGATCCTCCGGCTTTCTTTCTAAAATGGCGGGGGGTGTTTGTTGTAAATTGCCAGTGTGGGTATATCTTTCATCGCCTGAGCATTTAACCCTCGGAAGAACATTCCTTTATGGAACGAAATCAACCGCTTAGCCCTCTGTCAATTGAAAATCCCCGGCCCAAAGATCGTCAGGTTGAAATTGCACAGTGCCTGCGTGAACTGCACTCCCGCAATCCGCATGTGCGCCGCCAGGCGGTGAAGCGTCTCGGCGAGCTGAGGGCCGAACCGGGCGCCTTGATTGCCATGCTGGATGACAACAACAGTTATGTGCGCTCAACCGCTGCCGAAGCCCTGGGCAACGCGGCTGGCAGCCGCCGAGAGGATGTGATCGAGCGGCTGATGGCCGCAATCGATGATCCGAACGATTACGTATGCACGGCCGCTATCAGCTCGCTGGGAGTATTGCGCGCCGAGGCTGCCCGCGAGCAGATTTTGGATTGCCTGAGTGATGACAATCCTTATGTTGTTCAGGCTGCTATCATCGCGTTAGCGCGTATCGGACCGCCCTCATTGGCCGAACGTTTGGCAGATTTTCTCGAATCGGATAATTATCTGGTGCGGTTGGCTGCTGCACGCGCGGTCGGTCTGTTGGAATATAAACCCGCAGGATTAAAAGTCCTCGAAAATCTGCGCGAAAATATTGTCCAACATAATGAGCGGGACATCAAGCTGCCAAAAAATTATATCCAGACCCTCGCAAAGCTCAAAGTAGTCGAGGCGATCCCTATTTTGATGGAGGTCGCCCAGAACATTGTTGGCTTACGCAGTGTTGCAGTCGAAGCGTTGATCGACTTGAAAGCCGACGCGGCAGCTCCCGTCCTGGCTCCTTTGTTGAGCGATCCGAGCAATAACCTGCGCCGCAGCCTGATCGAAATGATGATTAACGCTGATTATCGTGCCTCTCTTCCCCTCATACGCACGCTGTTGAAGGATCCGGCTGTCACCATCCGCGAGGAAGCTCTGGCGGCGGTCAACCATTGGCACGATCAGGCCTCGGTCGAACAGGTACGCTGGATGGCCTATCACGATCCCAATCCTTTCGTTCGCCCCCAGGCCGTCACCGCCCTGGTCGATCTCATTGGAAGGGATGCACTGCCTGATTTGATCGCGCTCGCTTCGGACCACAATCCCCATGTGCGCGAAGCGGTTGCGAATAATCTTGGAAAGCTTGGTCGTCTTCCTGAAGAGGGCCTAGCCGCCTTGCAGGAGCTCGTTCGAGACGAGCACGCTGCCGACGCAGCACGCAACGCCTTGATCGCTCATGGACTGGCGATCGAGCAGATGCCGGTTCCCATTAAACCTCCTCCGCCGGCCGAAGCCCTTGTGCCCACAGATCCAGAGGAGGTTCGTACCCTGCTGGAGGGTCTCGAGCGCTGGCAATCTTCCCTGGGAGAACGGCTCGATCCCCGCACGGCCGAAGACAGGGTTATCCTCGACCAGGCTCTTACTACACTGATTGCCGCTCTGCGTAAATACCTTCGCCAGACTTCATAATAAAAACAATTTACCCCAATTGCCGTCTGACGAGCGATGCCCGCATCCGGGAGGAAAACGGATGGCGGACTGCTTATGTTAAAATAACCAGATGATGAGCTCTCCAATACCCTATTTGAACGGGTCAGGTTTGCCGTGCCAGCGCTGATCGAATTCAGCCGGGTTGATTTCGAATATCCGCTGAGCGGAGGGGAAGCAATTCCCGCTTTGAAAGATGTCTCGGTGCGCATCGAGGAAGGCGAAAGGGTGGCGGTGGTAGGCGCTAACGGCTCGGGGAAAACCACTTTCGCCCGTCTGGCTAACGCATTACTCGTTCCAAAGCAGGGAACGATCAGAGTGGCCGGCATGGATACCCGCGAACCCGCCTTCCACGCCGCCATTCATGCTATGGTGGGAATGGTCTTCCAATTCCCTGAAGACCAATTTGTAGCCACGATCATTGAAGAAGACGTCGCTTTCGGCCCCGAGAACCTGGGGCTGGAACCCGCCGAAATCCGTCAGCGGGTGGAGCAGGCTTTGCGTGAAGTTGGTCTTTGGGAGTACCGTCAGCGCGCCCCTCACCTGCTTTCTTCTGGCCAGATGCAGCGGTTGGCTCTGGCCGGCGTGCTGGCTATGAGGCCGCGTTGTGTGATTTTTGATGAAGCCACCACCATGCTGGATCCCGGTGGAAGGAAAATGATGCTGGCCAGCCTGAACCGACTTCATCAGGAAGGCATCACCGTGGTATTCATCACCCATCACATGGAGGAAGCCGTCCAGGCGGATCGCGTGCTGGCCTTTGACCATGGCAGACTGGCTTTTGACGGATCGCCTCAAAACCTCTTTAACGATGAAAAAAAGTTGCACGAGCTGCAGTTGGAACCCCCACCCGCTGCGAGTCTCGCCAAACGGCTCAAAGCCCTCCTTCCGAATCTGCCTGACGGCCTGCTTGAACCGGAGGAGTTGATTGCTGCGCTGCCTTACTGCCCTACATCAGCCGATTCTCCCACCTCGACTCTTCCCAACCAATCGTCCACCGAAGCGACCGCTGTGATCCGGGTTTCAAACCTGGGCTATACCTATTTGAAGGAAACACCTTTCTCCCATCGCGCGCTTGACGGAATTAACCTGGTTGTGCCCGCCGGAAGCTCTCATGTCCTTCTCGGCGCGACCGGCTCGGGAAAAACCACCCTTCTCCAGCATCTGAACGGACTGATCAAGCCCCAGGAAGGGAGCGTGCGGGTCGGTCCATTCGATTTCGCTCTTCATTCACCAAGTCGCAAAGCGGTTGCCCAGGTGGTCAGTCTGATGTTTCAAAATCCTGAAATCCAGTTCTTCGAGCGCTATGCTGGCGATGAGATCGCCTACGGCCCGCGTATGATCAAACTGAATGAACCGCTCGCCGATCGCGTGCGTTGGGCAATGCAGATGGCTGGCCTGGATTTTGAAACCTACAAGGATCGCCCGCTGTTTACCCTCAGTGGCGGGGAGCGCCGTAAAGTTGCGCTGGCTTCTGCGCTGTCGCTCAAACCTTCTATTTTATTGTTGGATGAGCCAACCGGCGGCCTGGATCCCCGCTCGCGGGTGGAACTGCTGAGCAAGCTTACCAAATTGCGCGAAACTGGCGTAACGCTGGCATTTTCGTCCCATCAGATCGAGGATGCCGTTCTTCTTGCCGATAGTGCTGCATTGCTGAACGAGGGCAGGATCGCCATGGCCGGTTCTGTCAGCACAACGCTGGACGACGCGCAGCGGTTGGAGCCATACGGCCTGGAGGCACCGCTGGCCGCAAGGGTGGCGGCTGGTCTGCGAGAGAAGGGCTGGGCCATACCTGCCGGCATCGTCCGCGTTGAAGATCTGGAAGCCAGCCTGGACCTGGCCTTGGAAGCCTGCGAGCCATGAACGATTTCGAATTCCTGAGCAACTTTGCTATCGGCCAGTACCTGCCGGTCAATTCGCCGATCCACCGACGGGATGCCCGCATCAAGATTCTGGCCTTGCTGGTCTTTCTGATTGCGATAACCTTTGCGCCCAGCATTCCAGGACTGCTGCTCGGTATTGGCGCAATCCTCATTGCCTTTATCCTGGCCCGTATTCCCTTGCGCTATCCCTTACGCGCCTGGATCACCCTTGCCCCATTCCTTTTAATCCTGACTCTCATCCAGTTGTTCATGACCCCTTCACAGGGCAGCCCCACTGTGATGCATGTCGGTCCACTCTCGGCCAGCCTGGCGGGTGTATGGTCTGGCCTTCGCCTGATTTCGCGTTTCACTGGCTATATCCTCCTGATCAATCTGATTTCGGCTGTCCTGTCCACCTCCGAGATGACCCACGGATTGGAAGCCATGCTTCACCCGTTCGAGCGTCTGGGGTTGCCCAGCCACGATCTGGTGCTGGTGGTCCAGGTGACGCTGCGCTTCTTGCCGATCCTGATGCTGAATGCCGAGCGGATCGCCAAAGCGCAGGCCTCTCGGGGTGCCGAATGGGGTTTGGGCAGCCGAAATCCATTCCGACGCGCGCAGCAGATTGTCCCCCTGATTGTTCCCCTTTTCCTGGCAGCCTTAAGGCGAGCCGAAAATCTGGCCCTGGCAATGGATGCGCGCGGCTATGCCAGCCACAAGCGGCGTACCTCAATGGTACAGATGAGATTCCGTTCTTCGGACGCAGCCTTCTTAGCCGCCGTTGTACTGTCAGCCGCGGCGATGTTTATCATCTAAATTCTGACCAGTTCACATACTGGAGCTGGCTGATCACTCACCCGAGCCGGCCAATTCTGGGGCGAAACATTACAAGAGGGGAGTCGCCCCCGTCGCTTAGGGCAAGACCCCTCTTGTCGATCTATTTGTTTTAACCGTATCCGACGCGGATACCGCTTACAAGTTCGCCCCTCGCCGGCGGGTGACGCCGATCTGCCGCCAGGCCGCCACGACAACAACCACCAGGAAAGCGGAAACGGCGGCTTCGGGTAACCCGTTTGCCACCCCAACGCCCAATAACGCTGCCCAGGGTGCCAGGCCCATCAGCCCAATAGCCCCCAAGACTAGAATGGTGTTCGTTAGGCTGCCGACGATTCCCGCCCCGATCAGCCCGGAGACCGGCCAGCGCTTAAGTGCAGACCACGCAAGCCAGGCCATCGGACCGATGGCCAATCGCGGCAGGATTGAAATCAGCGGATTTGTAAACCACACATCGTTAGGACTCAACGGCGCGACTGCCGCCTGGATCAGGCTGAATATCCCAAATATTGCTCCGATTCCAAGGCCAACAATCGGCCCCTCAAGCACTGCTCCAATGATGACTGGAATGTGCATGACGGTTATCGAGATACCCAAGATCCCAGGTAGAAATCCCAAGCGAGTCCATCCGAGGAAAACCGAGATAGCGCCCAGAACCCCTGTGATCACCAGTTTGCGTGTGCGACTTTCGACCATAGTGCTCCTCTGCTCGCCAGAAGCCTCCCAAGAATTTAATTGGCATAATCATACCATAATCAGGAAAATATTACCGGCATCATACCTTCGCAATAATTAAAATTTTCCTTATCCTGCGCCTTGCCTATTCTCCCGATGGCCCCCACATGACCCGCACCTGCGTCCCTCTGCCAGGACTCGAAGTAAGGCGTACTTCCGCGGAAATCAGCGCCGCGCGCTCCAGCATGCCTGCCAGGCCAAAATGACGGTTGGACAGCAGCCAGGCCAGATCGAGATTGGCGCCCGCCTCGAAACCGATCCCATCATCCTCTACGGTCATATCGAAAAAAGCGGGCAATATTTGCCCGTGGATACGGATGGTCTTAGCCTGTGAGTGTCGGAGCGCATTCTGACAGGCCTGCTGGATAATTCGGTACAGATGCAGCTCAACTTGCTGCGGGTAGCGAACGTCGCTGGCTGGCGCTTCGAAGACCACCTGCAGCCGATCCCCCGCCTGATCGATGGCCTCGTCGGCCAGCTCTTCCAGCGCGGCTCGCAGGCCGTAATTCAACATGGCGGGTCGTAGTCCACCGATGATTTCACGGATGCGTGTGGTGGCCATTTGGTACGCTTCAGCGAATTGGGGGCCAGCTGAGTTTTCATCCACGGCCATGGCCAGCACGGCCAGTTGGTTGAGCACCTGATCATGAAGCTCTAACGCCAGGCGCTGGCTTTCCTCCTCTCGCCGTCCGATGTCCGCCTGGTAGAGCGCTCCAAGTCGTCGGTTCATATCAATATTCATCAGCGCCACTGCCGTCTGGTTCGCCAGTGTTTGGAGCTGGGATATCTCACTGGGTGAATAATAATCGTCTGGGTCACGCTTGCCTAGAAGCCATATGCCCACCAGTCGGCGCTCGATGACCAGTGGCAAGACCAGTCGTACCCAACTCAACTTTTGCGCCAGAACAGGGGCGCTCGTAGGCAGGTACTGCCCGGCCGCGCCCATCAGTCCAGGCAGATCATCTTGTCCCGGCAAACAGTCCTCGGGGAGCTGATCGCTGTACAGCCAGGACCAGCCTCCCGCTTCATCGATCCGCACCAATGCGGATTGACGCACCAAAAGGCTTGCTAAAATCTCTCCGGTGAGCAAATTGACCAGGCGCGATGCGTCCAGGCTTGTGGTAATGCGGGCAGCGTAAGCTTCCGGCAATCGTGACGCCTCCAAATGCATGCCGAGAAACATTCTCTCCACCCAGGCCTGGAATGCCGGAAAACCGAACATGCCGGCTAAAGTGACGAAACCGGTCAGCAGAACGATAAAAAGAATCTCCTCCGACGAAAAGCTCATCCCTATTTGGGCCGCGGAGAGCACCAAGATCATCGCCATGACCAGGATGACAAGGTAAGCATAGATCGTGACCAGTCGGTTGGCCCGCCATTCCATATCTCCTAGCTGGCGTCGATAGATCGCGAAGAAATAGGCCATTGGCAGGGCAGGGACAAATATTAATCCCCAATTTGATGCGGGCTGGAAATGGCTGAGCGCGCCAAAGATGCTCAAAATGATGAGAGGCAAAAAACTCAGCGCGGCGCCAAGGAGTAGAATGACGGTCTCGCGGCGTTGCTCAGGACGGAAAACATAATGCGCCAGCAACAGAATCAGGCTGCCAGCCAGGCCGATTACCACCGACAGGCCGAACCACCCTGTTGGAAAAGGATGTACTATTTCTCGCACAGCCATGCCCAGGCCGATTGCGTACGCCAGTGCCAGCACCCACCATGGCAAAGGACTCAGCCTCCTCGGGACCAACCAATGCAGGTGGAGGTAAGCAGGTACCAGCAAGAATGTCAGGGAGCGCAGCAATATCGCGCTGTACCAGACATGCGACGGGGCGAGCGTCCCGGCCATAAACCACAGTGCCGTTCCGTAACTGACCACGATCATCAATGCCCAGCGCACGTCACGCGGGCGTACGAAAAGGGTCACCAGAGTACCCACTGCCCAAAAAAGGAAGGCCAATGGCCAGATATTGATCAAACGATAAGAGATTTGGCGCCAGTTCAGCCCGGGAAATTCCCACTCGATTTGGATCAATTGCCCGCCCCGGTTTACCACCATCGGCACCTTTTCGCCGGCCTGCATGTTGTCAAAAAGAGTTTGAGTCCGATGATCGCGGAAGGTCTCGAAAGGTACGTCACCGATCCGCACCAACACATCCCCTTTTTGTAAAACCTTTTCCCCAGGCGTGAGCAAAGCGGTGATCTTGCCCGTGTTCGGGTCAAACACAAAACCATTGTAAGGTACGATGAAGAACTCTGCGTAAATCACCAGCAGCAGAGCACCAAAGACGATCAAGGTCAATAAATGCTCCGGGATCAGCCGGTAGATCATCCTGGAAGGGGATGGTGTCAAACCTTGGGATTGCATGTCAGACCTCTGACTTTACAATTTCGTAATCTGTACAGTCCGATTCCGGCCGATTAGGTATTGCATTTTGCTTTGAATTATGCTAATATTGATGACGATGAGTATTCGGGTGCCCCCCTCACCCGAGTACTCATCGTTTTAAACTCGATCTTTGTCCTCAATCCCACAATTCTCGTAAAAATCTGAGCTTTTCGAATGAATGGAAGGTCTCACCCCCTTCGTGTTGATTGAAAGGATAAACCCGCATCTGTTTTGGCCCGCCGTAATAGTTATAGGCGGCGAAGACGGTCGAGGGCGGGCAGATATCGTCCATCAGTCCAGTCGAGAATAGCGCTGGCGCCTTCCCGCGCACCGCGAACTGCATTCCATCGAAATACGAAAGCGTGCGAAATACCTGATCTATTTGGTCCCGATGCACTTTGCAATAGCGCACAATTTCCTGGTATGGATGAGTATCGGTGATTTCGGTCGCCCGCTTGAAATGGCACAGGAACGGCACATCGGGCATGGCGGCAGCTATATCACCGACCAGCCCTGCTACCGCCAGCGTTACTCCCCCGCCCTGACTAATTCCTGTGACGGCCACCCTCGTTGCGTCGACTGCGGGATGGCTGCGCGCTGCCTCTACCGCGCGAACTGCATCCGAGTACAACCGGCGATAATAATAGGTATGTGGGTCCAGAATCCCCAGGGTCATGAAGCCTGGGTAATGGACACCGCTTTCCTCAGGCTGTGAATCTGACGTATCGCCAGGCAGCCAGGCGCTGCCCTGCCCGCGTGTATCCATGACGAAGTGGGCGTAGCCGGCGGCCGACCAAAACAGCCAATCGGCTGGCGTCCCGCGCCCGCCGCCATAACCGATGTATTCGACCACGCAGGGCAATTTTCCGGAGCGGTGGCGTGGGAGTAACAGCCATCCTTTGATCGGCTGACCAGCGTATCCTGCGAAGGTTACGTCGTACGTTTCCAGTGTGAGCAGGCCGAAATCAGCCGATTCAAAGCGGGCATCCAGTGGGTGTTCGCGCACCTCCGCCAGCGTCCGCGACCAGAAAGCCTCAAAATCCTCCGGCTCATCGCGAGATGGACGGTACGTTTCCAGCTCGCTCAAAGGCAGATCCTGGAATGACATGCTTACCTCTCTATGGAATAAAATTCATCCGTCCCGTGGATGGTCAGCAAGGAATACCCGGTACGCTTCGAGTATTGCGGGCGCTAACGCATCCTCAACGGAAGGCGGTATGGTGTTGAAACTTTTTAACAACAGTAGCAGCTCGCGAGCAGTATCCAGATTGGCCGCTTTACCCCCTTCCAGAAAAAGCTCAAACAGATCGGTCAGTCCGACAAGCCGTAACTTTTGACCCGCCACTTCGATCGTTCCGGAAACCGACGGTTCACCCCGCTGCTCAGGCGGCTCTCTTGCTGCGCTCAAATCGACCTGCCTCTCAGGATCAATCGGTGTGCGCCCCTTGGGTCGAGGGTTGGACGAGCCCTTGACTGCAGGCTTCGCACTCGAATTGGATGGTCGTGTGCTCGATGTTAAAATCGCCCTTCAAGCGCTCTTTTAATTGGGCCATTAACCTATCACGGTCGGCGTCTTCGCCGTCTGCAAGCAGAACGTGTGCGCTGAGGGCTACCTGGCCAGAACAGATATTCCAAACATGCAAATCATGCACCCCAGCCACCCCGGCCGTAGAAAGCATACCCCCGCGGATCTGCGCAAGACTCAATCCTTCCGGCGTGCCCTCGATTAAAATGTGGATCGAGGAACGCAGTACTCGTCCAGCTCCGATCAGGATAACCCCACCAATCAAAGCACTGGCCAGTGGGTCAATCCAGGTGGCGCCGCTTATGGTAATGATCAGAGCCGCCAGGATCACGCCCAACGAGGACGCCGCATCGCCAGTCACATGCAGAAAAGCGCTGCGCAGATTCAAATCCCGTTTCCATTCGAGGTGTATTTCACCCGCGTGTTCCCGATGGGATGGCGCGCGCAGGATGTAAGCCACTATCAGGTTGGCAACCAGGCCGACCGCCGCAATGACCAGCATGTCCCACGTCTTGATCGCAGGAGGATTCGACCAGCGCCGATACGCTTCGTACAGAATCCCCGCCGAGATGGCCACCAGAGTAACACCGTTTACAAGTGCTGCCAGCACTTCCAGGCGGTGATAACCGTAAGTGTGACGATCGTCTGCCGGCAATGAAGCCAGGCGCAGCGCCAGATAGCTCAACCCAAGCGCGAAAACATCCGCCAGCACATGGCCGGCATCGGACAGCAGCGCTAAACTGCCTGTCCACCAGCCGCCGATTGCTTCGGCCGAAAGGATCACCAGGGTGATCAAAATCGCCAGAGTGAACCTGTTTTTATTGCTTGGATGATCAAAATCGTTGATTTCCATTAAATAAACTCGAGCGTCCAACAATATCGGGAATGCATTCCCGTTCATCGCAACGATCGTTTTCAAATTCACTCACAATTATATGACGTTTCAGAATGCCAAAAACATTCCTCTTTCGCTACCTTATCGGGGTTCGGTTTCCATTCAACACATCCTCATTCGTGAAATCAATCAAAACGAAGTAGAATTGCGCTACCCGTCATTGAGTCAACCTTTTCATTGGGAGACTGAAGCGTGACATCCACGCTGATTTTGGCTCCGCCTTCTACTGGCAAAACCCAGCATTGCGTCGAACTGGTGCGCGCCACCTGCACGGAGCATCCAGGCGAGACCGTCTGGGTCCTGCTGCCGGATCACAGGAGGGCCATTGCATTCCGCCATCAACTGATGCTGGCCGGAGGGGCGTTAGGCGCCCGTATTACTCCTTTTACTGATTTTTATAAAGAAGCTCTGATCCGCGCCGGGCGCGCGCGGCAGCTTATTTCTGATGCCGCCGCACTGCGCCTGGTTCGATCGGCAACGAACGAGCTTTTCGAGCGGGGCGAGCTCAGCGCGTACGCCGCCATCCATGCCACACCCGGCTTCATCCTCTCCCTCTATGAACGCTTCATCGAGCTGGAGCGCGCCCACATCCGTCCATCCGATCTGCTCTCCATCGTTCCTGCAGGTGATCAGGGTGCCATCGAATTGGCCCGGTTGTACGCCGCTTACCTGGATCGCTTGGATGCTGTCGGCTGGACCGACGCTGAAAAGTTAAGCTGGCTGGCGGTTGATGAGCTGGAGCGGGATCCGTCCTGGCTTACCAATCTGCCTCTGGTCGTCGTCGATGGCTTTGATGAATTTAGCTCCACGCAGATCATGACCCTCCGCCTGATCGCCGCCCACACTCCCCGATTGTTCGTCACCCTGCCCGGCGAACCTGGCATGGCCCGCCGCGTCCACCGGCGTTTTGCCCACACCTTGGAAGCCCTGCGCCGCGCCATTAACTTTGAAATCGTCGCCCTGAAAGGCAAGACCCATCTTCCCACCCCTTTGGCTCACCTCGAACGCGGGCTGTTCCAGCCCGAAGCGGGAAAAGTGTCCGGCAGGCCGAATTTGACCCTGATCGAGGCACGCGCACCCGCTGACGAAGCCCGTGAGGCCCTCCGCTGGCTTAAAGCCCGCCTCCTGCGCGACGGCTTGCCCCCTGGCGCATGCGCCATCGTCACACCCGATCCCAGCCTGTACCACCCGGTTCTACGACAGACGGCTCAAGAATTCGGCCTCCCTTTGAGCTTCTCTCAGCCTGAGCTGTTGATCTCCGCACCGGCCGTGGCAGCCGTGATCGACTTATTAAGCTTGCCCGTCGAAGATTATCCCCGCCGCGCACTGATCGATACCTTGCGCAGCCCGTACTTTGATTTGTCAGCCTTCGGGCTGTTTCCCGAGATGGCCAAGCGCTTTGAGATCGCTGGACGCACTGGCCAGGTGGTCGGCAGCCTGAGGCAGTGGCTGGAGGCGCTGGACCGCCTTGCGGGCACCCTCGAGGAAAGCTTCCCGTCAGATGAGGACGGCGCCTGGCCCAGTCTGCCTAGGGGTGAGGCTGCCCGTCAAATGGCGGATGGTTTGCGTCGGTTGGCTGAGCGTCTTTCGCCCTTTTCAGCGCTGAGCACAGCCGATTGGGTGGACTGGGTCGAAAAATTGTTGAGCGAGATTAAATTCTTCGAGCGTGCAGACGCCGGTCAGGATCGTATCGTCCGGGATAGTTTTTATAAAGCTATGCGCAGCTTATGCCAGGCCGACATCCTGTGCCCTACCGGCAAAATTCCCTATCCTTATTTTCTCTCCGAACTGATGGGATTGCTTCGCGGCAGCAACTTACCCTCAGGGGAAAACCAGACGGCCAGCATCCAGGTTCTTCGTTTCACCGAGGTTCGTGGGCTGCGTTTCCAGGCCCTTGCCCTGCTCGGATTGGCAGAAGGCCTCTTCCCTGAGCTCGAACGACCCGATCCTTTCTTGAACGAGGACCTGCGCGGCCTTCTCGGCCTGGAACCCCGCCTGGGTCGCGAGCAGACAAGCCTGTTCTATCAGGCCGTTACCCGCTCCGACCGTTCCCTGCTGCTCACTCGCCCTTATCTATCTCCGGATGGCGAAACATGGGAACCCTCCCCATATTGGAATGCTGCCTGCGCGCTGCTCTCGGAAAAACCCTGGCACATCCGCCCCGACGACCCGCGTCCTCTGGCCGATGCCGCCTCACCCCAGGAGCTGCTGTTTTGGGCTGCGCAGCGCGACTCGCTTCCGCCTGAATTTCTCCCCGATTTTCACCAACATTGGGAAGAACTGAATCACTCGCGTGCTTTCCTGTCCGCGCGCTTGGCTCGTGATCCATCCACTCATAAAGAGGGTGACCTTCAAATCCTATCCTCCGAACTGGCCGAGCGCTTTGGCAGCGGTTACCCATGGAGCCCCACTCAATTGGAGACCTACGGCGTCTGTCCTTACCGCTTCTTCGTCGAAATGGTTCTGCTGCTCGAGGCGGTTGAAGAACCCCAAACTGGCTTCGATGCCCGTCAGCTTGGCTCAATGCTGCATCGTATACTGGAGCAGGCCTACCGTATGGCTGCTTCGCCAGGAGACGCGCAGAGCGTGATCCTCAGCTTGAATGAAGTCGCTCCAAGGACATTCGCCGAAGCCCCCGAACGCTACGGCTTCCGTCCTGATCCTCTGTGGGCCGTTCAACAAGAGCAACTCCTCCGCTCTCTGCAGCGATCTGTTGAGAGGTTGGCGGAGACTGGTAAGGGTTGGACGCCGCTGGCCTTTGAACTGGTCTTCGGCTACGGCTCTGCGCCGGCATTGTACATCAATACCACCACTCGCGGTCCGGTGCTCCTGCGGGGCGTGATCGACCGCGTCGATCGGGACAGCGCCGGGCGCGTTCGCATCATCGATTACAAGATCGGCGGCAGCCGCCTTTCGGCCGCCGATCTGCTGGAGGGGGAACGCCTCCAGCTTCCTCTCTACGCCTTGGCTGCCCGTGACGCCCTCCGCCTTGGCCAGATCGCAGACGGCCTTTACTGGAGTGTGCTGCCAGCCCGCGCTGGCTCCCTGCGCCTCGAGCGCTTCAAGGGTGAAACGGGAGGCATCCATTTTCAGGGCGTAGAGGGAGCCGCCGCCGTCGCGGCGCTGCATGTCGAGCGCATCATCAACGGTGTACAATCCGGTGAGTTTCCCCCGCTCCCACCCCAAAGCGGTTGCCCGGCCTATTGCGCAGCGGCTCGCTGGTGCTGGCATTACCGTCCATCGAACACACACTTTTAATATCAAGGGACTAACCCTTGCCCGATCCCGCTCAAGTGCTCAAGGTTGTACCGCTCCATCCCAAAGGCCAGATCACCGCTGCTCTGTCGCGCGGCGCTGATGTGGTCGTCACCGCTGGTGCGGGCAGCGGTAAAACGCGAACGCTCGTGGCCCGCTACCTGGTCTTGCTGGCGGAGGGCTTGGACCCGCGTCAGGTGGTTGCCATCACCTTCACCGAGAAGGCTGCCCGTGAGATGCGCAACCGCGTTCGCAGCGCCCTGATCATCCTGGCAGCCACAGCCGTTTCCGCCGATGATCGCGTATTCTGGGCTTCGCTGGAAGCGCGTATGGACGCCGCCCGCATCGGCACCATCCACAGCCTGTGCCTCGAGATCCTCCGCACACACCCTGCCGAAGCCGGACTGGATCCACGCTTTGCCGTGATTGACGAGGGTCTGGCCGCCACCCTAAAAGCTGATGCGATCGAAGCCGGCATGGCCTGGGCTGCTGATCAGGAGCGCTTTGCCCCAATTTTCAAAGCTTGGGATGTGCCCACCCTCCAGCGCATTCTAGACACCTTAATGGCTCGCCGCCTGGATTTGGATGCATCGGAGCATCCCTCCTCACTTCTGAACGTCGCTCCGATCGTGTGTCAGTCTCTGGGGGATTTTATGCTGGACCCCGAGGCTGCCGGTGCTATCGCGGTCATGAAGCACCTGCAGTCCGCCGGCAGCTTGGTTACCGATGCAGGGGAGAAGCTGGCGACCCAGATCGAAGCCTTGCTCGCTGATTGGGATAAGGCTGCTTCCGCTATCGCAAATGGAAACGCATTGGAAGCCTGCCAGTCTCTGTTCACCGCCCGGCGTGAGCATATGCTGCTGAGCCTGGGATACAAGGACAGCCGCGCCAAAGATGCACTGGCTGCCCTGCGCTCAGCATTCGATCGCGAACTATCCCCCTGGTTGGGCGGCGATGCATCATCCGATCAGCCACCTGATCCGGAGAGCGAAGCGCTTTTCAGCCAGACGATACCTTTGCTGGTCGAGCTCTATCGGCGCACAGTAGAAGAATATCAATCGGCCCTTTTGGCACGCGGAGCACTGGATTTCGATGATCTGGAGGCTGGCGCATTACGGTTGCTGGAAATTCCCTCCGTGCGCCGCGACTGGCGTGCTCAGGTGGCTGCGATCCTGGTAGACGAATATCAGGATACCAACGCGCGCCAGCAGCGCATCCTGGATGCCCTGTGTGATGGGCGGCCAGGCGTCTTGTTCGTCGTCGGAGACGCGCGCCAGAGCATTTACCGTTTCCGGGGAGCGGACGTAACGATCTTTCGCGCTCTCGAACGGGAAGTCGCTCGCCGCGGTGGACACAATATCGGCTTGAACCTGACTTTCCGCATGCACCGCCCGCTGCTGACTGCCCTGGAAGGACTGCTGCGACCGATCATGGATGCCGCTGCTCGAAATGGGATGCCAGATTTTTCCGTCCCCTATGGAGAATTGTGGGCCGATAGAGAGACACCCGGTGGGATGACCCAACCGCCTTATGTTGAATTCATCCTCGCTGCTGGTGAAAACGCTGCCGAAGGCCGCAAAGCCGCTGCGGAAGCGCTGGCCCGTCGCCTTTTGAAGCTGAAAGCAGAAGGCCAGATAACCGAATGGGAACAGGTCGCCTTGCTCTTCCGCGCATCCACCGCATTTCCATTTTACGAAGAAGCCTTCGCCGCTGCAGGCATTCCTTATCTGACTGTTGCCGGCAGCGGTTTCTACGACCGCCCCGAGATTCGCGACTTGCTTAATCTATTGCGCGCGGTGGCAGATCCAGCCAATGATCAAGCCGTGGCTGGCGCTCTGCGCTCGCCGCTTCTGGGTTTAAGCGATGCGGCTCTTTATCGTCTGCGCTTTGCAGGCGGTGACAAACAACCCCTGCGAAAATCGCTCGCCGAGAATCTGGAAATTTTGGACGAGGCCGACCATCACCTCGCCGCGCGCGCATTGGAGATCCTGGAAGAGCTTGAGCCCCTTGCCGACCGCACCTCTGTCGCCAACCTGCTCAAACGCGTCGTCGACCGCACCTTTGCTATGGCTGTTTTGGCCGGCGCTGGCGGGCGCCTGTGGCATAACGTGGATAAACTGCTGGAGGATGCCAGGACCTCGGGTCTGGTGAAAGTTAGCGCCTTCTTCGAATACCTGGATGCTATCCGCGAAGTGAGCGCACGAGAGGGTGAAGCGCCTGTCGAAGCTGGCGGCGCATTGCGGCTGATGACCATTCACAAAGCCAAGGGCCTGGAATTCGATTTCACCGTCCTGGCGGACGCCACCCGCATGCCACGAGTTGGCGGTGAGGCGATCTATCTGCATTCGCGCCTGGGACCGGCTGCGCGTCTGAGCGGAGATTTGCCTCAACCGCTGGCCTATCGCCTCGCCCGCTGGTGGGACTACCAGCAGGATCGCGCAGAAGAACAGCGCCTGCTCTACGTGGCTGCTACCCGTGCGAAAGAGAAGCTGCTGATAAACGGTTATATCGATCCAAACCACCAACCGCAGGGTTGGCTGGGTGAGCTACTTTCCGCTGGTAAGATCGACCCATCCGCAGCGCTCGATAAGCCCGGAGAGATGCATTTCTATGATCTGCCTGACGGTTCGCAGGTGGGCTTATGGCTCGCGCCTGCAGATTGGGAGTTCTCGCCGCCTGCTCCTGCCGCCCACACCTGGCCGGATTCGACCGGGAAACCATTGTTCCATCCCATAACTCCACCTGCTCCAGTCCAGATGAGCAGTTCTGAGTTGCCTGTCGAATTTCCCCCATCCTGGTTAGATCTTATTCCGGATGAGCTGGATAGAGCAGTGCAACGGTGCGTGCTTTCCGCGCTCCACCGGTGGTGGTTTCCCCCCGCACCTGGCCTGGAGGCGCTGCTCCGCTCCGTAGCGGCCGAAGCCGAGTTGCGCGCGCAGGCCGAGCAGGACCGCGCCGTCTTGCGCGCCATCACGCTGCTGGAACGTCTGCGGGCCAGTCCGAGCGGGACCGTCATGGACACCGCCCGCCGGTGGACAGGCTTGCATTACACAGGCACGGCTGACACCAAGGCTGAAGGGATCATTGACATTCTGTATCAGGGCGAAGATGGTTGGTGCCTGGCAGCCTTTTGGACACCTCCCCTCCATACCAGCGAGCAGCGCGCCGGTGTTGTGGCATACTGCCGGTCCATTCTGCGGCAGCAAGCTCGTATGGTTCGTCCATTGGTCGGCAAGAAGCTTCTGCTCGCAGTATGCTTCCTGGATTGGCGCGGCGAGGTCGCTCTAGAAATATTGTAGTCAGCTTGAAACGTCTGAAATGACCGGGATCAGCCAGATTCGATGAACACTTCTATGCGCTCACCGCTCTCCCCGCTCTCCAGGTCGGCTACCTGACCGAAGGCGCCTGCATCAATCCATTCCATGATCTTCTCGGCGCTTAACCCCTGAACTTCAGGGGACAGGCGTGCGCCCATTTTCAACCCCGCGCTGACCAGATCCACCGGCAGGCGCACGTTGACGCGCGGCTTCCCGCTGCGTGCGTCAGTGATGCGGATGCGAAACCAGCGTTGACGGCGTTGGACGCTCGAATCCGGCGGCGCATCCTCAGGACGTGCCCGCGCGCCACGCTCCTCCAGCGCATCGATCAAACGCGCGCCCTCTTCGGCCGTTATCTTGCCGTTTTGAATCATGGTTAGTATCTTAAGGCGTTCTTCGCTGGTTGTCACGACATTCCTCCTGCGGACTTTACCCGCTCTGACCCTGCAGCAGACGCCGCGCTTGCTCCGATGTGATCTTGCCCTGATCCAGATCGTCCAGAATCCGCTTTCTCTCTTCAGCGCTCAGACGCGCGGGTTGTTCTTCCTTGCCTGGCTCGTATCCTAAGGCGCGGATGATCTCGTACAGCCTGTTTCGCAAGGTTGGATAAGACAGGTTCAACTCGTCCTCCAGCCGGTTGAAGCGCCCTTCGCAGCGTACGAACGCCAGCACGAATTGGAGCTGCTCATTGGTGAGCGCGGCGAATGGCCCGCTCGCCGGGTTAAAATGGCCCTCGATGGTGGTGTCGCAGGTCTGGCAGTACAGGCGTGTCACTTCCAACGGGGAGTCACATACTGGACATTTGCTGGGCAAAGGTCTCATGCGATGGTTACCTCGCTATTTTCCGTTCAAATTCAGGATTATTGATCCTGTCTATGACTTATTATAATTATTTTATCATGAAATTCAATTAAATCAAGTCAAACTTAGGGATTTAATAGATCGTGTTGCGTTAGGAATCGGATGTGTCCCCCTCAGCCGCTTCACGGTATTCTGCCACTAAAAACCAGCTCCCCTTGCGCTGGTCGGCGTCCTTTGGAGCGCGGTCATAATACAGCTCGAAAATTCTCTTTTGCTGCGTGCGCACTCGAAAATAATATCGCCCCACGCCCCACGATCCGCGTTGGCTGGCCACAGCCGCGTGTTGTGGCTGCATGTTGCGCGCCATACGCCCCCGGCGCTGGAAATCGAACCATTCTTCGAGTAACTCGGTAATGCGGAAACTTTCTCCCCGCCAGGTAAAACCATCCGGCCTGGCAGGCCGCTTTTCAAATTCCGGCGGCCGATCAAAGGATGCCTGGATAGGCTCCCCGATGAATTCCAACGGCACCAGCTTCATCCATGTTATCTTACCATAAAGCCAGTTGATGGACTGGCCGGCGACCGTCCAGCAGTATGTATGGCAGGACACGATCAAGTGGTACACCCAGCGCTCGCAGATCGCGAGGATTGCGGAGTCGGTTCTCCCGGCGGGCAGACAGAATCATCTGTGCCCGCTTCGGGCCGATGCCGGGAATGCGCACAAGTTGATCGCGGTCGGCTCGATTGATCTCGATTGGAGTGTGGAGCAAATTTTCGCGTGCCCACGCTAGTTTGGGATCCGCCTCAAGCGGAAGAAGGCCATCGCTGCGAAAAGGCAGTTCCTCCAACTCGAAGCCGTAATCCCGCAACAAGTAGGATGCCTGGTAAAGGCGGTGTTCACGCCAGGGATTCACCGTCGGCTGGTTCTCCAGGGGAGTATCAGCGATCGGTTGGAAGCGTGAGAAAAACACGCGCGCCAGGCGCAGATTGCGGAACAGGTAGGCAGTGGTGGTAAGCAGCTCCAGATCGCTTTCCCCGGCTCCACCGGCCACGAACTGCGTCGCCGTCGAAGCCCAGCGCCCGTTCCACGCACCCGTCGGAAACTGGCTTTGACGGATCTCTTCGGCGTAGCGCAGCGGCTGAAGCAGCTCTTCCAGGAATTTCTTGTGTGGCGCCAGGTGCGGTAAGCGCGCGCTGTTGGGCGCTTCCAGATTGACCGAGACGCGGTCCGCCAGTTGCATGGAGCGCAGCACTTGCTCACGCTCACTGCCGGGCATGATCTTCAGGTGCAGGTAGCCGCGGTACCCGTATTTCTTACGCAAGATTTCGGCCGTGGCGATCAGATGATCTTGAGTACGCACACCCCCTCCTGCCACGCCCGAACTGAGGAAAAGCCCTTGCACCATCCCAGCCCGGTACAGCCGGTAGAATGCCTCGGCCATCTCATCCGGCTTGAACGTGGCCCGGCGGTAATTACGACCCGCGCGAAAGGCGCAGTAATAGCAGTCTCGTTCGCAGGCGGTGGTCAGCATGGTCTTCAGCAGGCGGATGTGCCCGCCGCCAGGCATGACCGCCGTGTGGATGGGCAGGTCCCGGGGCGCGGGCATCTCGCCGGACTTACGTTGGGGAGTGAAGCAAGATGGCAGCCCACCTGGTTCGGCATCGACCTGTCCAGGGCGCGTCTGCCCGCGTCGCTCTTCATCGGCCTCCAGGCTCATATTCTGGCGGGTGAGAACTAGCTTTTCGATCGCATCCATGCCTCAATTATAGAACAATTGTTTTATTCATTCAAGATGGTTCTCGACCTCCGAAGCCTTGTAGATCGATTAGAATTCCATCCTTTTTTCCAGAACCCGCTTCCATTTTAAACTTTGGAGGTCTGAATTTCGACCAACAGCCATACGAACCCCACGAAGACTGCTGCAATCAAGAGTTTAGAAGGCCATGCTTCTTCTAAACCCGAGAATTCTAATCTCAGGGATTCACGGGCCTTTGGGCTGGTCGAGGTCGGCGATGATCGGCGAACCGTCGAACTCACAAGTGAGCGCTGCATGCTGAGGTATCACGCCAGCGCGTTAATCCTTTCCAGGCCGATCCCCGCCGCGGAAACGTCGCTCCGCACCCGCGCGTAGACGCCGGTGCCGGCGGTCATCCCCGGCAGCGCCACGGGGATGGCGCGGTCCTTCAGCCAATCGCGCAGCGTGTCCTCGTCGATGTTCAGCGGCTGGAGGACCGTGCTGGCGGCGCGCACCAGCAGCTTGCGGTAGTAGACCGTGTCCAGTGCCGCGACCGGTGGCGCCTCCGGCAGATCCCAGGCCCGTACTTTCGGCTCGCCGCGCAGAAAGAGGAAGCGCACGCGTTCCCCCGGCTGCAGCGTCTTTCCGACCGCGCGGAGCTGCCGCAGGGCGATGGCCGCCGGCGAGGGCGTGCGGAACTCCTCCAGCGTACGGCTGATCTTGTGGGTCACCAGGCAGTCTTCCAGGGGGATGCGCCCAGCGCTCAGCTCAGCCAGACGCCGGCGCAACAGGGCCATCACCGCCGGCAGCCGTTCCGGCAGGCTGTCAGCGTCCGGCGCCTGGGCCAGCAGCTCGATCATCTCCATCTGCGTGCGCGCGATGAAAGGCGGCGTGTCCTGGCGTCGCGCTTCGATGCCGCGCACCTTGATGCTCCCATCCCGGAAGACGCCAAAGTAGCGGTTGGCCACCGGCACATTCCCGTTCTGGCGTGAGGACAGGAAGGCCACCCAACGGTAGATGCCGTCCAGGGCGACAGGCAGGCCAGTGCGCGTGGCGATTTCGTCCAAAATAGGCTGGAAATCGGACACCTGTCTTGCCCCCGGCTTGCTCACCCATAGACCGTCGACGTATAGGTGCACGACCATGCAACCGTGCGCCTCTGCTATCTCCTTGGCTTGCAGCAGCACCTCGCGCCCGTAAGCGGTGACCGCCTGGTGGGCCTCGATGCGCCCGAAGCGCGCATTCTTATAGCCCAGGTAGCCGAAGCAGGTCACCAGCAGCCATTTGTGCGCCGAGGCGCTTACCTGATAGCGCTTGCGGCGTGGATCCCAGGCCGGCAGACTGGCCATGCGTTCCTTGAGGGCGATGCGCTTTCGAAGCAGCGGCGCCAGCGTCTCCGGAACCAGGCCGCGCCGCTCGCGGTCAATCGCCAGGCCCAGGGCCGGTACGATCTCCGCACGCGGGTTGCGGCTGCCCACCGTCTCGGGCGAAATGTTGAAGTGTTCCATCACGCTGGGATACATGGAGATGAAGTCGATCTCGGCCACGTCGCGGTGTAGTCCGACCAGCGGCTGATAGACCAGCCCGCCCTGATCGGCATAGAACAGGTCCAGTGCGCTGCGCAGGCTCTCGACCTGCTGCTTGTGCCAGGGCACCATCACCCCCCAGCGCAGGGCGGTAAGTATCTGCATGGCCGAGATGCCCGTACCGGGTGAAGTGCGCGCGGCGGTCTGCACCGGCAGCCCGGTGACGCGCGCCAGCTCCAGAACGCCTTCCAGCCCGTAGTCGCCCCACAGCACGGCGTTGCAGGCGTCGATGTGCCAGCGGCCGAACAACAGCGCCTGCCGTCCACGGTGGATGATCTGCCCGTACGAGAAGTAGATGCGCTCACCGCGCTGCGCCACCCCGCGCCCCGGTTCGCGGTTGAGCGGCAGAGGCACCCCAACGCGCCGTGAAAGCTCCAACAGGTAAGGGATCAACCAGGTGTCGCCCCAGTTGGTCAGCAGCAGGTCTGGGTCGTGCTCGTTGAGAATGGCGCGCAGGTTGAGCAGAAAGGGGCGGGGCGGATCCAGCGTCAGGCGGTAAGTGCGCCCGCCGCCCGCCAGGCGCAGGCTGCGCGGGGTTGCATGCGATGGGTTCACGTCCGGCTCGATCGACAGCGTGCGCAGGGGCGGAGTGGGCGGGTCCAGCTCCCATGGGCTGTCCAGCACCTGCAAGGACTGCAACATGCCTTCGGGCGACCAGCGCGCCCGGCAGTAGGCCAGTGGGAAGGCGCCGCTGGCTGCTGCAAAGCGCAGCGCCACGGGCACGTCGGCATCGTAATACGTCAGTTCTGGGAAACGCTCGGCGCAGCGACGGAAGAGCTCCGCCTGAGCGCCAGGTCCGGGCGCCTGCACCTCCAGGCAGGTCTGCGGCTCTTCCTGGAACAGGTCGCGCCGCTGCGTGCGGCGCACCCGCGCGCCGAGCGATTGGGCGGCGGCGAACGCCTCCAGCGCACTCAGGCGGGCCTCGTCGCCGGCGGCGTAGAAACTGGTCGGGAAATCCTGACGCAGGCGGTAGCGCCCGCCATCCTCCCCCAAAAACCACACAACCACCCCGCCATCCGGCTCGGCGAAGACGTCCAGGAGCCATCCGGCGTGCTCAGGCGTCGCCAGGTCCGCCATCGGCACTCTCCTCCGGCGCGCAGGGCGCTGCGCCGCCCTCAAGCCGGGCGCGCAGGCGCAACACCTCCTTGTGCTCCTCCAGCAGCATGGCCAGCAGGAAGGTCTCGAAGGGCAAGGCGTGGGCGGCGTACGCCGCTGCCGCCAAGTGTTGCTGGGCGGCGGCAAACAAGTCGTCCAGGACCAATTGGTCGCTGCGGCGCAGGGCGCGCCGGAAGCGGGCGAAAGCCTGCTGCTCCTGCAGGAAAGCCTGTGTCACGGAAGGCAGCGTGCGTCCCATTCGATGTCCCCCTTCTAGAAAAGTCTCGGCGGTGCGGGTGGATCGACGGACGGCTCCAGCTCCCACACCCGGTCCGCGCCGTCGCGCAGGATGTCCAATAGCAAGGCGCGCTCAGCGCGTGCGGGTTGCCCCATCAGGGCGCCCAGGCCGGGCGGCGCGGCTGGCGGGCGCGCCGCCACCACAACCGGCGCCAGCCGACTCAGGCGCCGCAGGTCACGTGTGCAGCCTTGCAGCAGGCGACGGCGTTCCTCGCGCGGCACGTTCTCATCGTAAAAGGTGGCCAGCAGATCCAGCACCACCGTGGCGACTGGCTCCGGCGGGGCAGCCTGCAGCAGAGCCGCCATTTGATAGCAGGTGAAAGCACGCGAAAGCTGTATTCGCCCCAGCACGGCTGGCACATCGGCCGTGCGCCGGCGCACCGCCCGCGCCACCTCGTAAGCATTGAACTGGTTGCCGCCGTCCAGCACGCGCAGCGGCCCTCGCAATGCCAGGACGGCCGCCAGCTCCAGCATGGCATTACGGGCGGCGTGGGGCGCTACCACCAGCAGCACCTGTTTGGAAACCAGATCGGTCAGTGCATTCATGCTTTCAGCGTAACGCACTGCCCGGTGAATCACAATCCCACTTGGAGGGGAGAAGAGGGGGATTTTGGGGGTTAACCGAATGGGGGAGGGGACGATCCGGGCTCAATCTGCGCCGCGGGCGCGCTCCCACGCGCTGAAGTCCCAGGCCGAGAGCGCCTGGCGCAGCTCGGCCTTGCGGCGCAGAGCGAACTTGGCCAGCGCATTGCGTACGTGGGTCTTGACCGTCTCGGGTGAGAGTCCCAGGCGCGCCGCGATCTGGAGGTTGGTGTAATTCAGACACACCAGCGCGGCCACCTCCTGCTCGCGCGGGCTGAGCGTGCGCCAGCGCTGCAGGCTGGTCTCGGCGCGCTGGCGCTGAGCCAGGCCAGCCGCCAGCAGCTCGGCCGCCAGCTCGCCCGCCGGGCGGCGCTCGCGTTCGGCCAGTTCGCGCAACGAGCGCACCACGGCACGGTCGGCGCGCAGGGTCAGGCGCGCCTGGCGTTGCCCTCCCAAGCTGTCCATCAATTGCTGCCATAAAGACATGGTTGCTTCACCTCTTCAACGACTTCTCATCCCCATTATACTAGAACATATATTCTAAAGTCAAGTGGCATCACACGTGAGGTGAATGAAAATGATGATATGGGCCGGGTTGAAATGTTCTGTAGTGGGGTCTATGCTTCGTGTTTCGTATAATCGGCTGTCCGTACAAGATATGAATTTAAGGACATAGTACCCTCTTTTTTTGTGATAGTTTTCACATGACAGGTTCGCCTTTCCGGGGTATAAAGCCTTGTTGCAGGATCCGCTCTTTCGCTGCGATCCAACCAAGCCCGTGGAGGCAGGATTGATGGTGTATGCGTTGATTGTTTTGGGTATGCTGGCATGCGCGCTGCTGGCCGTCCACGCCAGAAGATTGATGGTCTCGGCTCTTTGGCTGGCGGGCGCCAGCGCACTCGCCTCTCTGCTCATCTATCTCCTTGGCGCTCCCGAGGTGGCCGTAATCGAACTGAGTGTTGGGGCAGGCCTGGTAACCGTTCTTTTCGTCTTCGCCATCAACATCGCCGGAGAGGAAAGCGCCGCTGTCCGACCGCTGGTTCACCGCCCGCTGGCGTGGGGGCTGGTCGCGTTGGCTCTGCTCTTGTTGGGCTGGCTGACTTGGCCACGCGTCCTGATCTCCCCCGCTCCACAAACGGCGAGCTTTGTTCAGACCTTTTGGCGCGACCGTTTCCTTGACGTGCTGCTGCAGATCGCACTGATCTTCAGCGGCGTGTTGGGCATTTTGGGGCTGCTTACCGATGGTGAGCATAAGGGAGCGGCATGAGCTGGAACATCGGCGTGATTGTCCTTGCAGGGATATTGGGGTTGCTGGGTGTCGGTCTGTACGGCTTGCTCGTCCTTCGCAATCTGATCAAAGTGGTGATAGCCATGCAGATTCTGGTCAAGGGCGCTATCCTGGCTCTGGTAGCCGCTGGCGCAGCTCAGGACCAGATCTCCCTGGGTCAGAGCCTGGCGCTGACGGTAATCGTGGCGGACACCATCGTGTCTGTGGTCGGTCTGGCCCTCGCGGTGCAGGTGCGAAGCCATTGCGGCACGCTCGACGTACGCGCCCTCTCAAGGCTGAAGAAATAAACCATGGCTGTCGTTCTCACCCTCATGACCATCGCCCTGCCGTGGGTAGGGGCCTTAGCCGTCTGGCTCATCGGCGACGCGCGTTCGCGTCTGCAGTCCGCTCTGGCTGTGGCCTTTTCGGCTGCCGCTGGCCTGGTATCTCTGGCGTTGATCCCTTACGCGACGGGCGGTTACGAATTTTCCGTCTTCGATGCTGGTGAAGCTTTCGGTCGCTTCACGTTTGCCCCTGACGGCCTCGGGGTTTACCTGGCGGTCATCGCGACCATTATCGGTTGTCTGGCGGTGGTCTTCTCCCTGGATTACATGAAGGGAGAACACCAGCTTGGCCGCTACTACGCTTTCGTGCTCTTCTTCGTCGGCGCGATGGCTGGCCTGGTGTTGGCCAGCAATTTGTTTCTTGTCTTCCTTTTCTGGGAGATCACCGCTCTGTGCTCATATGCCCTGATCTCCTTTCATAACGATGATCCCAAGGCGGTGGCAGGGGGCATCAAGGCGTTGATCATTACCGGGTTGGGTGGCATCGGCCTGCTGGTCGGCGCCCTGCTGGCCTACAGCTACCTGGGCACGTTCAACATCAGCCTGTTCCTTCAGAATGCTGGCCAGATGCCAGCAGGCGCGCTGGCTACAGTCGCCTTTGGCTTCCTGGCTGCTGCGGCGGCCAAGTCGGCTCAATTCCCTTTCCAGACCTGGCTACCCGATGCGATGGAAGCGCCTACACCGGTTTCTGCGTTGATCCATGCTGCTACCATGGTCAACGCTGGCGTATACTTGCTGGCGCGCTTTTACCCCGCCTTCGCCGCAGTGCCCGCCTGGCGTATTACCGTGATCTCCATTGGGGTTATCACCGCACTGATGGCCGCCAGCATGGCTGTGGTCTCTAACGACCTAAAGCGTGTGCTGGCTTATTCGACGGTCAGCCAGCTTGGCTACATGGTATACGCCATCGGCGCGGGCGGCATCTTCGCCAGCCAGTTCCATCTGCTCAACCACTCGGCCTTCAAGGCGCTGCTCTTTCTTGGCGCCGGCGCAGTGATTCACGCCACCGGTACGCGCGACCTGCGCTTGATGGGCGGCCTCGGCAGGGCAATGCCCGTAACCCGCGCCGTTTTCATCATCGGTTCCCTGGCGCTGGTCGGCATACCCGTCTTGAACGGCTTCTGGAGCAAAGAGCTGGTTTTGGAGGCCGGATTTCTGGGCGGCCCTTTATGGGCCTACCTGCTGGCTATACTGACTGCCGGTCTGACTGCCCTGTACACCTATCGCTGCCTCTACTTGGTGTTTTACGGCCCATCGCATGGCAAAATTCCTCCTCACGACGCAGGGTATGCCATGCGCGCAGCCCTTTATCCGCTGGCCATCGCCGCTCTGGTCACCTGGCTGCTGGCCGGACCTTTCTCTCGCATGCTCGCAGCCAGCCTGCCCTTCCACGAAGTGGACCTCCTGCCGACCTGGGAAATGGCCGTGGAGGTTTTGTCCGCCCCCCAGACCTTTCTGGCGCTGGCTGTCATCGCACTTGGCCTGGCTGCCTGGCGCTGGAGAGAACGCTTATCGCCTGTGGCGAATGCCTTTCATGGGTTGGCCCAGGCTGCTTCCAATAGCTATGGCTTCGAATGGCTCAATCGCCAGGTGGTCACGCTGACGCAGGAAGCGGGGGAGGCATTACGCTCCACGCAAACCGGCCAGCTCAACTGGAATGTGGTCGCCATCGCTGGGGCGCTCGTCCTGGTCCTGGCAATTGTCATTTTGGGTAGTGTGCTGTGAACTTCGTGAATTTCACCTGGATGATCCTCCTGCCGCTGGCCGGCGCTCCCCTGATCTACCTGCTTGGTCGGATCGGCATCTTACGATGGCCGGGAACGCTCGGCCCGGGCCTGGCCCGCTGGGTCTGCGCAGCAATCCTTTTGGCTGCCGGGGTGGTTTTCGTTCAGTCAGCCTTGACTTTTAACCAAACCAGCATCCAGACTTTCACGCTGGGCGCCGTCAATCTGCGCCTGGATGGCCTGGCGTTGCTTATCTCCGGCCTGGCTCTCGTCCTGGGATTTCTGGTGGCGATTTTTTCTGGACCTTACCTGGCCGGGGAAGACGACCAGGAAAAATACTACGCCTTGCTCGCTTTGCTCGTGGGCTCGATTTCCGGCCTGGCTTGCGCTGCCGATTTGTTCAACCTGTGGGTGTGGTTCGAGGCCATGGCCTTATCGACGTATGTGCTGGTAGCTTTTTACGAAGCCAGGCCGGAGTCGCTCGAGGCAGGAGTGAAATACCTCGTCCAAAGCGCGGTCGGTTCTGCCTTGGTGGTGTTCGCCATCGCTGCCGTATTCGCAGCCACCGGAGTGCTTGACTTGGAGCGCATACACACTGTCGCCCGGTCATCGCCTCTTCTCCTTGGCGCCGGTGCTCTTTTTATGGTTGGCTTCGGCGTCAAAGCCGCCCTGGTTCCCCTTCATACTTGGCTCCCGGACGCCCATTCCCAGGCGCCAAGCGGCATCAGCGCTCTGCTTTCCGGCGTGGTGATCGAAGCCGGGCTGATCGCTATGCTGCGTGCATTGGGTGCGCTGATGGGCGTCTCGCTGATCTGGGGCCCTTTGTTGCTGGTCTTTGGTGCCGCCAATATGCTCTTCGGAAACCTGATGGCTCTGCGCCAGAATCAGGTCAAGCGCTTGCTGGCCTATTCCAGCCTGGCCCATGTGGGTTATATGCTCCTCGGATTGGGGGTAAGTATGACCTTCGGCCTGGCAAACGGCGCGGAAGGTGCTTTCTTTCACCTCCTCAACCATGGCCTAATGAAAGCGCTCGCCTTCCTGTCAGCCGGCGCGCTGCTTTATGCGTTGTACATCGCCCATGATGAGCACCGCCCTCTGACTGTCGAAGATCTGGCCGGCGCTGCCCGCCGCTATCCACTCCCCACCTTCGCTCTGAGCGTGGCGGTTTTGGGATTGGGCGGCCTCCCGCCGCTGGCCGGCTTCATGTCCAAATGGCAGATTTTCGTGGCCGGCTTCCAGACGCATGACATCCGGATTTACGCGCTGGTGATCTTTGCCGCGCTTAATAGCCTGCTCTCGCTGGGGTATTACGCCCCCATTGTCAACCGGATGTACCGGCATAAGGCCAGCCCACGGGTTCTGGAGGGCGATCCGCTGCCAGCTATCATGGCCATCCCGCTGGTTCTGCTTGCGCTGGCCGTGATTGTGCTCGGCATTTTGCCCAACCTGGCCACCTGGCTGACTGCGCCAGCCGCCGGTTCTCTGCTCGCCGTCCTCGGAGGAGGAGGATAAGGTGCGAAAACTATGAACGCGCTGCTCTCACCTCCGCTCGCTTTCCTGGCTTATACATTCCTGGTAGCTCTGATTCTGTTATTGGGGCGGGCCATGGCTTCTGGCGGTAAGGCCACGAAGACGAAAACCAGCCTTTATGCGAGCGGCGAAGAGGCATCCCGCAGCCTTGCCGCCCCAGGGTACCGTCCATTCTTCCGGGTAGCTTTTTTCTTTGCTGTCCTTCACCTCGGCGTGCTGGTGCTGTCCACCGGTGGATTGACCTGGACGGTCGCGGTGTACCTGCTGGGCCTCATGCTGGCCCTGATTGGACTGATTTTGGGATGACGGTCTTGTATTTTTATACATGAAAGAAGCTGTGATCGTGATACATTCAAATAAATTGTCACTCGAAATATAGGAAGTTCTTAGGATTAGAGGTTGCCATGACGCATTCAATAGATGATGCCTGGAAATCCGTCCTGGATGATGTTCGCTTGTGGGCGCTCACCAACTCCCCATGGGCTATCCACTACAACAGCGGCTCGTGCAACGGCTGCGACATCGAGATTCTCGCCACCCTTACCCCGCGCTACGACCTGGAACGTATCGGTATTAAATTGCAAGGCAGCCCGCGCCATGCGGATGTGTTGATTTGCACCGGTCCGGTCACTCTCCAGTCACGTGACCGTCTGCGCCGTATCTATGAGCAGATGCCCGAGCCCAAGTTTGTCATTGCAGTCGGTTCTTGCGGGCTATCGGGAGGAGTCTTTGCCGGCTGCTATAACGTATTAGGTGGTATTGACACGATCATACCCGTAGACGTCTATGTCCCCGGTTGCCCTCCCCGTCCAGAGGCCATCATCCACGGCGTACTCGTGCTCATAGAGAAGCTAAAGCAAAGCCACGCACTTCCAGCCAGGAGCAGGTCGGCCGCCAGAACCGCCGCGACGGTCAAAAGTGAGGTTTAAGAATGGAAACCGAGGAATTACTCATTCAAGCAGAAGATCTATTGAAGCCCTGGACGCGCTGGTGTCGGCGAGAACAATCCAATATCCTCACCGTTTCCGTCTCACGCCGCGACCTGTTGCAGTGTGTCGCCCGCCTGCGCGAAGCTCATTGGGGATACCTGTCCGCCATTACGGGTCTTCACCTTCCAGGATTAACCAAAACCGCCGATGAGGAAACGCAGTGGTCCCGTCTCTCCCACGAAGTTGACATACACTCGGCTCCGCCTCATACCGGTGATTCCTTCGTGGTCCTGTACCACTTCTGCCATGGGAACGCCGTGCTCAACCTGCGCGTACACCCTCCCAGCCTTGAGGATGCCTCCGTGCCCAGTATTTGCAATTTGATCCCTTCTGCCACCCTTTACGAGCGTGAGCTTCAGGAGATGTTCGGCATCCGTGTGGATGGCACGCCCAACGATGACCGCCTGCTCTTGCCCGACGAATGGCCACAGGGGGTTTACCCGCTGCGTAAATCCTCGCCTTCCCGGCAAGCTGGCGAGATTGGAGGGTAAGGAGGTATCATGGCCAATCAAAAAGGTTCTAAATTTATTATTCCGATTGGGCCGCAGCACCCGGCTCTCAAAGAGCCCGGCCACTTCGAGTTTACCGTCGACGGCGAGATCGTCACCGGAGCCTCCGTACGTCTGGGCTACGTGCACCGCGGCATCGAAAAAGCGACCGAAGGGCGTACCTGGGTTCAAAACCTTTACCTGCTCGAGCGCGTTTGTGGCATTTGCTCTCATGTTCACGCAATGGCCTACGTACTCGGCGTGGAAAGGCTGGCCGGAGTGGATGCGCCCCCACGCGCTCAGGCCATTCGCACCCTGACTGCCGAGCTGGAGCGTGTCCATTCCCATTTGCTTTGGCTGGGAGTGGCTGCCCATGAGGCCGGCTTCGACACCCTGTTCATGTATTCCTGGCGCGACCGCGAGACGGTGATGGACATCCTGGAAAGCCTGACCGGCAACCGGGTGAACTACTCTGTCAATGTGCTGGGAGGCGTGAAAGTAGATGTGAACGACGCCTTGCGCGATACCATCCTAAAGGGCATGGATTTCCTTGAAGAACGCACCCGTCATTACCTGAACGTGGTCACCACCGACAGCACCTTCCTGGCGCGCACGCGTGGCATCGGTATTATGACCGCCGCCCAAGCCGAGGAGTTGGGCGCTGTCGGGCCCACTGCCCGCGCCTCTGGCGTCGCCCGCGACGTGCGTGTGGACGCTCCATACGCCTATTACCCGTCCGTCGATGTCCGCATCGTCCTGGCCCAGGCTGGCGACCTGGCGGCGCGTTTCGTTGTGCGCATCCAGGAGCTGTTTGAAAGTTACCGCTTGATCCGAACTATTTTGGATAACCTGCCGCAGGGCGAACTTGAAGTGCGCGTGTCACGCCGCATCCCCGAAGGCGAGACCGTCAGCCGGGTGGAAGCCCCTCGCGGTGAACTGTTCTATTTCATCAAGGCCAACGGTTCAGACAAACCCGAGCGTATCAAAGTACGCACCCCCAGCCTGTGCAATTTCGGCACTGTCGTCGCTACCGCCATCGGACACAAATTGGCAGACATGCCCATGTTGCTGGCTGGCATCGATCCATGCTTCTCTTGCAACGACCGCATGGTTCAGGTGATTGACCAGAACGGTGCTTCCCGCCTGTGGTCCTGGGAAGACCTGGTCCGTCATGGGATTGAGACCTATCGATGAACGCGATTTCGCCGCTGCTCGTCCTGCTTTTTTTCCCCGGCGGCCTGTTCATTCTGGCAGGCGGACTGGCGTACGAGTGGGTCGACCGCAAGCTGGTGGCTCGCTTCCAGAATCGCATCGGTCCTCGCTGGTTCCAGCCCTTGGCCGACGTAGCCAAGCTGCTGGCCAAGGAGGAAATCGTACCGGACGGTGTCCACGCTGGCCTGTTCGTCGGACTTCCCTTAGTGGCCTTGGCAGGCGCTCTCACTGCCGCCTTGTATGTCCCCATGGCAGGCCTGAAGCCGGCTTTCAGCTTCACCGGCGACCTGATCGTGGCCTTGTATCTGCTCAGTCTGATGACCCTATGCACAGGCCTGGCCGGAGCCAACACCGCCGACCGCTTTTCACTCATCGGCGCCACCCGTACCTTAACTCAGCTCTTCTCCTACGAAGCTCCCTTCCTGCTATCACTCCTGGGTCCGGCTATCGTGGCGGGAACCTGGCGCATCGACCAGATTCACCTCTATGCGCAGTCACACCCATGGCTCCTCCTCACCCAGCCAGTCGGTTTCCTGATCGCAATCGTCGGATTGATGGGTAAGCTTGAATTACCCCCCTTCGACGCTCCCGAGGCCGAGACCGAGATTGTCTCTGGAGCCTTAACCGAATATTCCGGCCGCGGCCTGGCGCTCTTCCGCCTGGGCAAGAATGCTGAATTGTTCATCGGCCTGACCCTGGTCGCGGCTTTTTATCTGGGCGGTCTGGTTAACCCACTGGCTTTCCTGCTCAAAACCCTGGGGTTGCTGTTCGTCATGGCCGGGCTGCAATCCCTCTTCGCCCGCTTACGCATCGATCAGACCGTTGGGCTGTGGTGGCGGTATGGTGCGTTACTGGCCTTGGCACAATTGTTGGTATTGATCATCTTTAGAGGAGTGTGAAAATGAAGATGGGAACCATGCTTGGCGACGTGATTCAGTCGCTTTTTAAACCCCCCGCCACCGAGCGATACCCTTTCGAGCGACGAGCGGCTCCAGAACGCCTGCGCGGCTTGCTGCGCTATGATCCGACCAAATGCGTAGGTTGTCAGTTGTGCGTGCGTGACTGCCCCTCCAACGCACTGGAGCTGATCGTGGTGGATAAAGCCGCAAAGCGTTTCGTCCTGCGCTACCACGTGGATCGCTGCACCTTCTGCGCTCAATGCGTGGTAAGCTGCCGCTTCGGTTGCCTGAAGATGACCAATGAAGTCTGGGAGCTGGCTTCCCCAGACAAGGATCAATTTATTCTATACTATGGAAACAAATCCGATATCGAATCGGTCCTGGCGCGACCATTTTCGCGCCTGGTGGACGGAAGCGCGGAAAATTAACCCCGCATTCCGTCTGGCCATCGTGGGCGTCGGCAACGAGCTTCGCGGCGATGATGGCGCAGGTCCCGCTGTCGTAAAAGCTCTTCGCTACCTTCCACACCGGGACGACTTACTGCTGATCGACGCCGGCGGCGTGCCGGAGAATTTCACTTCTCCCCTGCGCCGCTTCGCTCCCAGCCACGTCTTGCTGGTCGACGCCGCCCAACTGGACGCAGACCCGGGTGAAGTCCGTTGGCTGAGTGCCAGCCAAACCGGAGGACTGACTTCAGCGACTCACTCGCTTCCTTTCGCCGTCCTCGCTGAGTATCTTGCGCGCGAATTGGGTTGCCGCGTGGCCATCCTTGGCATCCAGCCCCTGCAAGATGAGTTGGGTTCCCAGCTTTCTACACCTGTAAAGCGATCAGCAGCCTCGCTCGCCGAAATTTTGGCCGAGGAAATATGATAAAATTGTGCCCGTCTGCCCAGAAGGAGAAAAAATAGGCTCCAAGGCGGGGCGCCGACACCGCCTGTTTCGCTGACCTTTAAGCCGCCGGCCGGGTGCCGGCTTTTTATTTACCCACAGACGGCGGGGAGAAAAACCCGGGGTGAAATGTGAGTGAAATCGACACAACTCCGCAGGAACGTGAAGGAGACCCAAACGCGGGACACAGCCGTCCAAAAGAGCTGGACCAGACCGCGCAACGTGAAAAGAACACCGCTGCGCTCAGTTCAGTCATCGCCGCGATCGTCCTGACTTCATTCAAGCTGATTGTCGGCCTGGCCACAGGCAGCCTGGGCATCTTGGCCGAGGCAGCCCACTCAGCTCTGGATCTGGCAGCCGCGTTGGTCACCTTTTTTGCTGTACGCGTCGCCGGCCGCCCCGCCGACGAGGAGCATCGCTATGGCCACGGCAAAGTGGAAAACCTCTCTGCCCTGTTTGAGACCGCCCTGCTTCTGGTCACTTGCATTTGGATCATCTACGAAGCGGTACAGCGCTTGTTCTTCCACCCGGTCGAGGTCGATGCCTCGGTGTGGGCCTTTGTCGTCATGTTTGTCTCGATCGCTGTTGATTACTCGCGTTCGCGCGTTCTCTTTCGTGCAGCTCGCAGGCACAACAGTCAGGCTCTTGAAGCGGATGCGTTGCACTTCTCTACCGATATCTGGAGTTCGTCAGTCGTCATCCTTGGCCTGATTGGTGTTCGCCTGGCCGCTGCCTTCCCCCGCCTGACTGTTCTCAAGCAGGCCGACGCGGTCGCTGCCGTAGGTGTCGCCTTCATTGTTATTTATATCAGCTTGCAGCTTGGCAAGCGCACCATCATGGCCCTGCTGGATACCGCACCCTCTGGCGTGGTGGCAAAGATTACCGCTGCCGTCGACGCAGTGCCAGGTGTCTCTCAAACCCACCACGTGCGTGTACGACCTTCCGGTCCATTCTATTTTGTAGATGTGCATGTATTGATGCAGGCAGACCTGCCCCTCGGCCAGGCCCATGATTTAACCGAGCAGGTCACGGATGCCATCCACAACATCCTGCCTGGCGCAGACGTTACCGTCCACCCTGAGCCGATGGAAACCGGCACGCAGGATGAGTAAATTTGCAGTGTTCTGAAAGTCGATTTCCCTGGCGTTACGGGGCGATCCGCAACCGGGTGCCCGTCAGGCTCTCGATCACCCCGATCACAGCCGAATTGTCTTGATCCCCCATACCCAATTCCAGCATGGCCTGGTAAAGCTGTGCGTCAAGCGCCGCCGATGGTAACACTACGCCATATTCACGTGCGGTCTCCATGATGATATTGAGGTCCTTAGCCTGCAACGCAGCGCGGAAGCCGGGTCGGCGTTCCCCCGCGAACAATCTCGGCGGTTTGACGTCCAACGTCCAGCACTGCGCCGCGCCCCCGCGGATCGCTTCCACCACTCTGCGTGGGTCTGCGCCGGCCTTCTGTGCAAAAATCAACAGCTCGGCCATAGCCACCATCTGGGCCGCGACCATGATCTGGTTGGCCGCCTTGGCGATCTGCCCGGAGCCCGCCTCGCCCACGTGGGTGATGGTTTTGCTAAAGGTGCTCATTACCGGCCTGACTTTCTCCAATGCATCAGCCGGCCCGCCTACCATGACCACCAGGGTACCTTCCCGCGCGCCCACATCACCGCCGCTCACCGGGGCGTCCAGACAGGGCACCCCAACCTCACCGAATTTCTGTGCGATTTTCCGAGCGCTCGACGGCTTTATAGTCGAGTTGTCCACGTAGATCAAACTCTCATGGGCTCCGAAGATGATTCCACCCTCGCCCAGTGCCACCCTCTCGACGTCAGGTGAATCCGGCAGGTTGGTAAACACCACGTCTACTTGGCTGGCCACTTCTCGCGGAGTGGACGCCGCTTTTGCTCCTTCACCAACCAGTTCATCGACGGCTGCCCGGCTGCGATTGTATACCACCAGCGGGAATCCCGCCTTCAGTATGTGGCGCGCCATCGGCTTCCCCATCACTCCCAAACCTATGTATCCGACTTTAAGCATAAATCCTCCTTATTTTGTAGGCCTCCAAAACACAATGCTCATGAATTGGGGTTGGAATAATGAGCTGAGTTAAAGGTCTCGACGGCTGAACGCGCGCAATCCAAGGATAAGAACCGCCAGGATATAAATACCTGCGTAGGCGATCATGGCCGGGCTGGGCACCGATACAGAGGAAAAAGGAGTGAAACCTCCCAAAGCGCTGGTCAGCGGGGACTGCATCTCGTAGGCCGCCCGCCGCCACAGCGATTCGGTCGGCATGATCAGGCTGGCCAGAATACCCACATTCACCGCCGTCTGGTTATGGAAAAAGGCTCCGAATTGCTCCATCCAACCGCCGATGAATGCGATTCCATATAATCCAAATACCAGCACCCCGTTGGCCAGTGTGCTTAACCAGGTTCCCCCCAGCATGGAGACCGACAACAACAACACGGCGTTTAGCCATAGCAGCCCGACCCCGAACAGCAGATTTGGCGGCGCGTAACCGGCGATCCATTTCACAATGCCGATAACCCCTCCAACCATCAGAATAAGATACAGCGTCAGCAAGAAGATGAACCCCAACCACTTACCCAGGTACACTTCCGAACGCCGTATCGGCTTGGATACCAGTGTATGGATCGTTCCAGAGGAAATCTCGCCTGAAATCGTGTCCACCGAAGTGAGCACAGCCATCATCACCGTCAGGAAGTTGACCGCGTATAATCCGGCCATCAGGATGAAGTTGGACATCTCGTTTAGGATCACCGGACTGCGCGTGGTTGAGTCCTCCAGGAAATTGCGCCGCATCATATAAAAACCCAAAGCGTACAGGCCAAGGAAAACCAGCCCCAGCAGCAAAGCAACGATCAGGATTCTGCGGCGCGAGGCTTCCCGGAAAGTCAGCCTGGCGAACACGGACACGCGGCTCATAACACCCCTTCCGTGCCGATGACCTGCACGAACAGGTCTTCCAGCGAAACGTGCTGCGGGCACAACGCGTACACCTCAACGCCCTGTTCCACCAAATAGCGGTTGATAGCCGCGATCTCCCCTTCGCCCTCGATGGTCAACGTGAGGCTTTCGCCGTCCGCGCGCACATCCTGACTCCAACGCGCCAGGCCTGCCAGGATGGGCGGCGTCAGCCCATGAGCATGCACTTCGAGCGTGATACCCCCATCCATGAGTCCCTTGAGTGCGCTGATGCGGACGACCTTACCTCTATTTATAAAAGCCACGCGATCACAGGTAATCTCCACTTCGCTCAGCAGGTGTGAATTGAGGAATACGGTCGTTCCCTGCTCGCGCAGGTTGCGAATGATGTCGCGCACACGCAGCCGCCCCACCGGGTCCAATCCCGAGGTGGGCTCGTCCAGGAAAACTAGCTCGGGACGATTGATCAGGGCTTGCGCCAATCCCACCCGCTGCAACATGCCTTTGGAGAAGGTGCGCAGTCGCTGGCCGGCAAAGCCGCCCAACCCCACCAGATCGAGCATTTCGACTGCGCGCTGCCGCCGGTCATCGCGCGTCAGTCCGTAAAGCTCGCCGTGAAGCTCGAGGAATTCTTGCGCAGTGAGCCAGTCATGAAAGCGGAAATGTTCTGGCAGAAAGCCGACCTTCTTTCTTGCAGCCGGCTCGTCCAATGGATATCCCATCACCCGAGCTTCCCCCGCCGTAGGGCTCACCAAACCGAGCAGCATCTTGACCGACGTTGTCTTGCCGGCGCCGTTTGGTCCAAGGAAACCAAATACTTCGCCGCGCCTTACTTCCAGCGTCAGGTCTTCCACGGCGACCTTCTCGCCGAAAACTTTGCGCAACCCGTGTGTCTCGATGGCTAAGTCTGGAGATGGTTGGTTCATCTGCCTCTCACCAACAAAAAGGGCAGGGGCTGGTCGCAACCCCTGCCCCGTAGAATAGATTTTACCTTACTGGAGTGAATTTGCCAAAGACACCAGTGTATCCGCATTGCTGCCCGTGAAGGCGTAGATGACGCCGTTCTTCACCCACAGCAATAAGCTGTTGTCGAAACCCTCCGAGGATTTCGGCGTGATCAGTAGACCGCTCACCCCGTCCACCTGAACATCCTTGTAGGAGGCATTCTGCACCGGAATAGGCACTACCAGCGTGCTGGACCAGTTGATCTTCTGGCTGATTTGCGCAGCCTGATCGGGTGGCACGCCGGTCATCTCCAGAAAGACCTGCCCGAGCTTATTCACGTCCAGATCGGCGGGGGCATTGACTGTCGGCGAGGGCAATTGAATCAGCACGGTGCAGTCTTTGCCCACGTAGGCTGACGGAAGATTCTGTGAAGGAACGCCCATCGGCGCCTCTGAAGACACCCTCTGGCAGGCGCCGTAGGCGCTGACCACTGAGCGCGGTACGCTCACCGTCACTTCGGCGCCATCCAGGCTGTCGGGCAGACTGAGATCATTGCGCCCGAGCTCCTGCAGAATCGGGCGAATCTGAGCCAGGTCGATCTTGAACGTGCCCTGAGCGGAGGGCTGTACGGTGATTTCAGGATTGCCCAGCGTGTCGCCTGGCAGCCGTACATCAAAACCGGCCGCCTGGCTAGCCTCGCCCGCTGTCATGACCTGTTCGGTTTGGCCGGATACCTGGTAGGAGAAATCATTCTTGAATACCTGTTCGATATTTCTCCCGACACCTTGCAGGTTGGTGGGCAGATTCTGGGGGTTAACTGGCACAGCGGTCACTTGCTGGATGCGGAAAATGCCCAGGAAGTTTGTAGCCAGGGCCCGCACCGGCGGGAAAGCCAAACTCACTCCTAAGACCAGTACGATCACCGCGGCGATCCAAGCCGGACGGTAAGCAGGGGCAGTCAGTCGTCTCCACATGGTTGTATACTCCTTTTCTCGGTTTGCCAGGCGCGCAGAGAGTCGCGCGCGCGCCGCAGCGGTTGGAATTGCGCTAACCTGGATGTTCGGAGCGAGCGATTGGATGTGTCGGCTTACCTGTTCTTGACGAGCCTTCAGGCCTGCCGCTCTGGCCTGGCATTCAGCGCACACCGCCAGATGGGCCTGAATTTCCACCGCCTCCTCGATTTCACCATCAAGGAACGCCCTGATTGTGCCCTCATCCAGATGCCCGTTCATCTTTCTTCTCCATATCTTTCCCGGTAGCGCTTCTCGAAGTCCTGCTCCGCGCGATTGAGCAGGGTACCCACCGACCCGGTTTCGACCTCGCAGGTCTGCGCCAGCTCCTTGTAGCTGAACCCTTGCGCCCGCAATATCAGCAGCCTTGCCCGTTCCGGCTTCATCGTCGCCAGGATGCGTCGTACTTGCTCCCGTTCCTGATTTAACTCCATCGTTCGCTGCGGATCAGGCAAATCGGACCCTTGAAGATTCTCATTCCCGGCTGCCTGTTCATACTTTTTCCGCCGCAAATTTGAACGCAGGGCGTTCAACCCGAGGTGGATCGCCGTCCGGTACAACCAGCCGCCTGGGTTCGAGAGCGGTTTCTTACGCTTTAGATGGTCATGCAGCCTGCAGAAGGCTTCCAGCGCCAGATCCTCGGCTTCGTCTGCATCGGCCACCATCCGCGCCAGAAGCTCGTGCAGCCGGTTCCAGTAGGCCGTAAACAGCATATCGAAATCTGAGGGATCACCGCCGGTGCGGCTCTCCGGTTGGCTGTCCAGCTCGGGCCATGTCAAAGGTGCTGCTTCCGGTTCGTTGGTCTTCATAGTAATAAACACCGCAGGTGGTTTGAATATGACAGACCCGGCTACCTTCTTCGTAGACGAGGAGAAAACCGGGGCCTCAAGAGGCTTCCCCAGTCAACCGTCGTACCAAACGATGATTCCGGCTGACCATCGCGGCCGCGCCGTCCGGTTTCCTTTTGACAATACCTCTCAGCGGAAAGATGAAAATGGGCAACCATTCTCGAAATTCCTCATACTTCTACCGTCTGGCCTTTTGCGCTCCCCGGCTTTCTGTCAGAGGATGTGGGTCTTCGAGGATAAAGATTTAATTTGCCCTTTCAGTTTTTCCGCTGTTTCCATGAAGGCCGCCAGCTTCTGACGCTCCTTTTCCACAACCGGCTCAGGTGCCTTTTCTGCGAATGGACCGTTTAACAGCATCTTCAGGCGTTCTATCTGACTTTCCACCTCGGCCAGTTCTTTCTCCATCCTGGCGCGTTCGGCCTGATTGTCTACCATTCCGGTCAGCGGAAGATAGATCTCTACTCCGGAAACGACCAAACCGATGGCATTGGCCGGTTTTTCAGCCAGCGATTCGACCAATCGCGTCTCCGCCCGATCCAAATGTGCTAGCGCTATGATCGAAGCAAGTTGCTCGCCAATAATCCCTATGCGCCCTCCGGCTGCGATCGTGGCAGGGATGAGCTTGCCAGGCGTCACTTTCTTTTCCGCCCGTGCATTGCGGATGGATCGCACCATCTCCATGATCAGGCTGAAATCTTCCACCGCAGATGCTTCCCAGCTTTCCTCGGCTTCTGCCTGCGGCCAGCGAGCCACGATCAAAGCCTCTTCCCACCCCCCCGCTGGTGCCAGGTGTTCGGATCGCACCTGCGCTGCCCGTTTGAGTCGCCCCCATAGTTCCTCGGTCACATACGGCGTGTACGGATGCAGCAGCCTCAGGCTGGTATCGAGCACGCGCACCAATAATTGCGCAGTGTAGAAAGCGCGGTCTCCCCCCTCCGCCAGTTGCAGTTTGGCAATTTCCACGTACCAGTCGGCGAATTCACTCCAAAAGAATTCATAAATCTGGCGGCCGGCTTCTCCGTACTGGTATGCGTCGAACAGCCGCTCGACCTCCCTTACCAACCCCTTCGTGCGCGCCCGGATCCACCGATCGGCCAGCGTCCACTCGGGCGCCGCTTTTGGCTCTGCCGCTACAGGTTTGAGGGCGCCGATCACGAACCGCCCAGCGTTCCACACCTTGTTGGCGAAATTGCGGTTGGCCTCCACCCGCTTGACGCTCAGATTCATGTCGTTTCCCGGTGCCGAACCAACCAGCAAAGTAAAGCGCAACGCGTCGGTGCCCAACTCGTCCATCACCCCTAACGGGTCGATGACATTGCCCTTGGTCTTGCTCATCTTCTGGCCATGCTCATCTCGGATCAGGCCATGCAGGTACACGGTATGGAAAGGCGGCTTGCCGGTGAACTCCAGGCCGTCCATAATCATACGTGCCACCCAAAAAAACAGGATATCGTAGCCGGTCTCTAACACTGAAGTTGGGTAAAAGTATTTATAATCCGGCGTTTCCTCTGGCCATCCCAGTGTGGAGAAAGGCCACAGGCCCGAGGAAAACCAGGTATCCAGCACATCGGGATCTTGCTCCAGGCGTAAACCATGGCAGTGCGGGCATTCGGCCGGGTCTTCCCGGCTTGCGAACATCTCACCGCAGTCCTGACAGTACCACACCGGGATGCGGTGCCCCCACCATAACTGGCGGCTAATGCACCAGTCCTGGATGTTTTCCATCCAGTTGTAGTAGACCTTGGTAAACCGTTCAGGAATTATGCGGATGCGACCCTCCCGCACAGCGGTGATCGCCGGCTCGGCCAACGGCTTGATGCGCACAAACCACTGCGTGGAGATCATCGGCTCCACAATCTCACCACCCCTTTGGGAGCGAGGCACATTCATCAAATATGGCTCTTCTTTGATGACCAGCCCTTGTGCCCGCATATCTTCCCACAGCCGCTCGCGAGCCTCGAAGCGATCCAGCCCTGCATAGGGTCCACCTTCCCTGTTTATATGGGCAGTCTCGTCCAACACGGAGATGATCGCCAGTTTGTGCCTCTGGCCGATCTCGTAATCATTTGGATCGTGGCCAGGGGTGATCTTCAGCGCGCCGGTGCCGAACTCCCTGTCCACGTATGCATCCGCGATCACCGGGATGATGCGTCCTAGAATAGGCACCCTTACCTGCCGGCCCACGAACTTTTGATAGCGGGGGTCGTCTGGGTGAACCGCCACTGCCGTGTCTCCCAGGATCGTCTCTGGCCGGGTAGTGGCGACAGGGATGTATTCATCGGGGTTATCCGCCAGCACATACTTGAAGTAATACAACGTCCCCTGCTCCTGACTGTATTCCACCTCCAGATCGCTTACCGCCGTGCGCAAACCCGGTGACCAGTTGATCATGCGCGGCCCGCGGTAGATCAGGCCTTTTTCGTAAAGGCGCACAAAGGCTTCACGGACTGCCCGCGACAGGCCGGCATCCAGGGTGAAGCGCTCACGCGTCCAATCACACGAGGAACCCATCCGTCTGATCTGGCGGGTGATAATCCCGCCGTACTTTTCTTTCCACGCCCACGCCCGCCTCAGAAATTCCTCGCGCCCAATTTGATCGCGCGTAAGGCCCTCACTGGCCAGCTCCTTTTCCACTTGAAGCTGGGTTGCAATACCCGCGTGATCTGTGCCGGGTACCCATAGAGTGGGCACTCCTTTCATCCTCTGGTGGCGGATCATTAGATCTTCCATGGCCAGGAACATGGCGTGACCCAGGTGCAGCTCGCCCGTAACATTAGGCGGCGGAATTGTGATCACGAATGGTCGGATGCTTGGATCGAAACCCGGCTTTCGTGGATCGTTCCACGGCTCGAAAAAACCGCTTTCCTCCCACCACGCGTACAGTCGCTCTTCGGTCGCCTTGAAATCGTAGATCTTGGGTAGGTCAAACTCGCTCATTGTTCCTCCAAATTATGATGGCTTAGGAATAAAAAAACCCTTTCGCCTTGAGGACGAAAGGGAGCCTTCCGCGGTACCACCTCAATTCACCAGAAATCATCCGGTGCGCTCTTTCCCCGACCGGCATCGAGGATTCGCTGTAACGGGCTCACCCGCGCCGGTCTACTCTCCAAATTGGGATTTCTTCGGCGCTTACACCAAACGACTTCGGCCCGGTATCCCTGGGGAGGCTCTCAGCCACGGCCTGCCGTCTCTGTCAGTTCACTGCGGGCTTACTACTTTTGGCAAAAGACTATATGATTATGGCGATTATAGCGATGATAACCGGAGAAGTCAACCGCAGTTTCTGCCATTGACAGTTCCCCTTTCATCCATTATAAGACGATCATGTCTTTGCGACGTTTGCTCCCGCGCCTCCTCCTGCTGCTGTCGCTGACCGCCTGTAACTTGCCTCGGCCGACCACCTCTGCCCTGGATATACCGTCTGAATCGACCACTCAACCTGCCCAAACGGCCACCCTTACTCCAACCCCCACCTTGACGCCCACTCCCACGCCGATCCCGGCCGTCCGCGTCTCTGAAGGTGATCGAGCCCTGGCTGAGGGCGATTATGACCGCGCTCTCCAGGAGTATCAGGCTGCTCTCGCCGGCGCCGCTGACGAGGAGGTTCAGGCTGCCGCCCAGGTGGGCATTGGCCGGGTGCATTATCTGAACGGGGATTACCCCAATGCCCTGACCGCCCTTCGTGCTGCAGTCGACCGCTTCCCCAGCTCAACCCACAAGGCTGATGCTTATTTCTTCCTGGCTGAGACCTACACCGCCCTCAGCCGCTACAGCGAAGCAGCGGAAGCCTACGCCACTTTCTTGCAACTCAACCCAGGCGTATTGGATAGCTATATTCAGGAGCGGCGCGGCGATGTGTTGGTCAGCGCGGGTGACTACAACGGTGCCATCAGCGCCTACCAGGCTGCCATTGACGCTCCGCATCTCGGCAGCTCTGAAAACACGGAGATTAAGCTGGCCAAAGCCTATGCCAGCAGCGGGGAGGCCGCCACCGCACTTTCCCATTACCAGACCCTGTTTACTACCACCAAAGACGAGTACACCAAAGCCCAACTTGACCTGCTTATGGGCCAGGCAGCACTGGCTCTGGGCGACACAGCCTCGGCCTTCGAACGCTTCCAGGATGCTGTCAATAATTACCCGCGTTCCTACGACTCCTATTCGGCCCTGGTGGCGTTGGTGAACGCCGGCGTTGAGGTCAATGAGCTGAATCGCGGTCTGGTGGATTATTACGCCGGCCAGTACGGGGCCGCCCTCGATGCTTTCAACCGTTATCTTGCCGCTGCCGGCCCCGACCTTGCCGGCACGGCTCATTATTACAAAGGATTGACCCTCATTCAGCTTGGCATGTTCACCGAGGCAGTCTCAGAATTCGACCAGGTCATCCAGAATTTCAAGGCCGACAGGCAGTGGGTGCCCGCCTGGGCGGAAAAGGCTTCTGTTCAGTGGGCCTACCTGAACCAGTACGATGCGGCAGCACAAACGCTGCTTGATTTCGTCGCCGCAGCCCCCGATGATCCCCAGGCTCCCGCCAACCTGTTCGAAGCGGCGCGCATCTTCGAGCGCAACAATGAACTGGATCGCGCTGCCCAGACCTGGGAACGCATGGCCGATGCTTATCCCTCAGACCCGCAAACTCTTAGCGCTCTGATCTTCGCAGGCGTTGTCCGCTATCGGCTGAAAGACTACCAGGCGGCCCAAACCACCTTCCAGCGCGCTTTGCTGCTCGCCACGGCTCCGGCGGATCAGGCCGCCGCCCTGCTCTGGATTGGCAAAACTCAGCAGGCCCTAAACCTTCAGGATGAAGCCCGTAAATCCTGGGAGGCGGCAATGAGCCGTGATCCCACCGGTTATTACAGTGAACGCGCCCGCGATCTGCTGCTAAACCGCGCCCCCTTCACGCCGGTGACGAACGCCGACCTGGGTTATGATCTGAACGCCGAGCGCGCCGGGGCCGAAGAATGGATGCGTAACCAGTTCAATCTGCCGGCCGAAACCGATCTGGACGGTCTCGGCGATCTCGCCAATGACCCACGCATGATCCGCGGCCGCGAGTTGTGGCGCCTTGGCCAGTATGCCGACGCGCGTAATGAATTTGAAGACTTGCGCAAGGACGTCGCCGCCGACCCGGCAGCCACTTTTCGCCTGGCAGGTTTCTTTGAGGACCTGGGGTTGTACCGCTCGGCTATCTTGGCCAGCCGCCAGGTATTGACACTGGCGGGCATGGACGACGCCGCCTCGCTCACCGCCCCCATCTACTTCAACCACATCCGCTTTGGTACCTATTATCGCCAGATCGTGACCGACGAAGCGCGGACGGACAATTTTGACCCCCTTTTTGTCTTAAGCGTCATCCGCCAGGAAAGCTTGTTCGAGGGCTTCATCATTTCCTCTGCCGACGCACGCGGGCTGATGCAGATCATCCCAAGCACCGGCCAAAGCCTGGCGGCTGCTTTAACCTGGCCGCCCAACTACACCGCCGATGACCTCTACCGCCCGCTGGTCAGCATCCGCCTGGGCGTGCATTACCTGGCCCAACAGCGAAATTACTTCGACGGAGACCTGTACGCCGCTCTGGCAGCGTACAATGGCGGCCCGGGCAATGCCAGTGTCTGGCATGAGCTGGCCGGAGGGGACCCCGACCTTTTCCTGGAGACGGTGCGCATTCAGGAAACCCGCAATTACATCATGCAGATCTACGAGATCTACACCATCTACCAGCGTATTTACACCCGTACTCCCTGATCAATGAAAAAGGGGGATCAACTCCCCTTTTCCGGGAAGGGAGGCTGGTAGAAGGAACTCAACAAACTAAACCAATAGCCTCATGGGCTCTTCCAGGAACTCCCCCAGCACTTGCATGAACCGGGCCGCTCCCGCTCCATCTACCACTCGGTGATCGACCGAAATTGTCGCCTTCATTTTCGTACGCACGACCACTTCTCCACTATTCTCGTCCACCACTGGAACCTTGCGTGCCGCCCCTACCGCCAGAATGCCTGCCTCAGGTGGATTGATGATCGCCGAAAACTCCTCCACGTCGAACATGCCCAGATTGCTGGTAGAGAACGTCGATCCCTCGATATCCTCCGGCTTCACTTTGCCCGATCGTGCCCGTTCGATCATCGCACGCGTCTCCATCGCTAACAGTCGAAGCGGTTTACGGTCGGTGTCATGGGTGACCACCGTTATCAGCCCTCCCTCTACGGGCACTGCCACCCCAACGTTGACATGGCCGTGCACAACGACTTTATCCCCTGCGAAGGAAGCGTTCATCTCAGGGAAGGCGCGCAAGGCCAGACCCGTGGCTTTGACCACAAAATCGTTGATTGAAATTTTCTGCTCTGCCGGCAACAGTGCGTTGATCTCTTCACGGAGGCTGACCAGTTTCGTTACGTCGTATTCGCGCGTCACATAAAAATGCGGCGTCTGTTGTTTGGACTCCTGCATGCGTCGGCCAAGCATGGCGCGTAGCCGTGTGAGCGGCACCTCTCGGTCTGGCGGTGCTTCGCCCTCTGTCCAGATCGGCAGCGGAATGGCGACCGCCGGTGTGGGCGCTTCAGGAGTCGGCGGAACAGGTGTGGGTGCAGCCGTTACAGCCTGTAGAGCGGCTTCCACATCCTTTCGCGTGATCCGCCCGCGGGGCCCGCTGCCCTTCACGGTGCGCAAATCCAACCCGCTTTCCTCCGCCAGACGACGGGCCAATGGAGAAGCCCGCACACCGCCCGGCAGCACTGTCTCCTTTCCTTCTTCCAATTCCTCTCCCGAGGGGGCAGCGGCTTCAATTTCGCTTATAGCTGTCTGGTCTGCGGGCGCAGACGGTGTGGGTTCTGCAGCAGGCGCTTCCACCGTCGCCGCCGGTACCTCGACCTTCTCTCCCGGCTGCCCGATGACTGCGATCGGCTGGCCGACCGGTACGACTGCCCCCTGTTCCACAAGGTGCCGCAGGACTGTCCCGCTGAAAAAGGATTCCACCTCTACGGTGGCCTTATCCGTTTCGATCTCTGCCAGCACCTCGCCCTTGTTCACCGGCTCGCCTTCATTTTTAACCCAGCGCACCAGCGTGCCTTCGCGCATGTCAAAGCCCAGCTTGGGCATGAGCACCGTGTCAGCCATTACAACACCTCCTTCACGGCGTTGATCACGTCCTGAACCTGGGGTAGAGCAAGCTGCTCCAGGTTGCGGTTATACGGCAGTGGCACTTCCTTCTGCGCCACGCGCTTGATCGGCGCATCGGCGTAATCGAAAGCCTGCTCGTAGATGCGTGCTGCGACCTCGGCTCCAACCCCATATGAGCGCCAGCCTTCTTCCACGATCACAGCCCGGTTGGTCTTCTTGAACGAATCCAGTACCGGCTCCATGTCCAGCGGGCGCAAGGTGCGTAGATCCACCACTTCCGCCTGTATGCCTTCTTTGGCAAGTTGATCCGCAGCCTGCAGTGAAGTTTCTAGCATTTTGCTGTAGGTCACGATCGTCACATCGCGCCCCACTCGCTGCACCTTCGATTTTCCAATCGGCGTGGTGTAATCGCCTTCGGGGACTTCCCCGCGTGACTGGTACAGGGTGGCATGCTCGATAAATAGTACCGGGTCATCCGAGCGGATCGCGGATTTGAGCAGCCCCTTGGCGTCCTCCGCCGTCCCCGGCGATACTACTTTCAACCCGGGGAAATGCGCAAAGATCACATCCGGCGTCTGTGAGTGGGTGGCGGCCAACTGGCGCCCACCGCCGCCGGTCGCGCGAATCACCAGGGGTAACACCATTTGGCCGCCAAACATATAGTGGAGCTTGGCTGCTTCATTGACGATGTGATCCATGGCCACAAAAGCGAAGTTGATCGTCATCAGCTCGGCGATCGGCCGCAGGCCGGCCAAAGCCGCCCCAATGGCGCTTCCTACGATAGCCGCCTCTGAAATAGGGGTATCCCGCACGCGTTTCGCGCCAAAGTGATCGTAAAATCCACGCGTGACGGCGTACGTTCCACCCCACACGCCGACTTCCTCGCCCATGATAAAAACCCTGGGGTCACGCTCCATTTCTTCCCACATTGCCTGAGAAATGGCCTCTCGCATGGTTATTCTGGCCATAATTCTTTTCTCCCATTCCCAGTCATTGTTTCAAGCTTCCACATAGATATTGTCAAATAATGTCTCTGGTGCGGGTTCGGGGCTGGCCTGGGCGAATTCCACCGCCGCCTGCACCTCTGCCAGCGCTTTCTTCTCCAGTTCCTTAAGCTCTTCGTCCGCTGCGATTTTATTTTCGACCAGGTACTTGTTATAGATCCCGATCGGATCGTTTTCCTGCCAGTGGTGAATCTCTTCCGGTGTGCGGTAGCGTTCCGGGTCTCCCATCGAATGACCACGATAACGGTATGTGATGAACTCCAGGAAGTGCGGTCCGCCTCCTGCGCGCACCTTTTCGATCCATTCCAGGGCTGTGTTGCGCACCTCGATCACGTTCATGCCGTCCACACGCGCGTTGGGCATCCCGTATCCCTCGGCTTTTTGCCGAATTTCTGAAACGGCCGACGCTCTTTCGACCGAGGTCCCCATCCCATATTTATTATTCTCGCATACCCACAAAACGGGCAAATTCCAAACCTTAGACAGGTTGAGGGCCTCATGGAAAAAGCCAATGTTCGTCGCTCCATCGCCGAACATGGCAATCGTTACCGCATCGGTTCCCTCATACGCGTCGGCCAGCGCCAGCCCCGCCGCAATGGGCAGATGTGCTCCGACCACCGCGTGTCCGCCGTAATACCGCTTGGAAATATCCGCCATATGCATTGAGCCGCCGCGCCCCTTCGAGCAGCCGGTCACCTTGCCAAGCAATTCGGCCATCACAGTCTTTGCTTCGATTCCACAGTTGATCGCCACCCCGTGATCACGATAAGCGGTGATCACCCGATCCTGTGGCTTGCGCGCCGAGAGTAACCCGGTGCTCACCGCCTCCTGGCCGATGTACAGGTGCAGGAAACCGCCGATGTATCCTTCCTGGTATAGCTCGGCGGCTCGCTCTTCCAAATGACGGATCAGCACCATCTGATAATATAAATCCAGGTATTCCCCTTTTTCCATTCGGAAAGTCCTCCGTTATGGATTCTCACCAATCCGCAACCCCGGCGCATCGCCGGCGTTGCGGTTAGAAAGAGGCATCGTGTATTTTCGCACAAATGCGATTATACCAGCTTGCCCCGCATGGCGTATTTTTACCATATTCTACCTTCAAAGGGAAGATAAACTGCCGGACTTTAAGGATTCGATAAGCTTTATGCTCAAACTCAATAACACATTCTACGATGGATGACCACTATTATGAATCAAGGAGGAGCGCCCTTTAGCGCTCCTCCTCTTTTCTCGTTCGAACTGGCTTCTCACAGGTCCGTATTGACTTTCCCATCGCGATACTTGATCGCTGCATGGGCTGCTGCCAGCCGTGCGATCGGCACTCGGAACGGAGAACAGCTCACGTAATTCTGTCCGATGACGTGGCAGAACTCAATCGAAGCTGGATCGCCCCCGTGCTCTCCACAGATTCCAACTTCCAGCTCTGGACGCGTTTTGCGCCCTTCTTCCACGGCCATGCGCATCAACCGGCCGACGCCCGCCTGATCGATCGTCTGGAATGGATTCTTCGGCAGGATGCCTTGCTCAACATAGGTGACCAGGAAGTTGCGCTCGGCGTCATCACGGCTGTAGCCGAAAGTCATTTGCGTCAGGTCGTTTGTCCCGAAGGAAAAGAACTCTGCCAGCTTGGCAATCTCTGCGGCGGTCAATGCTGCGCGCGGAATTTCGATCATGGTGCCGAATTTATACGGGAAGGAAACCCCCTTCTCGTCCATCACCTGCTTGGCGATCCGCACCAACCGCGGCTGAATCCACTCGAGCTCTTTGACTGTCCCCGTCAGCGGGATCATAACCTCAGGTTTGACCACCACACCCTTCTTGGTCTGGTTGGCGGCAGCCTCGAAGATTGCCCGTACCTGCATCTCCACGATCTCGGGCATCACGATGCTCAACCGTACCCCGCGCAACCCCATCATCGGATTGCTTTCATGCATTGCCTGAACATTCTTGAGCAGTTTTTCTTTCTCTTCCAGGCCTTTCGTCTCGCCCTTCACGCGCATGGTTATCACTTCCTCGAGCAGCTCCTCCTCTGAGGGCAAGAATTCGTGCAGCGGCGGGTCGATCAGCCGGATGATCACCGGATAGCCGTCCATCGCCTCAAACAGTCCCTCGAAATCTGAACGTTGGAACGGCAACAGCTCGTCCAGCGCCTTGACGCGCTCCTCCTTTGTTTCGGCCAGGATCATGCGCTGCACGATCGGCAGGCGGGTCTGCTCGAAGAACATATGCTCGGTGCGACACAAGCCGATGCCCACCGCGCCGTAGGAGCGCGCCCGTCGCGCATCCTTGGGGTAGTCCGCGTTAGCCCACACCTGCAGGCCGCGCGTCGGATAACCCTCCGGTCCCTTGCGGATATCAGGCCGCGCGCAGATTTCATCCGCCCAACTGAGCAGGGTCATCAAATCGGTCTGCTCTTCCAGAGAAGGCGCGGTCAGATTCAGTTTGCCCAGGAAAACCTCGCCGCTGGTGCCATCCACCGAGATCCAATCGCCTTCCTTGACCACCCGTCCATCGACCTCCATCTGTCGCCGCTCCAGGTCGATGCGCACCATCGACGCACCTACCACGCACGGTACGCCGAACTGCCGCGCCACCACCGCTGCATGCGAGGTCGCCCCACCTTCGCTGGTCAAAATACCTTTGGCCGCCAGCATGCCGTGCACATCGTCCGGCTTGGTAAACGGCCGTACCATGATCGTATCTTGTTTATTTTCCTTTGCCATGCGCTCAGTTGTGTCGGCGTCGAAATAAACCTGCCCGACTGCCGCCCCCGGCGACGCGTTCACGCCGCTGGCGAAGAAGCGGTTTTCCTTTTTCGCTTGCGCCTTGGTCTTCTCGTCGAACTGCGGGTGTAGTAGTGTGTCCACCTGGTCGGGTGTCACCCTCAGCACGGCCTCTTCCTTGCTGATCAGTCCCTCGTTGGCCATATCCACAGCGATTTTGACCGCTGCTCGCGCGGTGCGCTTCCCGTTGCGAGTCTGCAACATCCACAACCGACCGCGCTCAATGGTGAACTCCACATCCTGCATATCGCGGTAATGCTTTTCCAGCTTCTGAGTGATTTCGATAAACTGCTTGAATGCTTCGGGCAGTTCTTTCGCTAGCTCGGTGATCTTCTTCGTATTGCGGATGCCGGCTACTACGTCCTCTCCCTGCGCATTGAGTAGGTAGTCCCCATATAATACCTTCTCGCCGGTCGCAGGATCGCGGGTGAAGGCCACACCCGTGCCAGAATCCCAGCCCATGTTGCCGAACACCATGGTCACAATATTTACCGCCGTTCCTAAATCATCCGGAATATTGGTTGCTCGACGGTAATCTACCGCCCGCTTGCCGTTCCAGGACTTAAACACTGCTTCGGTCGCCAGACGCAGTTGCTCCAATGGATCCTGGGGGAAATCGAAGCCCTTTTCTATGCGCACCACCGCTTTGAATTTCTCAGTCAGTGCTTTCAGGTCCTCGGCGTTCAAATCGGTATCGGCCTGTGCCCCTCTATCTTTCTTGAACCCGTTCAGGACTTCCTCGAAAGCTTCGTCGCGGATGCCCAGTACCACTGAACCAAACATTTGGATCAAGCGTCGGTAGGCGTCATAAACAAAGCGCTCGTTGTTGGTTAGCTTAACCATGCCCCGCGCCGTCTCGTCGTTCAGGCCAATGTTGAGCACTGTATCCATCATGCCTGGCATCGAGAATTTGGCGCCCGAGCGGCAGGATACCAGCAGTGGATTGTTTGGATCGCCAAATTTTTTACCGGTTTTGGCTTCTATCTTGTGCAGCGCGTCAATGACCTGATCCCACATGCCCTCCGGGAATTTTCCGCTGGCCGAGTACTCGTTGCAGGCCTCGGTTGTCACGGTGAAACCGGGCGGCACGGGGACGCCAATGCGGGTCATTTCAGCCAGGTTGGCGCCCTTGCCCCCCAACAGTCCGCGTACGTTTTCCCAATCCCCCCCAACGTACGCTTCCGCCTGATCAATTTCATCAAACAGGTAAACCCATTTCTTTGTTACCATGACTTCCTCCTGACATAAAAATACAACAATTGCTCCAAATTGCACAAATCCATCGGAGATTTCAAAGAAGTTATTTTACCACAAATGGAACGGCTCTCAAACGAAATCCTTGTAAATACACTCTAAGACTTGTACTCTGAGCATAAAATCGCCTTTGCTGTTTTGTAAACCGTTTGCAAGGTCAAAAGCCGATTATATCGGGCATAATAACAGAGTACTGCGGGAATAACTAAATCGATTTTCACCGGAGCAAGTCCAGGACTGATGTATTCGTTTTGGCTATTCTCGCATTACGCAGATCATTCAGACATTCCATGTGGAGGGCGTATTGAAAATCCTGGTCATCGACGACGACCCCGCCATGACCGAGCTACTCAAGATCCTGCTCCAACCCTCGGCCACGCTCATTTTGACCGCCTCTTCCGGGTCGGAGGGGATCGATCTGGCCAGACAGTTCAACCCCGACATCATCATTCTCGACCTCATGATGCCTGAAATGGATGGATGGCAGGTGTGCTCCATCATTCGCGGCTTCTCTACAAAACCGATCCTGATCCTCTCCGCTCTGGATAGCCCCGGCCAGGTAGCGCGCGCGCTTGATGCGGGCGCCGATGATTACCTGATCAAACCTGTTACCAGCGGCGTCTTGCATGCGCACATTAAGAACCTCGTCCGTCGGGCGACCAACGAGCTGGCCGAGCAAAAGACCTCCCAGTAAATGTCTTTCTTAACCTGCTCCCTTCAAATATCGGCGAAAGCAGATCGAGCACGACGCACTGACGACCGCATTTAAGGGTAAAATCAGGATAATCCACCCTGGAGGCGTCATCCCGTGCAAACTTGCTCACGCTGTCAAGCCCAATCCCCCGACACGGCCGCCGTCTGCCAATCCTGCGGTGCAGACCTGTCGGTCTATTCAACCACCGCCGTCGCCCTGCGCAACTACCGCGAGAATCCGCGCGTCCGTCAAGTTCGTATCTCTGTATCGAGAGATGCTTGTCCCGCTTGCCAACAAGTTCAGGGGACCTACGACATCGATAAGGTACCTCATCTTCCGGTTGAGGGCTGTTCGCACGAACTGGGCTGTCGCTGCTTTTATGACCCGGTGCTGACTGAAATTTTCCCTTGATCTACCCGCGCCCGTTGCCGGACCCCTTACCGACCCGTCCTTTCCTTAACCCAATCAATTCTTTCCATGCTGCCTACCCGCTTCAACTCGGGCAATGAGCTCGTCTAGCGCTAAGGCTACTTGATCCGGGCATTCCAGCATGGGCACATGTCCCGCGCCGGCTATTTCAACCAATCGGCAATCGGGGATCGCCTCCGCCATCTTCAGCGCTACCTCTGTGGGGATGATAGCGTCTTCTGTCCCGGCGATTACAACCGTCGGCGACTGGATGCTTCCCAGCATCGGGAATGAATCCGGTCGCTCGGCCATGCCCAGCAAAGCCCCAGCGCAACCCGTCGGCTGCATGGCCATCATGATCTTATGCAAACGCTGCGCCAAATCTCTATCGCGGGTCAGACGGTTGGCCAGATCGTCCGCTATCGGGCCCATCCCTTTTTTCATCACTTCCTGCGCCTGCGCGTAACGGCTCGCCCGTCGCTCGGGCGTATCCGCTCCAGCCTGCGTCGCGACCAGGGCTAATCCCGCCAGACGCTGTGGATAAAGTCTGGCGAATGCCAGCGCAACATATCCGCCGATGGAATGACCGACCAATATGGCCCGTTCCACGCCGATGTGATCTAGCAACGCGCGTACATCACTGGCCAAAATCTCCATCGTATAGACGCCTTCTGGCGCCTCGCTCAAACCGTGTCCGCGCAGGTCAGGGGTGATTGCCCTTACGGGTCGTTTCATGCGCTCCAGAACCTGCGTCCAGATGGTATGATCCAACGGAAATGCGTGCAGGAACACGGTCGGAAAACCCGTTCCTTTTTCCTCATAATAAATACGAACGCCGTTGCTCGTTGCTTCCATATTTAGGCAATTATGGTGAGAATTATGGACAAGACCCCTTTTTTTCAATTGCCCGAGGTCATCTCTTTCCAACGGGCGCGGATGAAGTTCCGCGCGCTTTCTCCATCGAGCACCTGGCCAGTCGCCTGAGCTTCGCGGAGCGCATCCAGCAGCCTCCCAATCTCCGGCCCCGGTGCAAGGCCCAGCTCATTGCATATCTGATGGCCGTTTAGGAGCGGTTTAGGCATCAGGTCTTCGTGCGGTTGCGTCCACCAGGCGTCGAACAGCGCCCTGACCACATCCAGGTATGCTCCCCACAGGTCTTGCGGCATGGTGTGTCCGAAAGTTCCCAGGGCGTCGGCTAACGTGACCAGGCATATATCGATGCCTGTCTCACCGCAATCCCGAAAGAAGCGATAAATCGCCCGCCGGGAGGGTGGCTGATTGCGCCTTGCGAGCATGTGGATGCGCATGTGATTCCTGATGATCCGACTGACCCGTTCGATCTCGATATTGCTTAATGCCAACGCCTCGCCGCGTAGAATTGCTAATTCAGCCCCACGTTCCTCATGGCCGAATGCGCGGATTCGGCCGTGCTCGTCCACTGTCTGCACCAGCGGTTTGGCTGCGTCGTGATACAGCAGTGAGAAGTTGAGAAGTCCGATCAGCGAGCGATTTGGATTCAATCTGGTTTCGAGGTGCTCGGCGAGTTGAAGGCGGTAACGGCCTAAGGCCAGCGCTGCCGCGCCGAGCATCAGATCGGCGGCGCTTTCCTCATCAAACTTTCGCCCCAGAACCTTGATAAGCCCTTGGAACTTCTCGATACATAACAGGGTGTGCGACCAGACGTCCAGGATATGCGGCGGCGATTGCTTGACTCCCTTAAGACCTGCCAGCTCAGGCAGGATATGAGGCAATGCGCCTATTGCTTCCAGGGCGCGTAAAGCGGCCGCCGGTTGGGGGCCTTCCAGGATGCGGAAAATCTCATCCCGTTTGCGTTCCGCCGATACGCGTTCCAATTCCGCGACGGCCGTCCGCATCAACTGCGTCGTCTCCGGCTGTATGTGGAAATCGAGCTCGGCTGCGAATCGTATTCCCCTTATAATACGCACTGGATCATCGACCAGCGCCGTTGATGAGCATACCCGCAGAAGCTTCCTGCGCAGGTCAGCAGCTCCGCCCAATGGATCGATGAGCACATTGGATTGGCTGGTTTTGACCGCCATGGCATTGATGGTGAAATCGCGTGCCCGCAGGTCGCTTTCCACATCCAACCCGCGCAACAAAGCGAAATCGAGCACCAACCGCCCGCTTTCTTTCCAATTGAGCAACACCCGACCTGTGCCACGTTCTTCGTCCAATAGATAATAAGCCCCACCCAAAGCATCCGCTACCCGGCGCGCAACAGATACTGCCTCTCGTTGCAGGGCGAAATCGACATCATGGGGAGCCTTGTCCATCATGGCATCCCTGACCGCGCCTCCTACCACATAGACCGGTTGATCTGCCGGCAAGAAAGGCCGAACCATGTCCAGAATATTGTCGAGCGTCATGGGTGAATTTGGGGGCATAAATATTACGCGCAATATTTCTTTGTACCGCGAAGCCCGTGCTGCCTGGAGCGCTTGTTCAGGGCTACTCCCCTGACCAACCGGACGTCCATCTGCCAGCGCCACCCATCGTCCTGCGTATGCGCGGCGCATCTCGTCCAGACCATCCGATCGCTCCTCCGCATCCAATGCCCGCTCCTTTGGGTCGGGTGCTCTTACCTGCTCGCTTGATAGCGTTCCAGGTCCACCACACCGATGAAAGGCAGGTTACGGTAAAACTCGTCGATATCCAGCCCGTATCCAAAGACAAATTTATTGGGTATGGTAAAGCCCCGGTAGCGTATGGGCACGTGGACTTCGCGCCGCTCAGCCTTGTCCAGCAAAGCACAAACGGTCATGCTCTTGGGATGGCGGGTGGATAACAGCTCCAGCACCGAAGCCAGGGTGCGACCGCTATCCACAATGTCCTCGACCAGGATCACATCGCGATCCATCACGCTGGTATTCAGGTCCAGGGTGATGCGCACATGCCCGCTGCTTTCACGCGCCCCAACCCCATAAGAGGATACGGCCATAAAATCAACCGCCAGGGGGACCTGGATCTGGCGGATCAGGTCGGTTAGGAACATCACCCCTCCGCGCAGGATACAGATCAGCAGGATTTCCTTGCCCTGGTAATCACGGGTGATCTCAGCGCCCAGCTCGTTAATGCGCTTCTGGAGCTGCTCTTCGGTGATCAACACTTCGCTCAGGAACTGATGATAATCTGGAACCATGTCATCTCGCATAGGAAACCTTTTTCAATCGCGTGGCACCTGGTGATGGGCTCGGCAGCGTGCCTCGTACATCTCCGCCGCCCCGACAATCACCACTGGATCGTTGTAGTGAGCCGGCTTTCCGTTCACTAGTCGTTGGGTGCGGCTGGCAGGTTCGCCGCATACCATGCAGATGGCCTGCAGCTTATCCACCCTCTCCGCCTTGCACATCAGGGTGGGCATGCTTCCAAACGGCTCACCACGGAAGTCGGTGTCTAATCCAGCAACCAGCACGCGCACACCGCGCCCGGCCAGCTCCTCTACGACATCGACAATGCCCTTATCGAAGAATTGCGCCTCATCGATGCCTACCACGGTCGTATCGGATTCTACCTTTTCGAGGATTTCTTCTGAGCGAAGTACAGGCAGCGCATCGAAATCCGTGCCCGCGTGCGAAGTCACCTTGAGTTCAGCGTAACGCGTATCCACCGCCGGCTTGAACACCTGCACCTTCTGCCTTGCGATGGTCGCTCGCCGCAGCCTGCGGATGAGCTCATCCGTCTTCCCGCTGAACATCGAGCCGCAAATCACCTCGACGACCCCATACATGTGTTTCATCCCACTTCCTTTCGAAAAGTCTCGCATGATTACCCCTGACGCGACGGCGGTGCCCTGACTGAGAATGAACGCTTTTCATCGTAGAATGACAGCCGGCCCAAAATAAATGCAGGGGAAATGTAGTTCCTTGCCGTATACCCCAACCCTGGAACGCCCTGTCCACGCTCGGGCCGGGTATACTAGCAACAAATACACAATGCCTTTAGCTGATGTTAACGAAACAGGCAGATGCGGATACCATCTGCCTGTTAAGTTTACCTGAAAATCTCGCTTTGCGCGTTTTCAGACGCTGATTTCCTGCGCGGCTGCGGGCAGCTCGTAGCCGAGCGAGCGCAGGCGCTTCTTGAGATCGATCAGTGATTTGCGCCCAAAGCCCTCGATAGCCAATAGAGAAGCTTCCCCTTCCGCCAGCTTGTCGATAACCTGCCCAACCTTCGTGATTCCGGCCTTCAGAAGCGCATCGGTCGCCCGCGGACCTAAAGAAAGGTCCTGGATTGGCCGCTCCGGTGAGGTGCGTGCCGTTTCTTTGGCCTTTTGTTGATCCACGTAATCCTGGCGGGCCTGCAGTTTCTTATAGAAGCGATCCACTTGACCTTCGACGTCCAGCAAACGCGTCTGCTGGCCAGTAAAGAAGGGGTGGCATTTAGAGCATACCTCGGTGTGGATCACCTTTTTGGTCGAGCCGGTTGTCCAGGTATTTCCACACGCACAAATCACCGTCGCATCCGGATAGAAAGTGGGATGGATATCCTTTTTCATAATAAACTCATTCCTTTCTCAGAGATTCGCGCGCAGCCGCACAAGGCAACGCGTGTCCCTGGATAGTTACGCCACCTTGGATGGCACAACGCTGACCAGTTTTTGGCCATTCGGCAGCGTTTCAAATACCACTACACCATCCGCCACGGCGAACAGCGTATCGTCCTTGCCGATGCCCACATTCAATCCTGGCTTGATGCGCGTCCCGCGCTGCCGAACCAGGATATTGCCGGAAATCACTCGCTCACCCGCATATTTCTTGACGCCCAATCGTTGCGCATTGCTGTCGCGACCATTGCGCGTTGAACCACCGCCTTTTTTGTGCGCCATGTTTTATTTCTCCTTACTGATCGATTCAACCATCAAGCGAGTGTATTGCTGCCGATGACCCGTCTTCACGCGATACCGCTTCTTTGGCCTGTATTTGAAAACCACTATCTTTGGACCTTTTACATGGTCGATCACAGTGGTATGGACCACCGTCCCTTTTACCGTGGGCGTTCCCACAGAGACGTTTCCTTCCTCGGCTACCAGCAGCACCCGGTCGAGGGTTACGGATTCGCCGGGCCCGGCCTCCAGGCGGTCCACCTCGATGGTCTCGCCTTCTATGGCGCGGTATTGCTTACCGCCGCTCTCAACAATTGCGTATTTCATTATAATTCTCCAATCTTCACTTCACCACAGGACCTGCGCCAGTTTACGCCGGTCGGCGGGGAAGTTGGGGATACATATAGAGACCCCAGCAAAGCATCTGCCGGGGCAGCGGCAAAGATTATACGGTACAATCCCGAGTGTGTCAACGGTTGCGCGTTCGGTAACCTTATCATTTGGCCTGACGGGCGGTTGGTGAAGACTGGATCAAACATATTGATGATACGTATCAAGCCATTCTTACCTGCGCAGTCGGCGCACATCCCCATCCCTCATAGTCATCCCTTTGGCATCCAGGTGTTCCAGAAAAGCCAGCGCGTATCGCCGACTGGTGTTGTATCGATCGCGGAACTGCGCAACGGTCAAAGTTCCGTTTTTTTCGATCCAGCTTTTCACATCCTCCACCATTGATGTGTAGTCCTCCGTCCGGAAGACCACATCCGTCGAGACCGGCACAAGCCGGCCGATATCTACCAGCGCTTGGTAGACCTCTTCACCTACGGCTTCCTGGCATTCTTTGATCGATGGCGGCGTATAAGGCGCATCAGCAAATGCCTGCATCAGCGCTCGCACCTTCTCCTCCTGCAGCGGGCTGAAATGGATTGAATGGCCAGGCAGATAGACCAATGGCCCATCCTCGCTCAGAATTCCCTCCTCTTCACACTTCGCCATCAATGCGCTCATCACCCGGTTGGACAGCCGCAACCGGCTCTTGAGCTCTTCACGAGGCATCCCTTTACGCAACGGATAGTGCCCATGATAAGCCTTCAGCGCCTCGACAGCGCGCTTGCGGGCATCCTCCCATGCATGTGAGGATGCAATCAACACCTCGCTGTTGGCCTTCACCTCGCCGCTTTCCATGGGCACAATCCAGCCAGAGGAGACCAGCCTGTACAGCGCCTCATTGATCGCGCCCGCATCCAAGCCGGTGCGGGATACCAGCTCGCGGCAGATCACGAATCCGGAAGCCTCAATGGCTTGCAACGTTACCTCGTCTGGCGATCCTCGCGAAAGGGCTTCTAAATGATCCAACACCCTGACCGAAAAACGGCGATGACGCTCGGAGGGATGAGCATCGACAACCCCGCCGCCCCCGAGCGTCTCGCCAGGGGATGGTCTGCGAAGGATGTACCGGTCGCCGCGCATTGCCACGACCGGCTCATGCAGCTCGAGCTGCAGCCAACCGGACTCGCCCGGTTTGATCTCCTCGCTGCCTAACAACCGCACTCGCGCCAGCACCTCGGCCGAGCCCAGAAAGAGCTTGACTTCGCTGTTATGCTTGAGCGAGCTGCCTGCATCGGGAAGCAATCGAAAGCGCACATCCAACCAGCGCGTAGGCTGGTATTGACCCGGGTACGCCACCACGTTGCCGCGTCGGATCTGGCTCACGTCAAGACCGGAGATATTTATCGCCGTCCTGCTGCCAGGCACGGCCGTCTCGACCTTCTGACGATGCGTCTGCAGACCGCGGATGCGTCCGCGTAGACCCTGCGGTAGAACCTCGATCTCTTCTCCCACGCGAAAGAGGCCATCGCTCAATGTTCCGGTCACCACAGTGCCAAATCCGGGCATGGTGAATACCCGATCCACCGGCAAACGCGGCCGGCCGGAATCCGGACGGGTCGGCAGTTGTGCGAGGACATCGGCCAGTACACTCATCAGAACATCCAGCCCCTGGCGCGTCCGCGCCGAAACGGGCAGGACAGGCGCCTCGGCCAGCACCGTACCCTTAAGCGCCTGGCGCACATCGGCTTCGACCAATCGCAGCCATTCCTCATCATCAACCAGGTCGATCTTGGTCAACACCACCACGCCGGCCGGGATTTGCAGAATATCCAGGATGGCCAGATGTTCACGCGTCTGGGGCATCACCCCCTCGTCGGCAGCAACCACGAACAGGGTCGCGTCGATTCCACCCACGCCAGCCAGCATGTTTTCGATGAAATCTCGGTGCCCCGGTACATCCACGATGCCGACCGTCTCTCCATTCGGCAAGGTGAGCCAGCCGAAGCCCAGATCGATCGTCATTTCGCGCGCCTGTTCCTCTTTTAACCGGTCTGGGTGGACGCCAGTAATGGCGGCAATCAACGTCGATTTGCCGTGATCGACATGTCCGGCCGTGCCAATTACGCGCATATTGCGTCCTTTTTGGGGAATGAGATCAGACAAACTTGCCTGATCTCCTAGGTCTTTTGCTGGCTGGTCAACCGCTCGTACGCCGCCATCCAATCGTGTGCCATAGCCAGAAGACCCTGCAATCGTTTCTCTGTATCCTCGTTTATCTGCTGGATGAGATCTTCGATCTCCTGGCTGGAATCCTCCAGGGATACGACCCGCTCAGCCAACTTCTCCAATTGGCGGTTGGCTTCTCGCGCCTGCTCTTCCTGCGCCAAAGAATAATTCGTCCACCGTTTTTGATCATCGGCTTTAAAGGTCATCCATTCCTGTCGGAAACGATCTTCGGCCAGTCGCTGCATTTCGGTGATTTCATTGATCCGCCGGTCGATCCGCTGTGTAACCTCATCCAGGGCTTCCTGAGAGCGCTTCACCGAGCGATGGGTCGATTCCAAAGATTGGAGCTCGGCCTCCAGATTCGCCGCGATCTTCTCCAGGCCTTCGAAGCGTGTTTGCCACTCCTTCCAGGTTCGTTCGCGTTCGACCTGAAGCAGCGTCTGCTTTTCGAGGAAAGAGGCCTGCGCCTGTCTGCGCTCATTCTCAGCCGCCAGCAGCTCATTCAAGCGCATTTCAAGTTTGCGCAGACCGTCGTTAAGGAGGTCTACCTTGCCGCGTTGCTCATCGGAGCGCTTTCGCAGCGTCGCCGCCTCACCTATCAGATCGGTCATTCGCTTGGCATCCTGCCGCCGGCCTTCCTCCAGCAAGCGTACGGACCGCTTGAACTCCTCTTCGAAACGGGTCACCTCAACGACTTTTTGCTCTAATTCTTCGATCATCCGCGCCAGGCGAAATTCCTCTTCAATGCGCGTCTGGAGCGTTTTCTTCAACTCGGCGATCGCTGACAGCCCTTTGCGTATCTCACCGATGTCCTGATTGATGCCTTCCATCTCCAGCCGATGGACCTTTTCGGCTTCGCGCTCGTGTTCGGCGCGTTGTTTTTCAACCGCTTCCACAGATCGCCCGAAGTCGACGCGCATTTGCGCCATGGAAGCCTCGAACTGGTCGAGGCGGGCCATCACTGTTCCCAGCCGGGTCACTTCCCCGTTCAACTCCTTCAACTGTTGGAGGATACCCGGCAGTGAACCCTCCAGACTCACCAGGCGTTCTTCCAGGGTCGCAATGGTGGTTTTATCCTTACGCCGCTCATCATCCAGCCACTCCAGCCGTTTTACGATCTGTTCATGTTCCATGGTTCTCTTACCTTTCGCCAGGTGGGGGTACGCACTTTTAAAGATTATACCATTCGCATCTTTTTCATTTTGTTTTCGGCTTCTACCCATAGCCAGAAAGCCTTGATTGGTTTAAAGAAAGGGATACCTCAACGAATATAAATAAAATGCAACGGCTCGCAATTTATGGAGCCAGGTGAACGTAGGCGGATAGGAGATCGAGCATACTGGGGCTGGTGAGCTGCGGCCAGATACCCACCACCAGCAGAGCCAGTGCCCCGATTCCCAGTACGACGATCTGTCCAGCGCTCTCACCCACCTGCGCTGCAACTGGCTCTTCTCGCCAGATGGCAGACGCCATCGCTCTTAAACCCGCCATTAACAGACCCAGAGTTCCCAACACGACCCACAATGCCGTTGGCAGGGATTGCTGGGCCAAGCCCTCAAGCAGCGCGAAACGGGCAGGAAATCCAGCCAATAGGGGCAATCCCGATAAGGATAGAAGCGATAGGAGCAGAGCTGAAGCAGCCAGTGGCAGTCGGTAAGCTAGCCCGCGTAAATTGTCCAGGTGCAATGTGCCAGTCTCATTATGAATGACGGCAAGAGTGAGCGCCAAACAACCCAATCCGATCGCGCGCGGCAGCAATAGCAGCGCGAACACCTGTGCTCCCAAACCCGCACCCAGGCTGACCGCCAGCAGAGCCAGGCCGGTCTCCATAATCGCCGCATAGCCCATCACACGACCCAGATGGTTTTGAAAAGCGGCCCATATGCCTCCTGTCAGCACCATCACCACACCAGTGATCTGCAGGCTGGTGTAAAGCGTGACCGTCTCCCTCAGCCAGGCAAAGTTATCCAGGAAATCCAGCCCCAAAAACAGTCCGGCCATCGGCATCATGACCAGGATAAAGCCCGCTACGTATGGATGGCTTTCTTCCGAAATGAGAGGAATCCAGGCGTAGAATGGGAATACCGCCAGCAGGAAAGCGAAGCCCAAGCCTAGCAGCACTCCGGCCTGTTTTGCCTGACTGACAGCCGCCTGCCCCGCTTCCACCCCGGTTAGCATCCATCCGGTGAAGAGAATGAAGGGCATCGCCAATGTCTGCATGATCAGGTAGCGCAGCGCACCGCGTCCGACCGGCTTACCGGGTGGAGAAAGCATGGGTATACTGAGCAACACGGCAATCTCAAGGATCAGCGCGGCGTACAGGAATGGCTGCACCGCCAGGGCGGCTACCAAAAGCGCAGTTATCCCCAGGCCGAGCGGCGCGAGCTGTGGGCCTGCCCCGGCAAATGGAATCGCGAAGAACCACCCTGCAGCGATTAAATACACCAGTATCAAAACAGGTGTGTCTGCCTGGGTGATGGTCAACTGGCGGCCAAAGACTGCGAATGTTTCATTGATGCTTGTGCGAAACAACCCAAAATCGATCCTCGCGCCGATCGGTAACTGCCACGCCAGCCATGCCAGCAACAGGGAGACACCCGCAGCGATCCGCGCTGTCAGGCTTTCCCTTTTATTAATCAGCCATAATCCAGCCGCCGTCACGAACGGAAAGAAAATCCAGATCAGCGCTGCGCTCATGCCTGCTCCCCTTCCACCGTTGCGGTGAGCAGGTAAGCGCCGACCAGAGCCAGCCCGAGCGTCACCACCACCAGCAGCCCTGCCACCAATACCGATGTCTCCACAACCGCATAGAAAATCTCAAAACCGGATAATACCGTCAACAATCCAAGAATCACCCGCAATGGCCTGGCGGTCATCCCCAGGTGCAGCAACCCCATTCCGATCAGAATCAACCCGCCAATCACCTGTACATTTCTCACACCCGGAAACCACGCGGAGACGCCCGGCGAAATGGTCAAGATCACCAGCAGCACCAGGCTAGCCGCTACGGAGCGGAAAATACGTCCACCAGGCCAGGAACGCTCCTCCATTCCAAATGGTTGGCCGATCTGGGTCAATCCCAGCGCGGCGGCGGCCATCCATCCCACCACGACTTTTACCACTGCCAGAGCTACAGGCCAGCTCATGCCGACCAATACCGCCACCCCGGCGTATTGGACTGCCAGAGCTGCTACGCTAACCCGCCAATCCTGGCTAAGGAAAAGGGTCAACGCAGTTACGCCCAGGAGGATCACCGCTGCTATCCCGGCGATGCCGCTCATCAAGCCCCTCCCGCCTGGCTGATGAGTGTCACCAGCAGCGCCAGCAACACCAGCACCCATAGAATTCCCGCGTCGCCCTCCAGGATACCCGCCAGCATTTCCACCAGCCATCTGGCTGTTCGAAAACCCAAACGAAATAATCGAAAAAGCCAGCCAAGGCCAAGCACACTCCCGGTCACTTTCGCGATGCGGCCTAAAACGGGCACCTGTACGTCAGGCCTTTCAGGCGATTCAGCCTTACGCCGCGACAACCCCCAGGCCAAGGCAATCGCAGGCAGGCAGGAAATTAATCCCGCCCACCAAAAGGCCGGCATGGGCGAGCCTCCCAGGCCAAGAAAGCCCAGATATATATCTGTCAGCGGCAAAAACGCCAGTCCAAGCGGGTAAATGATCAGCACCCAACGTTCTGCCCTTTCGGTGGGTGCTGCCGCACGAAAAGCGTGACGGAGATAGCCAAAAACCAGGAAGAAATGGGCCAGCAAGAAAGCCGCGCTGCCAAGTGGGTAATTTCCCGTGATTAGCCCGCTCCATCCACCGGAGGTCGGTGAAAAAGGCAACCCCGATAATCCCCAAAACCCCAACGCCGACAGTAACGCGAAACGGCGCTCGGAATATAGGAACAGGATGCTGCCTGACAGGAGCAACGTCAAACCCCAGGCCACACCGGCCTGAGGTTTCCCCATCAAGCCGCTCGCAATAGATAATGAAGCGAGTCCGATCAACCAGAACGGGCGGCCGGATATCTCGTCAGTCGCCGCCGCCCAGCAGACCGATCCATACAGCGCCGCCAGTCCTGTCATCGCAAGGAAAAATCCCAGCCAGTATTGCGGCACAATCTCTCGGGGCAGGCGAGCCAGCAACACCAGCGCAGACGCCGCCGGCGCTAGTTTGAGCATGTTCCCCCATCCACGGAGGAAAGGCGTTTCCTCACCGGTGACGGATCTTGTAGGTAGAACGCCGAATCGCAGCCCGATGCCAAATAACAGGAATAACCCGGCTTGCGGTTGGATAGCAGCGAAACCCTCCTGCTGAGGCTTCTCCCCGCCCGAAACAACTGCCCATAATACGAAGAGGGTGCCCGCCAATCGGGCGGCGAAAGATAATACGATCTGCTCGCCGTTTACCTTTCCGTTGGAGAAAACCAGTGTCAGAGCCACATCCATCAGATCCATGGCCACCCATGCGACCAGCAGGGTGAGCGCATCGGCTGCCAGCACAGCGACCAGAGCCAGAGCGGCAATTGCCAGCGTCCCCGCCCACGCAGCCGGACTGGCCGAGGGGTGTAGCTGTGCAGTGGCCGTCAAGACGGCTGCCAGCGCCAGAGTCGCCAGAGTGAGAGCATACGGCCACGAACTCGCATCCAGGCTGAGCACCGGGTTGGGAGCAAGTATCTTCAGCGGCTGGCTGCCCAGGGTGAAAGAAACCGGCATTGCGCTGCGCAGCAGCAATACCATCAGCCATACGGCAAGAGACGAAAGGCTTGCGACCACCCAGGCATATCCGAAGCCGGGGCGGGCGCGCCTTAAGATCAATACCGCCAATGAGGCTGCCAGCAATAAGAAAATGGGGACCAGGATCAACATGGAGGCCCGCCAAACCTCGTTTTGGATCAGAGCACGGGATTATTGGCCTGCCGCTTCAGGAATCGACCCATCCCTGGCTTACCCAGCCACCGTTCTCCATCCACAATGAGCTGCCCGCGCAGATAGACTTTCTCAGGGTAGCCTACCAGCTCCCATCCCTCGAACAGATTGTAGTCGGTGCGGTGTTGAGCGTGCGCCACGCCGTAAGTCAGGCGTTTCTCTGGATCCCAGATGACAACATCCGCGTCAGATCCGGGCAGGAGAGTTCCCTTGCGTGGGTACAGGCCGAAAATTTTTGCCGGGTTGGTGCAATTGAGCGCCACAAATTGATTGGCCGAAATCCGCCCGCGGCGCACACCGTAGGACCACAGGATGGGCATGCGGTCCTGCACGGCCGGCAGCCCATTGGGGATTTTGGTGAAATCATCCTTGCCCAGCTCTTTACCGGGGATGGCAACCGGCAGTCCCTCATAGATGATCGGCTTGGTCCCGTCGAAAAAGAACGGACAATGGTCGGTCCCCACCGTCTGCAGGGTGCCGTCTTGCAGTCCTTCCCAAAGCCGGGCGTTATCCTCCGCTGTGCGCATGGGAGGCGAGCAGACCCACTTTGCGCCATCCGGGCGGCGCAGATGCTCGATGGTGAAAAACAGGTATTGCGGGCAGGTCTCACCCATCACGTTGAGGCCGTGACGACGCGCATACGCAAGCTGGTCGACCTCGCCGGCGGCGTTCATGTGCACCACGTACAGTGGAGCGCCGCCAGCCTGCGCCGATAACGCCGATACGCGCAGCACCGCTTCGACCGCCCCCCACGCCGGGCGAGTCAGGGCGTGCCATTCGGGCGCAGTATGACCTGCCGCCAGAGCTTCGGCCACCAGCAGATCAATCACATCGCCATTTTCGGCATGTACCATGGTTACAATGCCATGTTCCCGCGCAATACGCATCACATTGAAGATCTCCCCATCCTGCAGGCGCAACCGCCCGTTGTAGGCGGTAAATACCTTCACGCTGGTGATGCCTTCGTTGACCAAACCGGGTATTTGAGCCGCGATCTGAGGATTGAACCGGGTTATGTTCATGTGGAAGCTGTAATCGATGGCCGCCTTGCTTTCAGCCTTTGCATGCCACGCTTGCACGCAAGCCGGTAAATCCTCGAAGTCCTGGGAGATGAAATCAATAGCTGTGGTGGTGCCCCCAAAGGCTGCCGCCTTGTGACCGCTGTAATGATCGTCCGAAGAAACCGTGTTGAACATGGGCAATTCGAAGTGGGTATGCGGGTCCACACCGCCCGGCATGACCAGCTTGCCGGTAGCATCGACCTCTTGAGCATCCTCCATCTTCAGATGACTGCCAATCTCTGCGATCTTCTCACCGTCGATTAACACATCCGCCCGGTACGTCTCGGACGCGGTGATCAAGGTGCCATTTTTAATCAAGATTTTCATGCCTGTCTCCTGCTGCTATTCGTTTCGCGCCATTTTGCGACACACACGGATCGATCAGAAATTGTCCGCCGCCTCAGACTTTTCAGAGACCTTGAAATCCAGCGAGCCCAGCAACGCCAAAAGTTCAGGATCGATGGCTTCTTCCGGCAGATCCCGTGCGGCGTATTTACCTGCCCGCAAAGCCTTCTCGCGCAGCGAACGCCATAAGATCTGCCGTTCCTCGGATTGCACCACAAGATCGCGCAGCGTTTGCGCGCGGAGCAAATAATCGCCGGTGGTGTAGAGGAAAGTCAATCTTCTCCAGCGTTCGGCCTGGATACGTCTGGGCAAAGGGATAAGCGGGCCTAAAACGATTTTGTAATATTCTTCTTTTGCACGCGGATGATTCGGCTCATCGCGCAGCAGTTCGCTGCGGGTGGTCAATTCGTGCCCCCGCACTTCGGCCAAATAGTGGATACACCAGCGTTCCTCCTCACCGAACGCCGAAGTTTGGTAGAAAGCCAGGTAATCCACGTCGATCACTTTGGGTGCTGAGGAAAGCGGCACACGATACCATCCCAACACGCGTGCGATCTCGAAATCCCGCTGCGTAGGGAGGATAGCAACCAGAATCAGCGCTGAACGGGGAATCAACGGTTCCATCATATCCTCCTGTGGTGATAACCATTAGTTTACACCCAAAGGCAAACGTCAGGGAATTCGCCTCGAATGAAAAAGCGCGGGGATGGGACCCCCGCGCTTCTATCCCATTTCTGCTTGCTCAATTCAGTAGCCCGACGCGCCTGTTGAACTCGGTAATTAATGCATCGATCTCGGGCACCTGTTTTTGAATGTCGGTCCAATAGTTCGGCTGATACCACTGGTCCAAGATTTCCTCATAAGTCTTCCCCTGCTGTTCGACCCAGGTGTAATACTTAAGATTGTGCACTCGCCGGCGATCCGTGTAACGCAACTCAAGCAAGTTGTCGGTATCCTGGCCAAGCAGGTAGCGGGCGTAATCCGCTGCAGCATCCGTCTCGGTGTACTCTCCCATCTGCTGGCGCATTTCCACGATGCGGCTCTGATAGAGTTCCATGGAATCGGTGAGGACGGTGACGACCACATCGTTTTCACCCATTTCGAAATACTTGGCGAACTTGATCGCCGAGAGCACATTGGAGATGCCTGAAAATCCTAACAAGTCGAGATTCTTGACGATGCCTTCCGGCACACCCATTTTCGCCAGATACTTGCGTCCCACCGGCTCGTTGAACAGCCGTGAGATGCGCACCACCGCTTCATCATCGATGGCAACTACTAGGTCGGTGTTTTTAACATTATGAATCCAGGGCACGTGCTTGTCGCCGATGCCCTCGATGCGGTGTGCGCCAAAGCCGTTTTCCAGCAGGGTAGGGCATTGCAACGCCTCACTGGCTACGACCTTGCTGCTTGGGAAGAGCTGTTTCATGTAATCACCGCTGGCGATGGTGCCGGCCGAGCCGGTCGCGGAAACTACACCGCGGTAGCTGTCTTTTGGACCCATCGACAACTCTAGCACCTCTTCCATGGCTTTGCCGGTGACAGCGTAATGCCACAGGTAATTGCCAAACTCCTCGAACTGGTTGAAGATCATTAGATCCTCGCCTGAAGCGCGCAGCTCTTTGCACTTATCGAAAATCTCCTTCACGTTCGATTCGCTGCCCGGGGTCTTAATCACTTCTCCGGCAATTTTCGCCAGCCATTCAAACCGCTCCTGGCTCATGCCTTCCGGTAAAATGGCGATGGAGGGGCAGGCCAGTAGAGCAGAGTCATAGGCGCCGCCTCGGCAGTAGTTACCGGTGGATGGCCACACCGCCTTCTGTGTGGTCGGATCGAACTGCCCGGTCACCAGGCGTGGCACCAGGCAGCCAAACGCGGCGCCCACTTTGTGCGCGCCGGTCGGGAACCACTTGCCTACCAGAGCCAGAATACGCGCCTTGGTGCCCGTCAGAGCACTTGGAAATTCCATATAATTCACTTTGCCGAAGCCACCCCCCGAAGCGACCGGTTCATTGTGCCAGGTGATGCGGAACAGATTGAGGGGATTGACGTCCCATAGACCCACTTTGCTCAATTGGCTCTTAATTTTGTCGGGTATCAGCGCTGGATTGAGCATTTCCGCGAAGGTCGGGATAATGATGTTGCGCTCGCGGGCACGCTGGACGGTCCGTTTCAAGCGGTCTTCATACACTGAGAGATCGATCGTGGTCATAGCTGCGAATACTCCTAATCTTGGATTTTTTCTGGCTCGTTGGATGGAGCCTCACTGACAATATATAGAGGCCGGCCTTTAACTTCATCATAAATACGTCCGATATACTCACCCAATATACCCAGGGAAATCAACTGCACACCTCCTAAAAAGAGCACCGCGATTAAAGTGGAAGCCTGGCCATAAAATCCACGCAGGCCGGTGACGCGCAGGATGATAACGATCGGGATGATCACAATGGCCACACCGGCCGATACGAACCCCATGTAAGTGGCCAGCTGCAAGGGGAAGTAAGAGAAGCTAGTGATCGCGTTCAAAGCAAACTTTAGCATCTTGCGGAACGGGTACTTGGTCTCGCCGGCGAAGCGCGCTGCACGCTTATATTCCACTCCGGTTTGCCTGAATCCCACCCACACAGACATCCCGCGCAGGAACCGGTAACGCTCGCGCATGCCCTTCATCACATCCACCACTTTACGATCCAGCAGCCGGAAGTCGCCGGTGTCCAGCGGGATCTTTACATCGGTGATGCGATAAATGATGCGGTAAAAAAGGGCAGCGGTGAACTTTTTGAACCAGCTCTCACCCTCGCGCTCGGTGCGCACGGCGTAAACTACCTGATAGCCCTGACGCCACTTTTCGATCATGTCCAGAATGACCTCAGGGGGGTCCTGCAGGTCGGCGTCAATGATCACCACTGCATCGCCTCGGCTGTAATCCAATCCCGCCGTGACCGCGATTTGGTGGCCGAAGTTACGGGCGAAAATCACCGGGCGGACGCGTGCATCCAACCGGCCCAACTCGCGGATTTTTTCCGTCGAGCCGTCGCTGGAGCCATCGTCGACCAGCACCAGCTCCCAATCCTCGCCGGTACGATCCATCACTTCCTTTATACGCCGATAGAGTTCATCCAGATTCCCGATTTCGTTGTACACAGGGGCGACGATTGAAAACATCGGTTTCATACCGCCCTCCTCATCCTCAGTCCCCGGGTCTACAAGAGAGCCATGAACTTTTTCAGTGCAGCCAGGGAAGGTTCGATCACCGGCGCTTCCCCTGCCGCCTGCATGGCTGCCCGGATGTCCTTCAATCCATTCCCGGTCAAAAGCACCAATACCGGATCATCGGGCTGTACCAGGCCTTCTCTGATCGCCTTTACCAATCCGGCGTATGCCGAAGAGCCAGCCGGTTCTCCAAAGATGCCCGCCTTGCCCAATTCCGCGATGGCGGCGAGTATCTCTTCGTCGCTGACAGTCAAATAAGCCCCGCCCGTTTCGCGTGCGGCCCGCAAGGCGCGCACACCATCGCGCGGCAGATCGACCGAGATGCTATCGGCAATGGTGTTAGCAGAGACGGGAATGATCACCTCCGTGCCGGAAATAAATGCATTGGCGATGGCTGCCGAACCGGCCGCCTGCACGCCGTAGATAACCGGCATCTGTTCCAGCCAGCCCAGCTGCTGCAGATCCTTGAAACCCTTGTGGGTTCCTGAAATGATGTTTCCATCTCCAACTGGGACAAAGATCTTCAAAGGCTTATTTGTTTTGTTCCCAAGCAGGATCGTCTCCCATATCTCCAGAGCAGCCGTCTTTTTCCCTTCAGCGGTAAAGGGGTTATATCCAGTGTTGCGGCAGTACCAGCCAAACTCGTTGGCCGCTTCGATGGTCAGATCGAAGGCCTGGTCATAATTGCCATCCACCAAGATCACCTGCGAGCCATAAATCAATAATTGGGCGATCTTTGCCGGCGGCGCATTGCGCGGAGCGAAAATGACGGCTTTCTGTCCAATCGCGGCCGACATGCCAGCTAAAGCCGCCCCAGCGTTCCCGGTTGATGCTGTCACCACCACATCGGCTTTAATTTGCCGCGCGCGTGCGACCACTACCGCGCTGGCGCGATCCTTAAACGAAGCTGTTGGGTTGCTGCCCTCATCCTTGATCCACAGTTCTCTCAAACCCAGTTTGTTCGCGAGCGCAGTTGGGCGGTAGAGCGGCGTCCAGCCTGCCCTGCGCAGCGGCGTGCCCTCTCCGCCCGGGTCAGGCACTGGCAGCAATGGGAGGTAACGCCACAGAGAAGGTTGGTGATTTGCAGTGATATCTTTCGGCTGGAAATGCCTTCGGATGGCTTGGTAATCCAAGATCACGTTCAGGTTGCCGCCATCCGCCGGGCATACATAAGTCACTTCTTCAGGGCCATACTGCTTCCCGCACAACGAGCACTCGTAATGATGGAAATCACCCATTCAAATCTCCATAGAAGAAATAATGTCCTTAATTACATCCTGGCATATTCATAAGGCGCAACCATCTTCAGTAAGCCGTCCAAGCCTGATCTCCTCGATGGTCGTACATCATTCTTTCTCAAACGGCATACCCAAAGACGCAGGGGGCGATGCATGCATCGCGCGCAGCAATCGTGCGATAATCCGCCGTGTTCTCTCGGGCAGCGCAGCAAGGGTGCGATCGACCCATTCAGCGTCACTGATGTTAACCAACAACAGTGTAAGGATCATCAAGGGGAATGGCGCCACCTGCAGCACCTGTCCTGGAATTGCAGGCAATGCCGGTTGAACGACGAGGCTGAGCCATTGCAGCAAGGCGAACAGATAAGCGCCGAAAGCTGCACGAATTGGATTCCATCCCCCGAAAATGGTAATTGCCAGTGCAATCCAACCTATCCCATCCAGTCCTGAGATTGTTCCTTTCCAGCCGGCTTTTACCCCCAAGGAATAAACCGGCCCAGCCAGGCCGACAAGCGCGCCGCCTAACACAGTGTATATGTATCGCATCCGGTTGACATCTGCCCCACGCACGAATGCCGCCGCAGGCCGCTCGCCAATCCCCTGCAAAATCAATCCCGGCCGCGTCTTGAACACCCACACCCACGCGCCGATGATCAGAACGTAACTCAGATAGGTCATCAAATCTGCTCGGAAGAATAATGCACCCAGCACAGGAATCTGAGAGAGGAGCGGGATAGGCAAAGAAGGAAGGGTTGGCCCCTGTACGCTTGTATACGGGTTTCCAAGGAAGTAAGCCAGGTTTAAAGTGGTCAGCGTTAATACAAAGCCGACCGCCACCTGTGACTGATGCAGAGTGATGCTGCTGAAGGCTACAATCCATGCAATGACGGCCCCAACGATCATCCCGGAAAGATAACCCAATATCAGGCTGTTCGTATTCACGGCCACTGCAAATCCAACCATGGCCGCCAGGACGATCGTCCCATTCACTGACAGATTGATCACGCCAGATCGCTCGGCGAATGTTTCACCGATTGCCGCGAATACCACTGGAGCAGCCGTAACCAGGACGCCGGCCAGACCAATGATGACCAAATCGAAGTTCATCCCCAAATCCTTTAAGCCCTACGAGTAAACCGCTGGCGTACTCCCTCGCCAAGCAGGACGAACAACACCAGGACGCCCTGCAAAACGCCTGAAAGCGATGAATCCAGTTTCAATGCGATTGGCAATTGGATGCCGCCGATGTTCAGTCCGGCATAAAACAGGGTAATCGGTGCGATCAAGATCGCCTGATAATTAGCCAGCATAGCCACTAACAAACCTAGATAACCGTAGCCGCTTGTTATGTATGGGAGCAGACGGTGGAAAACCGCCGTGACTTGAATCGCGCCCGCCAGACCGGCGAACAGACCGCAAACTGCAAAAGAGAGCATCATATACTGCCAGGTGCGCACCCCAAGAATGTAAGCAGCGCGTATATTCTTCCCGATGGCCTTCAATTTCAGCCCAATATAAGTGCCTCGCAATAAGATATAAATTATGGCGACGCTGATTGCGCCAAGCAGCAGCGACCACAAACTGATCGACATATTGGGCAGCGTTGGAAGAGACAGCCTCTCAGGGAATGCAACGGTACCGCTCAAAGATGCAACTCCCGGCCTTCTCCAGGGCCCATAGATTAACCATAGCACAAGCGCACTCGCAACGAAATTCAGGCCAAGGCCGCCGAAAATTTCGTTGACACCGCCAAAAGTCTTTAATACGCCCGCTAATGAGGCCCATAGTGCACCGCCCAGCATACCGGCCAGGATAGCCAGCGCCAGGATAATCCCTGCTGGCATAGGACTGTCCTGCAGAGATCGCAGCACCCAGGTTGTAAAGACGGCTCCGAGCGTTATTTGTCCTTCAATGCCGATGTTCCACAGGCCGGCAGCGAAAGTGACCAGCAATCCGGCTGTAGTGATCAAAAGCGGCATCCAAGCCACTAGAATGTTTGAGACATTGTCCAAGCTGCCGACCATGCCAATGATCAATTGCCGGTAGGCTTGTAAAGGAGGGGCGCCGGACAACAACAGGACGACCGTGGTAAAAAGCAGCGCTGCGAGAATTGATAATGATTGGAGCCCTAAATTCATCCAACGGGAAGTTAGTTTTTTCTCCATTGTTTATTCCTGGGAAGTCGCAACTTTTTGCCAGCCTCTTCCACCGATTAATTCGCCGAGTTCTTCTACGGTTGTGCTGTCAGATTCCAATGGATCGGAGACTTGACCGCTAAAAAAGACCAGAATACGATCGCTGTAACTCAGTATCTCTTCCAGATCAGACGAAATGAAAATAATCGCCGCTCCATCCCGGCACCGCGCCTTTAGTTTGCTCCAAATGTAGATCGTGGATTCGATGTCCAGGCCGCGGGTAGGATGCTCCAACAGGATGAGAGAGAGGGGATTTTTAAGCAAGGCCAGGAGAGCGCGTTGCTGGTTGCCGCCCGATAGCGATTCGACCGGGCTGGTCGCACGACCGTGAATATTGAATTCCTGTATGCGCTGATTGCAGGTCTCCATCGCCTGCTTCTGGTTAATGAATAGGCCGCGATTGCCATCAATCAGCGAAAAATGCTCCATCAGGGTTAACCCGGGCACTAAACCTTCCTCTAATCTGGAGGCTGGCAGATATGCGACGCCGCGCCGCAGGAATGAACGGTAAGGCTGGCCTGTCATGCTTTCACCGTGGATCAGGATTTCCCCGCCAACAGGCCGCAGCAATCCTGCACAAGCGCGGAGGAAAAGAGCCTGCCCGCTCCCTTCCATCCCTGCCAGTCCGATCACCTCCCCGCTCCGAACTTTCACGTTGATGTCATTCATTTTCAAGCGGTAGTCTTCCAGGGCGACGTGACGCAATTCGATCACATCCTCGCCAGGCTGAACCCTCTGCTGCTCTTGTTTTACGACAGGCTTACCGAACATCCAGGCGATCAGCCGATTATTATCGAAGGGAGGGTTCATCTCTCCTACGAGTTCCCCTGCTCGCAGCACAGAAACCCGGTCGCACAGCTCGCCCACCTCTTCCAGCTTGTGTGAGACGAAAATGATCGTTTTTCCTTCTGAAGCCAGTTTGCGCAGGGTAATAAATAATTTTTTCTTTTGCGCAGCGCTGATCCCGGTCGTAGGTTCATCCAGAATCAGGACTTCAACGCCCAGCCAGAGCAGCCTCAGAATCTCGAGTTGCTGACGCTCACCAACGGTAAGTGCGTCCACGTAATTGGCCGGATCGATGTCAAAGCCAAATTGTCTTGATAAGTCCAAAAACTCTTTTCTGGCTCTCCTGCGGTCCGGAAAGAGGCCGCCGCGTGCACCCATCAGGAAATTGTCCAGAACCGGCATTGGTGGAAAATCCAATGGATCCTGATGTAACATCCCAATTCCATACTGAATGGCATCTGCAGGCGAATGAATGGTTACTGGTTTGCCGTCAAGATGGATTTCCCCCCTGTCAGCCTTAAAGAAACCGGATAATATCTTCATTAATGTGCTCTTGCCGGCGCCATTTTCTCCCAGAATTCCATGGATTTTCCCTGAAGAAAATGTCAGGTTAAGCCCTTTATTGGCGTAAACGGGTCCAAAGCTCTTATGGATATCAATTAAATCGATTTGCATTTGATTCGCATTTCCCGAGTGTTGTCTCGTGTATCTGGGGGAAGCCTTGATCGGCTTCCCCCATTGAAATGCAAAACTACTTGCTCTTACCTTGCATGCCCTCCAAAAGCTGTGGCAGGTACCAGATCTGCTGGTCGGTGGCAACCTCGCCATCTTTGAGATACACGGTGCCGTCTTGCAGATTAATCGGGCCGGTCCACAGATTCAAACCATTGCTCAAATCAGTGATGAACGCTTCCAGTTTGGTCTTATTGTCTGCGCTGAGGCCATCACCGATTTTGAAGCCGACCGCCCCGTAATCCGGTTGGTCGAAATGCGCCCAATCCGGCGGATTCCACTCGAAGTGCGGTTTCCAGGTGCCATCCTCAATCGCCTTCATGTTCTCGAGCAGAGCCGGACCCCAGTTGAAATAGGGCACCCCTAAGCAGACATTGGGTGCCTGGGCACAGGCGTTGTAATAGTCGTAGGGGATGGCAAAAACCTTCTTGCCGGCATCTGTCATCTTCTTGGCCTCAACCAGCGCTTCGGTGGTGTCAATTCCTGAAATGACGACGTCGAAGCCGGTGTTGTAGAATTGATCAGCTACCTGCGTCGGGTCCAGGGTCTGGCCAGGAATGTTGAACCAGTTGCCAATCCAGGTGACGCTGAAGGTGAGATCTTTGGCATTTTTGTTCAACACCTTGGTCCAACAGTACTTTGCGCCAAGAAATGCGGATGCAGCCAGGCGTCGGGTCTCAGGATTGATGAGTGGACCGAGGAAGCCAATCTTTCCCGTTTGGGTTGTCAAAGCGGCCGCGCAACCGGCGATTTCTTTCATATACTCCATGCGTCCCATGATGTTGATCATATTGGGAATGTTCTTATAGTCCTGCCCCTCCGCCCAGTTCTGATCGCCGGATAGCATAATCGTCGGGATATCGGGGTGCGCAGCAGCGAAGGTGTTGGAATCATCCATGAAGCTGTCCGAGTTAAAGATGATCACCTTGGCGCCCTGCCCAAGGAGCTGTTCGGCCAGTTGGGCCGGTGTGGCGCCTTGATGGCTGAACGCATTGTCAATGTAGACCATCTTTGTGCCAGGCAGTTTGCTTACCACATATTGCCCGCCTTCATACGTGGCCTGACTCCAACCATTATCGTTGTACGGTCCAACCAGGATCATGCCGAATGTCAACGGGGTAGTCGCTTGCGTTGCCGCTTGCGTTGCCGCTTCCGTTGGTGCGGCTGTCGGGGCTTCTGTTGGAACCTCAGTCGGCTGTACCTGTGGCACCTCGGTCGGCGCCGTGGTTGGGGCAGGTGTGGCTGCAGGCTGGCAGGCTGCCAGTGCTATTGCCAGCACCACCATGAGGGCGAAACCACGCCAGAGAGACTTGTTATTCATTCCTACTCCTCCGTGAACACAATTTGAAGTGAGCGAAAATGATCGACAGTTTTCACCAGCCGTAGAATTTTCGTCTTTTCACCTCCTTTCACAAGCCCCAATCCAATGGAAACCCACAATTAATTTTGAGACCGGTATGAACAAAGGAAGATAGATATTCAATGAGTGGTTTAATTGTACTAGATTTAACGATCCATTCACCGGCTTACTTTCCATCTTCCATTCCACCCCATCTATATCCCAAAAGGGTATGCCTTGCGTGTTCTCCACTCGTCCGGTTTCAAAATTCACTCCTGGCTAATTGTCCGACATCTCAATTATAACAAGGCTTCCCTGGTATGTAGAGCCCTCCAGGGAAGCCGATGGATTAATCCGGGACGATCCAGGTTCCGGTCTCGCCTTTCAAGGCGCGGCCAATGTTCTCCGGATTGGTAATGATCGCCTGCTTACCGCCCGCCTCTAAGAACCAGATGATAGCCTGGACCTTCGGCGCCATGGAGCCTTTGGCAAAATGGATGCCTTCGGCCAGGTACTTCTTGGCTTCTGAGAGCGTCATGCGGTCCAACCATTTTTCATCCGGTTTCCCAAAGTTGAGCGCCACCTTTTCAACCGCGGTGGAGATCAGAAACAGATCGGCTTTGATCAACCGCGCCAGCAGGCTGCTGGCATAATCCTTGTCGATCACTGCCGCCGTTCCGATGTAATTCCCGTTCTCGTCCTTGATGACCGGAATGCCTCCGCCGCCTACGGTGATCACGACCACTCCAGCGTCGATCAAAACCTTCACAGCTTCGAGCTCGACGACTTCTTGGGGCATGGGCGAAGCGACCACCCGCCGCCAGCCGCGCCCAGCATCTTCGACCACTGTCCAGCCCAATTCTTTGGCCCGCTGTTTGGCCTCAGCCTCGTCCATGAAGCCGCCGATCGGTTTTGTGGGATTCTGGAAGGCTTTATCATTCCGGTCCACCGCTACCTGGGTGACCACGGTGGCCACCGGCTTCTTGATCCCGCGCCGGTGCAGTTCGTTTTGAAGGTTTTGCTGCAAGGCGTAGCCGATGGCGCCCTGCGAATCCGCTCCACACACATCCAAAGGGACTTCGTGCATGCCCTCCACCTTGTGGGCAATCTCCGATCGGCGCAGGATGAAACCCACCTGAGGGCCGTTGCCATGCCCAATGGCCACATCCCAGCCGGCTTCGATCATATCGGCGATATGATATGTGGTCTCTTTAGCTGCTTGATATTGGTCTTCGACCGATTGATGGTTTTTATCCTTAATGAGCGAGTTGCCGCCAATAGCCACCACCGCCACTTTCTTTGCCATTCGCTTCCTCCTCCAGTAGATGGATGAAATCTCGGTAACAAAGATCAACCCATTGTCAAAGCCATCACCGCTTCCTGGGCGTGCATGCGGTTCTCCGCCTGATCGTAGACCACCGAATTAGCTCCATCGATGACCCCGTCGGTCACCTCGATGTTGCGGTCGGCAGGCAAGGGGTGCATATAGATCGCATCCGGCTTGGCCAGCGCCATCTTGCGTTCGTCGGTGATCCAGTGCGCGTATTTGGCGATGATCTTCGCGCCCTCTTCTGCATCCGGAGTATGCACCATGGCTCCCCAAGACTTTGCATAAATGATGTCGGCGTCCTTAAACGCAGCTTCCATATCGTCCACCACTTCGAAGCCGGTGCCGAATTTGCGCGCCTGCTCACGGGCCTGATCCATGATTTCTGGCATCAGCCTGAATTCCGGCGGGTGGGCCAAAACCACATCCAGACCAAAACGCGGCATCTGCAGCACCAGGCTCTGTGGTACGGACATTGGCTTCTGGTAAGAAGCTGCATAGGCCCACGAAACCACCATCTTCTTACGGCGCAGGTCACGCCCCTTTTTCTCCACGATGGTCATCAGGTCAGCCAGACACTGGAAGGGATGATAGATGTCGCACTGCATGTTGAGCACCGGCGCACGCGAATAGCGCGCCACCTCGTTGATATACTTGTTGCCGATGCCCCAATCGACGTGGCGGATGGCAATGCCATCAAAATATCGGCCGAAGATCTCTCCAATTTCCTTGGGTGTGTCTCCGTGCGCAATCTGTGTCGTGCGCGATTCGATAAACGCGGCGTGCCCGCCAAGGTGGGCCATGCCAGCTTCGAACGACCCGCGTGTGCGCGTGCTGCTGAAGAAGAATAGCATGGCCAGAGTTTTATCCCGCAGGTACGGGGTGGGCTCATTTAATGCCCGCTTCCTCTTCAGGTCAAAAGCCACATCCAAAACCGTCTCGACCTCTTCGCGGCTGAAGTCGAGGTCGCCGATCAAATCCCTGCCGTGAAGGAAAGTTTGCATTTTTCCCTCCTCTTATTCCATCGCGCCCAGAACCAGCGCCAACAAGGCCATGCGCATGACCACGCCGTTGTAGGCTTCCTGCCAGTAACGCGACCAGCGGGTGATATCCACGTCCGTTGGAATTTCGTCCATGCGCGGCAGCGAGTGCAGCAGTATCGCATCCGACTTCGCTTTGGTCGTCAGCAGCTCCCGCGTGATCTTGTAATTGGCGGGGGTTTGCCCATGCTCGCCGGCTTCCTGACGCGCCTTCGTATAATCCGGCTGCACGACCGGCTCGACCAGGATTACGTCGGCATCGGCGATAGCCTGCTCCACGTGCTCGGCCTCTTTGTAATTCAGGCTGTACTGGTTCAATTCGGCTTTGAATTCATCGGTCAGGGACATTTCCGGCGGCGCCACAAACGTGATCGGGCAGTCGAACTGGGTCAGCGCATAAGCCAGCGAGTGCATGGTGCGCATACGCATGTCTCCCACTGCCAGCCATTTCAAACCGTCGATCCGCCCCTTTTCGGTCAGGACGGTGTATAGATCCGTGAGGATCTGGGTGGGGTGCTCCCCCCAGCCATCCCCGCCGTTGATGACCGGAATCGAGGCCCATTTGGCCGCCTCATGAGGGGCGCCCTGCTGGAAATGGCGCATAACGATTACATCGCCGTAGAATTCCAGCATCTTCACCGTATCTTTGATCGATTCTTGATACCAGTCGCCGGCTCGGGTCATCTTTGCATCGGCGAAGCCGGTGACGTGTCCCCCCAGTCGATGCATAGCCGCCTCGTGAGCCATGCGCGTGCGCGTGCTTGGCTGGTAAAAGGCCACCACCATGGTTTTCTCTTTGAGCATGTCCACGTTGCGGCGGCTGCGGGCGATGGGTTCCATTTTTTTCGCCGTCTCGAACACATGGAAGAACTCCTGGCGCTCGAAATCTTTCAGCGACAGAATGTCTCGACCTGCAAAACTACGCATGATGATCCTCCTCAAATTTGAGTGTAAAAGTAAAAATCAAACGAATGATGTACTTCGCCGGGTTTGACTTCTAATCCAAATCGTTCTGCCTCCTTTCCTGCTCTACCGCTAACCATGACGCCGGCCCGGACGCCCCTACACTGCGCATCACATGAAAGCGGAAGTAACCGGGCAGGAAATAGCTGGTTGAGTAATCCACGACACGCCCATCGGTTGAGAAGAGGTGAGCACGAAAGCTCAACAGCACATCCCCGCGCTGAATTTCCAACGCCCGTGCTATCTCCGACTGGGCAGAGACGGCGCTGATTTCCGTGCGCGAGTGAGCCAGCGGCGGCATTCCTCGCTGTAAGAGTAGATCCAGCACCGAGCCGGTAAAATCGGCTTTAAGATCCTCGGGTGACAGTACATCCTGCGGCAGCAGGTCGATTAGATACGCGACCGGGCGCCGCTCCGCCAGGATCACCCTGCGAACCTCGATCAGCGGCGAACCAATGCTCACCCCAAGTTCAGTCGCTTGGTTCTCATTTGCTTCCATCGGGATGACTTGAAGCGCACCCATCGTCACCTTGAGGTGGATTTTCTCCGCCAAGGTTTCGATGCTTTCCAATACTTCCAATCCCGACTCAAAGACCGGTACGCGGCCAACCACAAAAGTACCCACGCCTTGCTTACGGCGGATCAGACCCTGGCCTTCGAAGGCGCGCATCGCCTCGCGCAGTGTCGCTCTGGAAACGCCCATCTGCCGGGCAAGTTCCGGTTCAGACGGAAGGCGCTGGCCGGCGGGGGTCGCGGCAATCAACCCGGCTAGTGCGCTCTGTAAGCGCTGATAAGGACGAACGTACTCTGCCATGTTTTTACCCATCCTTCTCAGGTTCTTCACGAATTCGTCCGGCTGTCGTCGTCTGGGCATGGGTGAACCGGATCAGAAGGTTGACAAACGCCTTAGCCTCTTCTTCCGCACATAAAGCGGAAAAGGGAGATGGCCTTGTCTCACTGCTTGACCATCTCCCCAATTCGTCATTTTAAAAATAACTGGCTGCGCCTGACCGATGACACCCCTGCTCTCCCTCGTTTCCAAGGGTGAGCATTGAATTGTCTCGGGCAGCCCGAGTCCCACTGGGCAAGTTCAGACGCTTTGCAGCCATCCATTTGAAGAGCACACCCAATGATCGGCATATGCTTTCGGGGACTTATGCCAGCTCGGTGATTCGATATATCTCCGTGAAATTACCTGAAGGCATCTACCCCGTAGTTTAATGTCAAACAACCAATTTGTCAATTGTCAGACAATAGCCTTTCTCATGATCCAGCCATTTGCGCGGCGTGCAGGGTATTTTTAAGCAACATGGCGATGGTCATCGGCCCCACCCCACCTGGAACCGGCGTGATGGCTCCCGCCACTTCTTTTACTTCATCGAAACAGACATCTCCAACCAGCCGGTATCCTCTTGGTCGGGTGGCGTCTTCAACCCGGTTGATTCCCACATCGATCACAACCGCTCCTGGTTTCACCCAGCTTCCGCGCACCATCTCGGGTTTGCCTACCGCTGCCACCAGCACATCCGCTTCACGCACAATCTCGCTCAGGTTCTTGGAACGAGAATGGCAGATGGTCATTGTCGCGTTTGCCCGCACCAGCAGCAACGCCACCGGCATACCAACGATGTTCGATCGGCCCAAAACCACCGCTCTGACGCCTTCCAGACTGTCCATGACGGTACCGAGCAGGTACATCACTCCCGAAGGCGTGCAGGGAACGAACAACGGCTCGCGCCCTTTTTGCGCCAGCCGGCCAATATTCACCGGATGGAAGCCATCGACGTCTTTCTCCAGACTGATCGTGTTCAGCACGCGCTCCTCATTCAGGCCAGAAGGGAGGGGAAGCTGGACCAGGATGCCGTTCACTCTCGGATCGTCGTTCAGCTTCTTGATAATGTCCTCCAGTTCCGTCTGAGGAATGTTGGCAGGCAGGTTGTGCCCAAATGATTGTATGCCGACCTCCTGGCAGGCCTTCTGCTTAGAGCGTACATACACCTGCGATGCCGGGTTCTCCCCAACCAGAACCGTGGCGAGACCGGGAGCTGGTTTACCCGCAGCTACCATGGCTGCAACCTCGCGGGCTACTTCGCTGCGGATCTGTTCGGCAATCGCGGTGCCATCAATTATTTTGGCAGTCATCTTTTTCTCCTTAATTTACGTGGAAATGAACTGCAGTAAGGACCAATTGATGTCCATGAACAGATTGGTGATAAACGAATCGTTTATTCGTTATACCCGCCCGAAAGGATTATACTCCAGAACAAATTTCCAGATCATTGTCTGACAGCTTCGAACCATCAGTTTCTTACTGCTTTCTATCATTCGCGTTTATAATGGGGTGCTGCCAGTCATTGATTAAGACGCGCGAATTTCTTACTATACGCCAGAGAATCGGGTAAAAGGGCGATTGCTATAACCTGGCCGCCAGCATTTTGCTGCAAACGGTGCTTGATTATCCAATCTTAGGGAGTTGACCGATGAGTAAACTTTGCGTGATCGGGACGGGTTACGTCGGTTTGGTAACCGGAGCCTGTTTCGCTGATCTTGGGAATCACGTCGTCTGCCTGGACATTGATGCTGAGCGCATTAGCAAGCTCAAGCAGGGCGTCATGCCGATTTACGAGCCAGGACTGGAACAGCTTGTGGGTCAAAACATGCGCGCCGGCCGCCTCAGCTTCACCACCGATTATGCCGAGGCATTGAACGAAGCCGAATTTGCTTTCATCGCTGTAGGCACTCCTTCGGGCGTCGATGGCGAAGCCGACCTCCAGTTTGTCCGCTCAGCGGCCGAATCCATTGCCGACTTTGTTGACCACCCCATCATTGTGGTGAACAAATCTACCGTCCCGGTCGGCACTGGCGACTGGGTGGCAGACATCATCAATAAACGCCGCAACAACCGCCCTCTGGAATTCAGCGTCGTTTCCAACCCCGAATTCCTGCGCGAGGGCTCGGCCATCCAGGATTTCATGAATCCCGATCGCATCGTGCTCGGCTCGCTGGATAAAGCCGCCGCTAACCGGGTTGCCCAGCTTTACCTGAGTTTGCGCTGCCCGATCCTGGTCACCGATTTACGCACCGCCGAGATGATCAAATACGCTTCCAATGCGTTCCTCGCCACACGGATCTCGTTCATCAACGAGATTGCCAACATGTGCGAAGAATTGGGAGCCGATGTACGCGAAGTCGCAGTGGGCATGGGCCTCGATAAGCGTATCGGCAACGCCTTCCTCGACGCTGGTCTGGGCTGGGGCGGGAGCTGCTTCCCGAAAGATGTCAAAGCCTTGGCGCATATGGCCGTTCTGCACGGCACTCACCCGCAGCTCCTCCAGGCTGTCATGGAGATCAATCGCAACCAGCGCCGGCGGGTCGTTGTCCGTCTGCGCCGCGCCCTTGGTACACTCAATGATAAAGAGATCGCCGTGCTGGGTCTGTCGTTCAAGCCCAACACGGATGACATCCGCGAAGCCCCTGCCCTGGAGGTTATCCACTTACTGCAGAACGAGGGGGCCAACGTACGCGCGTATGACCCGCAGGCCATGGATGCCGTTCGCCACATCTTTCCATCCCTCACCCTCTGCGCCAGCCCCTACGAGGCCGCCGAGGGCGCCGACGCGCTCGTCCTGGCCACTGAATGGAACGAATTCAAACAGCTCGATTTTCCCCGCCTCCGTCAACTCATGCGCCAGCCGATCATCCTCGATGGACGTAATCTGTGGGACGCTGAGCAACTGATTGCCTTAGGTTTCACCTATTTCGGCATCGGCCGCGGTCGGTACACCGATCACGCCTGATCCAGCGGCTCGTTGAAGCGAATTCATTAGATTCAATCGCGCACTTTCGGCTTTGGGTGGAACCGGCGCGTAGGCATCACCCCTCCAAGCCGGTGGATGCCTGTAAATTCTTTTTATTACCCGGACTTTTCCTCTGGGGCGCTTTCCACCTTTTCCACGACGATGGTCAAGTTGGCAGCCAGAGCCGCGATAGCGCCGATCGCCGCCCACACTGGCAGAAGGATCACACCCACCATACCAATGGTCAGGGGAATTTCGATTAACGTCTCCCCTTTTTCGTTCTTGATGATGATGCGCCGTACATTCCCCTCGTGGATGATCTCCTTGACCTTCCCTACGAGCGCCTCACCATCAACGCGGAATTCCTCATAACGCACTTTTTCTTCAGACATGACTCACCCCTGCTCCGATCTGATATCCGCTTCCAAACCCGGTCCTTGTGACACTTCGGCAGGCGGCTGCGCCGGCAGCGAAGCCCGAGACGGCTCCGGCGTTGTGGGAGCAGTCGGTGCCGTGTTCGGCGATACGCCCAGCATGACGCGCGCAAACTCCCCCGATAGATAAGCCAGACCATTCAGCAGGTTTAGCGAAACGAAACCCGTCAATATCCCGATCACAGAAGCAATCAAAGCCTGGTTCAGGGTCTCAACCTGCATGAAACCCAGGTCAATCTCGCTATATGGATAAATGAAGGGCGCCGCAATCAACCCGCCGGTGACTGTTAAGGCCGTCACCAAGGCGATGAAGGAAATGATCCCGATCGGCAACTTCGCTACCAGATAAACCAGCCCTTTCCAGGTAACCGGATTGGCCAGAAAAGCCTTGAAGCGCGGCCACAGCGCCGTGCCGCCGGTATCTGAACGGCGCATCGGGGAAATTCTAACCCGTAAAAGGCCAATAGCCAACTGCCGCTCGAAGGCGATCAAGCCCCACCAGATGGCCAACATCCCCGCCAGGATGAGCAATCCGATCCCTAAAACAGAAAGCCCAAAACCAAGCGAGAATCCAACCAAAAGCAGGATGAAATAGAATAACCCTAATGGGAAAGAAAGGAAGAGATAAAGCAGATTAAGATACGTCTGACCGCGTATCACCACCCCAAAAAACTTGCTGAGAGGATCTGGCTGAGAATTCATTCCGCTCCCGGGCTCCTTCATGATGGATTGATCGCGCGCCACCGTCTCACGCTTCCTATACTTGTATACGCAGATTGCGTGCGGGGGTTGCACTCTGTGGAATCCTTATTCACGGGTCTCTGCAAAGCTGCGCCGCCAGTCGCTCTCCAAGATCGCCATCGTGTACGAACTCCAATATGTGTCACCCACTTTGCGATAATCGCGCAAATGCCCTTCGATGGTAAATCCCAGCTTCTGGTAACAACGGATGGCTGCCTGGTTGAAGTCGAAAACGATCAGGCTTAAACGGTGCAGTCTCAAGTCATCGAATGCGATTTCCATGACACACCGGACCATCTGCTCGCCCAATCCACGGCCGCGCTTGCCCGGGTCGCCCACAAGCACCTTGGAAATCGTCGCTGCACGGTTCCGGTAGTCGATGTTGTTCAGCTCGATGTGCCCGACCACCTCTCCGCTTTCACGAATAAGCGCCTTGTAAATCTGGCGGGGCGGCGGATCACCTTCCGCGCTGCGTAAATAACGCTCCAGTTGGGCAAGCTCCAGGGGAAATGTAAAATAAGGGCCCGACCAGAGCATCAGGTCCTCCGCTGTGGGGATCCAGGCGATCAAGCGGTCAAAATCCTCGCGCCCGAATGGCGCCAGCGCAATCGTCATAAGGTTTTCCTCCACTCAAGAGTTCGCCTGGATTTTACTCCCATCCCATGCCGCCCAAATGGAATTATCAGGGATATTATGGAACTCTACTCGCTTACGGGAAGAGGATCACGGGTGGAGTTGGTCGTCGGGAAAGGGGAACAGGACATTCACTTGAAATGGACCAAACTCCAGGATTCAGCCTGCGCGGCCCGCATCGATGTAATTCTCAGCGCTTTTCCTTGCGCAGAAAGGATTTAACCGCCAGTAAAGTCAGAAACGAGCTCGCCAGCAGGATCACCGAGAGGGCGAGAGCAGTGTTCAAATCCATTTCAAATCCGAGGTAAATGGCCAGCGGCATGGTCTGTGTCCGTCCGGGGAAATTGCCGGCGAAAATGATGGTCGCGCCAAACTCGCCCATCGCGCGCGCCCAGGCCATCACGCTGCCAGAAAGCAGTCCCGACCAGGCAATGGGTGCCATCACGTGTCGAAAGATCTGCCACTCGCCGGCCCCGTCCAGTGCCGCTGAATGACGCAGCTCCGGGTCTACCTCAGAAAACGAGGTTATTGCCGACCGAATGTAGTAGGGAGAAGCCACAAAGGTTTGTGCCAGGACGACCGCCGCAGTCGTGAACGTTACCTGCACGCCCATGCTGTCGAGCAGCCCGCCGAACAGTCCACGCCGGCCAAACGCCATCAGCAAGGCTACGCCAGCCACCGCCGGCGGCAAAACGGTTGGCAGGTCGATCACCGTCTCCGCCACCCTGCGCCATCCTTTCCCATCATGTGCCAGCAGGTAAGCCAACGGTGTCCCAAATGCAACGGTTGTCAGGGTGGTAATCAGGGCGGTGGTGAGGCTCAAAGCGATCGCCTGGTGCACCGCTGCCGAACTCAGCTTGGACCAAACCTGAACCGGAGCAGCTCGCAGCACCAGCGCCGCCAGCGGCAGAACTAAAAACGCCAGCATGGGCAAGCTAAGCGCTTTCCATGCGCCATCGCCGCCTGGCCAGGAGCGCTGTGCACCACCTTTTCTGGATTCCGAAAGGGAAGAAGCTCTCTCGTCAGTCGTCTCTGATCTCAAAGAAAATTTCTTATTAATATCAATATTCACGCCATCCTACCAATTAAAGTTGGTCTATCCAGCGCATCATTCCCTGTATCTGCTCTTTACGGAAACTCCATACGGCTTGCGGATATCCCCCTTCGGTGTGACTGACTGCAAGTTTTGCTTCCATGGAGGCCAGCCATTCCTTGCAGGTCTCGCGTTGCCGCTCCAGGAGCAAACCCGGCTGTGGAGGTGGTTCCATCCTGGCAAAATACAGCTTGGCCAAAAATTCGATCCGCATGGCGCGTGGCTGCATGACGGGGGTCTCGAGCCATCGCGAGAATACCCGTTCTCCTTCCTGCGTGAGGTGGAACACTTTGCGCATCGGACGTGAGGGCTGAGGCTCTCGCCAGGCCTCGATCAATCCCTCCGCTTCGAGCCGGTTGAGCAGGGCGTAAAGCAGGCTCAGCTTAACGCGCCAGACCAGGCCCAGGCCGTCTATTCTGGCAAGCTGGCGCGAGATCTGGTAGCCATGCATGGGCTGTTGGCGCAAGAAGCCGAGCAAAGTGTACTCCAAAGAGAGGGGCGGGCGTGCCATCGGGGTCATTTTAACCTCGAATATATTCAATCAATGAATATCGGCATTATAAGGTCCAGCACGACCCGCGTCAATGCGCAGGCGCGATGGGCCGCTCCCTTTTATACTATCCACGGGTGGCGGATGAGGGAGACAATAAATCAACTTTCCTCCGGGGGCATGAGCTCACGGGTGATAACATCTCCGAACCGAGAAGTCCTTCTGAAAACCCACTACGAAAATCTTACCAATCCGCTCATGATATAATCGAAACATTCCGGGGTAAATTTGGTAAAAGGAATGGAGGACAGCCATGGAGATTACCACCAATAATTACAAACACTGTGATTTGGTGAAAGTGACCGGTAGGGTGGACAGCGCCACTGCCCCTCAGCTCGCCGAAGCGCTTAACAAAATCACTGAAAACGGTCGGTACAAGATTGTTCTCGACCTGGGTGGGGTCGATTACATTTCTAGCTCGGGGTTGTGGGTGCTGATTAACACTCAAAAAACCTGCAAACGATACAACCGTGGTGAAGTCGTCCTGGCCAGCGTCCCCGATCGCATCCGCTCCGCCCTGGATCTAGCAGGTTTTATCCCGTTCTTCAAGATTTTAAAAGATACGACCGCCGCTGTTGGATACTTCTAAGAACTTGCAATCATTGATGTTCAAAGAAACTTTTCCAGGCAGATATGAAAGCTTGGCAAAGATCGCTAAATTCGTCACTCAGGCCGCTGTCCAGGCAGGCTTGAATGAGACGGCCATATTTGCAGTCCAGATGTCAGTGGACGAGGCGTGCTCCAATATAATCGAGCACGCTTATGGTGGCGAAAATATCGGTGACATCGATTGCACCTGCAAAATTGATTCCCAAGGTCTGACGGTCATCTTGCATGACTGGGGCGCCCCCTTTGATCCAGAAAAGGTGCCTGAGCCAGACCTCACTTCCCCTCTAGAGAAACGCAAGGAAGGCGGCTTGGGTCTTTTCTTCATTCGCAAATTAATGGACGAAGTCCACTTTGAGTTTTCTGCTGAAAAAGGTAACACTCTTACAATGGTAAAGCGCAAGGAGGATGCGCGTTGAGCCAGGGGTCGCAGCCGGCTGACCAACCAGATTGGAAAATGCTGCTCCAGGTGGCCGAACAATTGATCCTCCAGCCCAATACGGCCGCCCAGCGTGACTTGATCCTATCTACCGCTTCCCAACTGGTACCCGGCAGAGCTGCCTTGTGGCTTGCCGAACCCGTACACCTTTTGCCGGGCTGGGAAATGGATGGCAAGCTCTTTCAACCCGATCCACCGACACCTCTGATGGCCAAGGCGCGAGAACAGCGCCAGATATGCCTCGGCGTCAGTGATGCAGTAGACGCCTCGCCTTCTTCGAAAACACAATCTGCGGCTTTCCCTCTCTGCGTTCAGGATAACCTGATCGGCGTCTTGCAGATGGACCGGAGCGGAGGACCAGCATTTTCCCCGCGTGAGATCGATTTATTAAATGCCCTGACTTCCCATGCTGCTTTGGCCATTCAAGTCTGGCGTCAATCTGCCATCAAGAACTGGCGCTACGAGCAGTTGTCGCTCGTCCGTTCGGTGAGCAACCAGATCGCCAATGTTCTCGATCTCGACGAGTTGACCCACCGGGTGACCCGTTCGATTTTGGACACCTTCCGCTTTTACTATGTCGCCATCTTCACCCTGGATCCATCTAGCAATCAGCTACAGTTCCGCTCCAGCGCGCACTCCGGGGAAGGTGCAGAGCTGTCCGGCCATTCACCCCTGGGTTTTGAGGTTAAGCTGGGAGAGGGGCTCTTAGGATATGCCGCTGAACAGGGACAGGAGATCGTCGCCCCCGACGTCAGCCGAGAGCCTCGCTACCGTTTTGTCCCCGAACTCCCCGACACCCGCTCCGAAGTAGTCCTGCCGCTCAAGATCGAAGATCGTATCTTGGGTGTTCTCGACATCCAGAGCGATCGGTTGAACGGCTTTCACGACATGGACCTGCTGGTTCTGCGCGGTCTGGCGGACAATATTGCCCTGGCCATCGAAGGAGCGCGCCTATACAGCGACTTGCGTCGACGCGCAGACCAGATCGCCACAGTTGCCGAGGTTAGTCGGGCAATCACCTCCATATTAGACCTGGATACCTTGCTCAATGAAGTCGTCGCGCTGATCCACAATCGTTTTGGGTACCCGGTTGTGCACCTCTTTACCGTTCATCAGGTTCGAGGCAAAATCGTCTACCGCGCAGGCAGCGGCGTGCGCAGCCGACAGCCGCAGACTGTCAATCTGGAATATGACCTGAATGACCCCCTCGGCATCATCACCTGGGTGGCCCGTAATGGCACCAGCTTGCTGGTCAATGACGTGCGCGAGGAACCGCGTTATCGGCCAGGGTCGTCCGGTCTGGCGGATATTCGCGCTGAGCTGGCCGTTCCGCTGATCTACGCCGGCGAGATTCTTGGGGTCTTGGACGCGCAGAGTGAACAGGTAGGCGCCTTCGACGAGAATGACCGCTTCCTGTTCGAAGCGCTGGCTGATAGCATCGCCATCGCCATCCACAATGCGCTGACTTATCGCAGCGAACAATGGCGCCGGCAGGTGGCGGAAAGTTTGCGCGACGTCGCTGGTTTGCTTTCCTCTAACGCCGCTCTCGATCAGGTCCTTGACGTCATCCTGGTTGAGCTTGAGCGTAATCTGCCTTGTGAAGTGTCGGCTATCTGGCTGCTGGAAAAACCCGGCTTACCCGGTGCTCCGGCATCCGCCCACCAGCTCAATCTGGCAGCCGTGCGTGGTTGTGACCGCCAGGCTATTCTCGACGCGCAATCCACCATGGACGAGGTGCTTCAAAAGATGGAAGAGGCCCTGAATTCCGATCAGCCGACCATCCGCCTGCCAAACAGCGGCCAGGGGCCCCTCGGCGCGGCGTTAAATTATCCGCCAGATTATTCCTCAATCGCCTGTCCTCTCCTCGTCGGAAACCAGCGCGTAGGGATTATCGCCATCGCTCATCCAGAAGCAGGCCGTTACGGGCAGGAAGCCCGTTCCATGACCGCCGCTTTTGCCAGCTACGCAGCCGTTGCAATAGAGAATACACGCCTGTACGCCAACGCTCAAGAGCAGGCCTGGATCTCCACCGTCCTGCTTCAGGTGGCGGAAGCGGCGCAAACCACCGCCTCTTTGGACGAGCTGCTGACCACCGTCGTGCGGCTGACGCCGTTGCTGGTAGGTGTTGAGGGTTGTGCCGTATATCTCTGGGATGCTGAGGAGGAGGCCTTCGAGGTAAACGCCGTTTATGAGTTCAACCAGGATTGGATGGTTCCATACAGCCAGGAGCCTATCCATCTCGGCCGTCTACCCGCTTTCGACCAACTCTATTTCGGCAAGCAGCCGGTCGTTATCCGTACTTCGGGTGACCCAATACGCCTTCCCACGAGCGATGTCGAGAAGTTGGAATTTCATGACATAGTGTTGATCCCCTTGCTGGCTCATGGTGAGATACTGGGAGCTCTTTTAGTGGAACACCATAGCAGCGAAGGTCAACTGTCACCTCCTTCTGCTTTCGACGACGACCAGTTGGCCATCCTCCAGGGTATCGCTCAACAGACCGCTGTGGCGGTTGAAAACCTGAATTTGCTTGAAGCCAAGCAGGAAGAAGCCTACGTGACGGCGGTCTTGCTGCAGGTTGCCCAGGCGGTGGTAAGTTCGAACGAGCTGGATGACATCCTCTCCTCCATCGTCAATATCATGCCCGTCCTGGTGGGAATGGACTGTTGCCTGATCTACATCTGGGATGCCGCGCAAGGCTTATTCCGTCCGGCGCAGGTCTATGATGGCCGCTGGCGGTCGGAAAAACAGATCATGGAAAAAACCTTTACGCCGGAAATGTACCCGCTGCTGCGAGCCGCTCAAAGTGAGGATCGCCTCATCGTATGCCCATTGATGGACGAAACCATTCCACCGACCGAATGGCACCGCCTGCCGCTTCCGGATGAGGATGACAGCGGGGTCAATCGTTTCAATAACGTGCTCGTCGCCGCACCGCTTTCCGTGAAGGGCGATGTCTACGGCGTAATGTTGGCCCGAGACAGCGGCGCAGCGCGCCGCTTCCGTCAAAGACGCATCGAGATCCTGCAAGGCATCGCCCACCAGACAGCCTTGGCCATTCAGAACGATCGCCTTCAGCGGGAGATGATTAACCGCGAACGACTTGAACGCGAGTTTCAGCTTGCCCGCGATATCCAGCGCACCTTTCTCCCCTCGGAGCTTCCCTGCCCTAGAGGTTGGGAGGTGGCCGCCCGCTGGCAACCCGCCCATCAGGTTGGCGGCGACTTTTACGACGTTTTCAACCTTCCCGGAAAACGCCTGGGGTTGGTCATCGCGGACGTCTCCGATAAAGGTTTCCCGGCGGCGCTTTATATGACCGTGACCCGCACGCTGATCCGCGCAGCCGTTTTGGATTCGGCCTCTCCTGCTCAGGCTCTTCGCCATGTCAATAAAATGCTCCTCCTGGATTCCCAAAATGGCATGTTCATCACGGCCATATATGCGGTTCTTTCCCAGGAGACCGGAGAGCTGGTGTATGCCAATGCCGGCCATAACCTTCCCCTTGTGTTACGCCAGGGGAACCCGACCCCGCTTTGGCTGGAAAAGGGCGGCATGGCTCTGGGTGTGATTGAGGAAATCGAACTGCGCGACCGATCGTTGCGCCTGAATCCGGGTGATTGTCTGGTGCTTTACACCGACGGTGTTACCGAAGCCTTTTCTCCACAGGGTGATATGTTTGGGGAGGAGCGATTGATTGAGGTGCTGCGAGGCATGCACGGATCCTCGGCCTCTGAGCTGTTGGAAAAGATCGAAACAGCGGTGCAAAAATTCCAGGGTGAAAATTCCCCATATGACGACATTACCCTTTTGGCAGTGAACCGCAAGTCATTGAAATCTCTACCCCGAAAGAAATAAGCTCTGCTGCCGAAGCGCTAAGAAAATAAGCGGGTTATAAATTGGATTGATTTGGACGGTGTGTAGCTTTCTTGCACACACAGGATATAATTATCTTCGAACCATTCAGGGCAACCAGGGCCTGTTCTATCGGCTAGAACTTGCCTCAGTGTGCCATAGAAAACCGCCATAAATCGCCAGGATCGATTCGGTATAACAACGGTCGAATAAAAAAACAAAGGCCATTTCTGCATGCAATGCGGCCGAACATTCACCTCACTCATGCTGCAACCACGAAGCATCCGAGACAGCAGCTGTGATGGATGTTATCAGCCATTCGAGGGATAAACCAGAATGAGCATTCCGGTCACGCGTACAAAGATCGTACTGCCACGTCGCCGGCCTGATCTGCTCACCCGCCAACATCTGATCGACCTGCTGATGGAGCTTCTCGAAAACCGGCTTACCATAATCGCTGCTCCAGCAGGTTCTGGCAAAACCACGCTCATGATCGAAACTGCCCACTGGCTTGGCCAGCCGGTTGCCTGGCTCGCGCTGGACCCCCTCGATCGTGACATATTCCGCTTCCTGACCTATTTGATTGCGTCCATCCACCAGGCTTTTCCTCAATTCGGTAAACAATCCGCTCTCCTGCTTGAGGCCATGACCGAGGTTGATCTTGACCTCGACCGGCTGGTGACCGCGATGGTCAACGAAGCCTATGAGACGATCGATCAGCATTTCGTGCTGATGATCGACGATTACCATTTCGTTGATGACCAGGAAGATATCAATTATTTCTTGTCCCGCTTCATTCAATCTGTGGACGAGAATTGCCATATAGCCATCTCCTCGCGAACACTGCTTTCGCTTCCTGATCTGCCCTTAATGGTCGCCCGTTCACAAGTCGGAGGACTGGGTTTCGAAGAATTAGCTTTCAGCGCCGATGAAATCCGCAATTTGCTCCAGCAAAACTATAAGGTGAGCGTGCCGGAGCACATTGCCCGGCAACTTGCGGATGAGACCGAAGGATGGATCACCGGATTATTGCTGTCCACCCACAACTTGTGGGGAAGCATGACCGACCGGCTGCGTGTGGCCCGTGTCTCGAATGTGGGCCTGTACGAATACCTCGCCCAACAGGTGCTGGATAAGCAAACCCCGGCTGTACGCGACTTCTTGCTACGAACATCCTTACTGGAAGAATTCGATGAGGAGCTCTGCCGGGAGGTATTGATCGAGCCGCGCTTTGCCGGTGATGTTTCATGGCGCGAGCTAATGGACCTTGTGCTGCGTCATAACTTGTTTGTCATCCCTATCGGCGAGCAGGGTACATGGTTACGCTACCATCATCTATTCCGGGATTTTCTCCAATCTCGCCTGTCAGAACAGGATCCAGAGGAGGAAAAGCGCATCCTTCAGAAACTCGCCATTGTGTATGGACAGCGTGGTGAGTGGGAGAAAGCGCACGCCCTTTACCAGCGATTGGGGAAAACAGCCGGTCAAATTGAACTGATTATGGCGGCAGGTTCCTCGATGATCAATACAGGCCGAATGGCAACCCTGGCAAATTGGATTGATGCACTTCCGTCAGAGTTGGTCTATTCCCACCCCACTTTGCTTTCATTGCGCGGCGGTGTGGCCATCCTGTTAGGTGAAATTGACCGTGGAATCGCATTGCTCGATAGCAGCGAAGCAGCCTTGAGGGCCGAAAATAATTCTGAGGAAATCGCGAAACTGCTGCTCAGAAGGGCGGAAGCCAAACGCCTGTTGGGCAAGTACTCGGAATCTTTGATGGACCTGGAAGAAGCTATCTCCATCGTTGAAAATATCCCCGCACTGCAAGAGCTGCTTGCCGAGTTGCTGCGATCGCGCGCAATATGTTTACACCGCATGGGGCGCTCATCGGAAAGCATCGATTCCCTGAAGAGGGCCGTCATCATCTTCGATCGTGTCGGCCAGGCAGAAAGAGTAGCCCTTGCGCAAATTGATCAGGGCATGATCTATCATTCGCTGGGGGATTATGGTCAGGCGAGAATTGCCCTGGAATCGGCGCTGAAACACTGGCGCAAGATCGGCGATCTGGCGCGAGAAGCCACAGTTTTGAACAATCTTGGTGTGCTGCACCACTACCTCGGTGATTATTCCCGCGCGTTGGACCTGTTGGAACAAGCCATGGCAGCCGCCCAACAGAGCGGCTATTTCCGCATCCAGGCCTTATCCCTGGCGAGTATTGGCGACATCTACCGCGACCTGGACGCGCCCGACGCCGCGACGCGGGCCTACCAACAAGCATACGAAATTGCCGAGCGCATTCATGATAATTACTTACTTTTCTACCTGAGTCAGGCTGAAATCGACCTGAACCTTCGCCGAGGTGACCTCGTGCATGCCCAGGAGGCATTGGAGATCGCCTTACGTTATTCGAGAGATAGCAATTCCCATTACGAAGAGGGCCTTTGCCGCCTCAAATCAGGCAAAATCGCATTGGCATTAAAAAACCTGCCGATGGCCATTCAGGATTTGGATGCAGCCTACAAAGAATTTAGTAAGGGGAGACAGCGCAACGAAGAACTTCAATCGATTTTGTATCTTGCTTTGGCTTATTACTATGCGAAGGAGATGAATAACGCTTCGGAGGCCTTATCAAGGGGTTTTCAGTTGGCGGAAGAGCTGGGCAATCCAAACGCGCTCATCGTCATTGGCCGGGAAGTAAAGCCCGTTCTGGAATATTATTCTTCCCAGCCGGGCTTCGAAAAAAAATCCGGGGAAATCCTCGATGGAATTGCCCAATTCGAAGCCAACGTCACGAACCTCCGCCGTAGGATCCGCCGAACAGCGTCAACCATTCCTTTCTCTCCTCCCAAGGTAACCATACGAGCCTTGGGACGCGTCCAGGTGCTGGTTGACGGTAAACCCATCCCTGCCGCAGCCTGGCATTCACCCTTCGCACGTGACCTGCTTTTCTTATTATTGGCAAAGCCGGAAGGCCTGACGAAGGAGATGATCGCCAATATTTTCTGGCCGGATAGCTCGCCTAACCAGGTAAAAGTGATGTTCAAGAACACGATCTACCGTTTGCGCCATGCATTGGAGCAGGATGCCGTGGTTTTCGAGGATGAGGTCTATCGGTTTAACACGTCATTAGATTACGAGTACGATGTTGAGATCTTTACCAGCATGCTCGACCAGGCTAAATCCATCCACGATCCTGCCAAACAGATGGCTGCCTATAAAGCGGCCACGCGCTTATATAAGGGGATATACCTGCCCGATATTACCGGTACATGGGTTGTGCCTGAACGGGAGCGCTTGCTGAAGGCTTATACCGAAGCCATGCTTTACATCATAAAGACGCATATAGAATATGGCGAATTTAATCAGGCCATAGATGATTGCCACGAAGTTCTCTCCCACGATCATTGTCTTGAGGAAGCTTATCGCCAGGCGATGATCGCGTACGCCGCCCTTGGAAACAAAGCCGCTGTGGCGCATCAATTTGAGCTTTGCAGGCAAAGCCTCATTCACGAACTCAATCTCACGCCTTCCCCACAAACGGTCAGTCTTTACGAGAGTCTGATCCGTTAATCACCTACAACCCGAATATCTTTTTCAACCCGCCAGATAACCAGGCCGGTTTCTAATTATTTTCTAATCTATTTCTAATCTTTTTGAGCCTGTTTTGGAGCCCTTTTGGGAGCCCCTCCCCTGTCATAATAACATCATCATCCCAAATATTAAGTCTGGAGGTTAGCCGTGTCGAAGCTCACCCGCGATGTATCCCTTTTCGCCAGCAAAATCGATCGCCGCACCGTTCAGCTTATTCTCTTGCTCGTTTCTCTGACCCTGTTCGTGATCGGTGCAGGCGCGCCGATGGGTGAAGGAGGCATGGGAGGTTAATCTTTGGTTCCAATGCTGCTGGCGCTCGGCGCAGGCCTGGTAGCAGGCCTGGTGCGCGCCTGGGTCGCTAAACGCCCTCCACACGCCCCATCCCTGGTGTTGCTCTGGCTGGTGCCAGTCGCGTTACTGCCACAATTCATAGCCTTCTACCTGCCTTCAACGAGCAAGTCTATCAGTCAAGAGCTGGCGTCGGTAGCGCTAATAAGCTCTTTTGTATTATTGCTTGTTTTTGCCTGGTTCAACCGGCAGGCGCCGGGCATATGGCTTCTCGGGATCGGCTTACTCCTTAACCTCATCGTGATCCTGCTCAATGGCGGCCTTATGCCCACCTCACCGGAGGTCGTGCAAAGGATCTTCCCTTTCGCCCGACCCGACGCCTGGCAATTGGGGAACCGCGTTGGAACCACCAAGAACATCGCTTTAACGATCCAGCAGACCAGGCTATGGTGGCTGTCTGATATTTTTGTCCTCCCAGCCTGGTTGCACTATAGAGTGGTCTTCAGCATCGGGGATATCTTCATCTCAATCGGCTCACTCTTATTGTTGTGGAGCGTCGGTGGACCTCCACCCCGACAGAATCGTCCAGGAGAACAGTTATGACGACCCCTTCCCAGCAAACACTGCCATCCGCGAACATCAGCCGCTTGATCAGTGCAGCGGTCGTGAACCAGGGTTTTCGCCAACTCCTTCTTTCCAACCCTGAAAAAGCGCTAAAAGCCGGATACAACGGCGAGGCATTCCGGCTGGATCATGAAGAGCAGGAGTTGATCCTTTCAATCCAGGCCACTTCATTGAGCGATTTCGCCATGAAGATATTCTCGGGGTTTCAAAAGCAAAACCCGAGTCATAGCGTTCGTAAGTCTAACCTGGTCGCCTAGGTCTTTCAAAACAGACCGTGACGAAGATCTCATGTCGAAGATCTGTCGAAGGATCACAGATGATGGTAGTTCCTGACACACAACATGAAAGGGTCTACCAAACAGAGCGGCATTTGACGGATAAAAAATATCCAATCCACGAACACCATTGCGCTCGTCAAAGTGGAGAACATCAATGGTTGAAAGCCTCATCCAGCACCCTTATAAGGAATTCCCATTTGAATTTGCGTCGGAAAGATATCCCCCGACTGGCCAATTACCCGGGAATGCCTATCTCTTTCCAGCAATCCTGACCCAGCTAGCCGATTCAGCGGCGTGCAGTGGGGCGGCTTTCGTTCGTTATTTCCCCGCCAGCAACGAGGTGTCTTTTGAATACGTATCTGGCCTATGGAAAGATTACGCCGGGTCGCATTTCCCTGCGAGAGAGGACGTGGCCGACCTGTTCATTCACGCAGGTCAGATAACCGATGGGAACCGGGGTAAATCTGTCGGATTTGATCTGTTCAAAGAAATCCCCACAACCATAAAATCCATAGTCTTTACGCCAATCGCGACAACTCGCATGAGCATCGAAGCGTTGTGGGTGGTAAGAGACTACCCGTTCAACGAATTCGAGACACGCCATATATTGGAGCTCGGCGATGCCCTGGCCAACATCATCTACCTCTCTGATGGCGGCGCCCGGCAAAAAATGGGATTGGAAGAAAAAGTTAGGGCTTTTTCACATCTCTTATTCGTTTGCGATCCGCCGACTTATCATCACAGTACACGATTAGTGCCCTGGGTCGAAGCAACTTCGCGCTTGATGGGGGTCAAAGGAAGTGAAACAGTTAAGATTCGCTGGGGCACATTACTACATGACTTTGGCAAAATCGCCATTCCGAAGAAAATTATTTACAAGCCGGCTGAATTTACGCCAGAAGAATGGGCAGTCATGAAACAGCATCCAGAGTTGGGTGCAAGAATATTGAAAAGTTACCTTGGGCTACATAGTGTAGCGGAAATCGTTCAAACTCACCACGAGAAATACGACGGCAGTGGATATCCGGCCGGGATGATCGGCGAGGAGATCCCCCTGGCTGCCCGCATCCTGTCTGTGGTCGACGCTTACGGAGCCATGACCGAAGATCGCGTCTATCGCAAAACCTGCGGACACGCCAGCGCGGTGGCGGAGATCAAGCGATGCGCAGGCACCGACTTCGATCCGCGTGTATGTGATGCCTTCCTGCGGCTTTTTTAGGGTGCTGCATCCAGCATTGCCGCCACATCACAGGCCACTTCACCGCAAAGCGCCCCATCACAATCGCATCTGATCTTTCCGCCGCCCGAGGCGGGCAGCCCGGGGAAGACCGCCAGCCATCCCTGAAAAGCCCCGATCCGTCTGTTGAGACGGATCGGGGCGGTTAAGGGATCATCAGCATTAACAACCGAGTTTGTTGGAATCGGAAGATATCTTCAAAATCAGTTTGGGATCACTGGTTCGCACGAGGCGAACCTCCTGGTCAAAAAAGGCAAAAGGCTCACGGTCGCCAATCTCACGGATGGCCACTTGATTAGCCATTCTTTCAACGATGAACTCGACATCCATCATGCCGTCGACCACGATGTGCGCCCGGCGCGGATTGCTGCCGATTTTTATCTTGCTCACGCGATGGATCATCCCAGTATCGTATATAGAGATGGGTTCAGCCCCTCGCTCACCTTCGCGGCAGACCACCAGGTATCCCATGGGAGGCGGCGATACAGTGCGCACTTTCACCCAGGGCCACACAAAAACGCCCAAAGTCCCCATTAAAACCAGGCCTCCAATTGTGCCCATCATTGCCCCAATCGGCAGACATCCATGGTCGGATGGCAGTCCCCATGTATCCGGACAGCGGTCTACCGCATCATTCAATCCGTCCTTATCTCGGTCAGGGATCGGCGTTGGTGTGGGAGTCGGTGTGGGTGTGGCGGTTGGATATGGCGTCGCAGTGCAAGCCGGCGCCATAACATGCAAAGGAGTGTCTCGCTGCTGAGTTGGTAATACTGTGCCATCCAGCAACACTGCATCCAGAAGAACGGTCAGGGTGGTATTCTGTTCTCCCGAACAGGCAAGTTGTGCCATTTGAGCCTGGCAAAGTGAGGTGAGATCACCGCTATAGATGCCCGCACCTTTCGAAGATAGCGGCAGTCTCTGCCCTGATATGGACACAGCCACATGCACCTTATCCTCGGTTGTGGCATCGTAATCACCGATCGAGACGCGCAGCTCTCCGCTCCAATCTGGACGGCATTCCAATGGCTGGGGGGCAATGTTTCGGATATAAGGTGCACGCCCCACATCCAGGATCAAACGTGCAGAAGCGATCGGCACCGGCTCCGTCGATTCCTGTTCTGCCGAGCCCGCATTAATCTGAAGAACAAAGCGCCCGGGCTGTTGCATGATGTCCGGGAAAATGGTCGCTACCGATAAACGCAAAGTATAAACGCCGTCCGAATCAGGGGTCGTTATGTCTGCGAGAGAGCTTACAACACCGTTCGGAGCGGTTATTTGTCCCCAAATCCGCTGCGGATCCTTAACTGCGACCCCGTCCGGGGTCAGCAAGTTCATGCGAACGACCACACCATCGACTGGCGATTCCCTTTCAACCGAACGAAATACGTTGGCGACTTCTGTCGGTGCGACGACCGGCGAGATTACGTTGATGCGATAGGTGCCTTCACGGTCGACCAGAACCGTGACCGGATTATCCGATGTGATTGTCCAGTAGTCGTTCTTAACCTTGTCAGACAGCCGTGGGGCTGTGATCGAATAGATTTCGACAGGGTTCTGCTGCCCTCGAAAATATCCCACCCCGCCTGAATTTGGCTCGATTTTTTTCCCCTGCGAATCGGTAATGACTACGTTCGTGAGAGAGCCCGCCGATCGACGCACGATGGTGATGACCAATTTCTGCAAATACTGGCTTACAAAAAATTTTAACGGCTGGTTGGCTGTGACCGTCACGCCTTTGGTCGGAATCGTACTTTGGATCTGGGCAATGATCCCATTGTAGGTTTCCTCAATCTGAGCTGCGTTCTGAATGAGATACACAAAGATGCTCGTATAACGGGTCTCGAGACTCTTCCAAAATTGGATATACCGCTGGAAATCCTTAGATGGTTTTTCGGCTCCCTGCAGGAGCATAACAAACAATTGAACATCTTCGTGCTGGGTGACAAGATTTTCGATGTCTTTCTCGGATTGGCCTTCTGTCGGCCAGGGGACGCCATCCGTGATCAACACCATCGCAGGCAGATTGGATGATTTGCGATTTGGCGAATTCTCCAGCTCGTCATAGCCCATCTTCATGGCTGGTACCAGGCTGGTAGCCAGCCCAGGCCGCGGATTAGCGATTTTCGTTGCGATGGCGTCACGAATTCCGGTCAGCGGCTGTAGCGGGCTGATCAGCGTTGGTGTATCGCCAAAGCTAATTACCCCTGCCTGATATTGGTCTTCGTTTGGCTCGCCAAAGCCAAGGCGGGCGAGGAACAGATCAGCCCCAATGATCCTCAAGAAGCCGGGGTCACTTCCCCACACATCGCAACCTGTGATGATCATATTTTGGGGAAACATGCTGCACGAATTATCGATCAGGATCATCATATCGACGGGGCGATTGGCATCGCTTTCCTGAGCAGCAACCGGAGCGGCGGCAGCGAGAAGAACTGCAATGAGGATCATTGCCCTCAACCCCCTGATGAAACCACGGTTCATTCTCAAACCCCTGAATTTGCTGATGCTTGCTTGGAAAATAAGAGCAGGTAAGCTACAACTTCTCAACAGCCGGTGGGACCGCTCTGATTATAGCCGATTTTGTGGGTTGCAAGAAACAGACCCGTACCGGAAAACCGATTACAGGGCATGATTCACTGGAAGGGCGCAAAAAGAGATTGACCGAAAACGCCTCTCGCATTAACATCGTTTCAGCTCCGATCTGTAATATCGCGTTTTTTGCACCTCAGGGAGATGATCATCGGGAGACCCTCATGCGTTCTGCTGGCAAAATAACTGCTGTGTCGTCTTTTCTGCTCATTGCCTTCTTGGGTTGTGCGCCAAACCATCCAACACGGATCGAACCAACTCCAACCCAGATCATTATTGGAAAAGTCAGCACCGTCGCCCCAACCCTTTCTTATCTCGGTCAGGGCGATGATCTGCGTCCGCAATTTATTCATGATGCGCGGGCTTTCCCAAACGCAACACGCTATACCATCCAACTCAATGTGGATCCATCGCAATCCCAGGTGACAGGATCAGAGCAGATTGCGTACATCAACCACAGCGGCGCTCCCCTTGCGGACCTCGACGTTCGTCTTTTTCCCAACGCCAGGGCTTTCGGCGGCAAGATGAGCGTGTTTGATCTCATGGTCGACGGGAAATTAATCACCCCCGAGCCTGTATCCGATGGCACTGCACTGAGACTACCCCTCGATGAGCCACTGCTGCCAGGTAAAACCGCATTTCTGACCATGAACTTTCAGGTAGACGTGCCTGGAGCCGATTCGGGCGGTTACGCCGAGCTGGCTTTATTGAATGGCGTGATGGCGCTTTCCAATGCATTTCCATTTATGCCCGTCCATGATCAGAGCGGTTGGCGAGTCGAAACTAGCCCGGATTATGGGGATCAACTCTACGGCGAATCCGCCTTCTTCGATGTGCAAATCAGTGCTCCTGCGGGTGAAACAATCGTCGCCTCAGGCACCTGTGAAAACACTGCACCAGGCCAATGGGCCTGTGAAGCCGGGCCGATGCGTGATTTTTACCTGGTATTGAGCAATCGCTACGCTGTCGTCAGCCAGACGGTTGATGGCACAACGATCAACAGCTATTACTATTCTGGTCAGGAGCTCCAGGGAAAAAATGTGCTGCGCTATGCAGTGCAAAGCTTTCAAACATATTCTGAATTGTTCGGGGCCTATCCGTATAAAGAACTGGACCTGGCCGAAACCCCCAACCGCGCCTCTGGCATCGAATATCCAGGAGTGATTGCCATTGCCGACCGAATATTTGGTGAGTCAAACGAATTGGAATGGGTGGTCGCCCATGAAGTTGCCCATCAGTGGTGGTACGGCGTCGTCGGCAACGATCAAATCAAAACCCCCTGGATGGACGAATCACTGGCGCAATATTCTACCTTGATGTATTTCGAAAAAAGCGCCGGCGAGAACATCGCCGCCAGGCTGCGGGAGAGCCTGTTCGAACAACCATACCAACAATTGAAAAGCCAGGGGCGGGATCAGCCTATTGGCCTGCCGGTTGCCAGCTACACGGCGCAGAACTATACCGATGTGATCTACAGGAAAGGTCCTTTATATTTTGATTCGTTACGTCAGGTTGTGGGTGATCAAAAGTTTATCGAAATCCTGCAACAATATTACTCGGACAATCGTTATTCGATTGCCACTCCGCAGTCTTGGCTGGCTGCCGTCCAGAAAGTCAGCGGGGATCCGCAAATGGGACTGTATGATCTATGGGTCGCTGGCCAAACATCCCCATGAACAGGTGGATTTGAACGCAACAATTGGTCCCGCCCCTGGCATGCCCTCTCCCTTTAAATCATCGATGATTAGAGAAGCGGGTCATTGGCAGGTAACGGTATAGCGCGCCTGATTAGAGGTCAGATAATTGGGCGAGATGATGACGAGCTGGAAATCACCGCTTTGTGAAGTCACCCAGGTGGTCTGCACCTGCACCTGCCCCGGGCTCTGAGCGGTCACCGTTTGAAGCGATCCCATCCCAGATTCGCTTCCATTCCACTGATATTGAACGACGCCGGGCGCCGTCACATCGATGGACCCAACGATGGTAATCAAAACCGGACAAGCGCCCTGATATTGAGGCGGCGAGACCAGGACAACTGCATCGGAGACTGCAAACGGCGGCAACGTCGGCGTTGGGGTTGGCTGGCGAACTTCTATATCCACATAAAAAGCCGTATCCGCTAACGTACTGATGCCAAATAAGTTGCCGTTTGGATCGCGTAATTTCCAATAACTGCGATAGCGCCCGGGAATTTTAGGCGCAATGAGTTGAATGCTCAAATCTACTGTTCTTCCAGGCAGCACTTCTTGCGGCAACGGTGCTTCCGTGGCGCCCATCTTTTCACCGCCAAAATAGACTAAATAATATGCAGTCGTCCAGGCTAAAGTGCCGGTGTTCTTCAACCGCCAGGTTTTTAAGAATGTCTGACCGGGCGCCATAATCGTGCCGTCCGGGATGGTGACGTCTGAGATGAATTCCGCACGCTCAGCAATTGGGGTGGGTGTAGACGGACCGCTTTGCGTGATGGTTGGAGATGGAGATGGCGTCAAGTCGGAAGCAAACGCCGTCGAGGTCAGGGCGGATTTACTATTTTCGGCTCTCGCGGTCTGCGTAATGAACTCACCCGCCTTCTCTCGGCTCGAAAAAGCGGGGAAGGAACACGCGGCCATCGCCAGAAACAACAACACCCCGACTGAGGACAACCTGTATACTATTTGCCTCACCCCTCCTTCTCCTCGATTACATTATAGCAATTTCTCTATATCTTCAAACACTGCAAAGAATATGGCGATGCTGTGACATTCATCTCTAAAAACTGCTTCAACGCTGACTGACTTCGACTGATTGTCGAGATTCGCAGATAGCCGCATCGATGCACAGGATGAACAGTTTTTGTAAAATTAATAGAGAAGGCCCGGCTGTCACACCGGGCCTGTACCTTTGGAGTTGGAGCAGGGGTTCTCCAGCTCCCTAATGGGCCTAATAACGGTTTATGCACCCATGAACTCGTTTACAGTCGAGGCAATCATGTGCAATTCCTCTTCGGTTAACGATGGATGTACAGGCAATGAAAGCACTTCTTTGGCTGCCGTCTCAGCCTCCGGGTAAGACTCATGATAGCCCAGTTCGGTTTGGTAAAACGATTGCATATGGACAGGTACTGGATAAAAGACGCCTGTTCCAACGCCTTTCTCCTGCAGGTGCAGTTGAAGTGCATCACGCCTCTCAGCAGGCACCCTGACCGTGTACTGGTGGAAAACGTGACGATATCCTTCGGGCACCTGCGGTGTGACGACTCCGCGTAAGTGTTGATTCAGGTAGAGGGCATTTCGAATGCGCGCCTGATTGAAGCCATCCAGCTTCTTGATTTGCGCCAGACCAATCGCCGCCTGGATATCGGTCATGCGGAAGTTATAGCCCAGTTCATCGTGATAATAACGTTGGCGCATGCCATGCTGACGTAAGACCCGGCATTTCTCCGCCACCTCGGCGCTGTCTGTGGTGATCATTCCCCCTTCGCCGGTGGTCATGTTCTTGGTCGCATAGAGGGAAAACACACCCGTGCCGAAAGAGCCGACACGCCTGCCTTTATATTCTGCTCCATGGCTCTGGCAGGCGTCCTCGATGATCGTTAGATCATACTTCCGGGCAATCTCCTGGATCGCATCCATGTCACAGCTCAAGCCGAAGAGGTGAACCGGCATGATGGCTTTCGTGCGCGAATTCACAACCCGCTCGATATTTGCGGGATCAAGATTGAAGGTTTTGGGGTCGATATCAACGAAAACGGGCCGCGCGCCCGAATAGAGTATACTGTTGGCGGAGGCGATGAATGTGAAGGGCGAGGTGATCACCTCATCGCCCCGGCCGATTCCATGCGCTAAAACCGCGATGTGCAGCGCAGTCGTCCCCGACGAGGTCGCCACCGCGTAGCGTGTCCCACACATCTCGGCAAAGGCTTCTTCAAATTCCTTGACGCGCGGTCCTTGGGCAAGCATGCCCGAATCGAGCACGTCCAGGACGGCTTGCTTCTCTTCCTGACCAATAACGGGTTTTGAAATTGGGATCATTGGACTCTTCCCCATTCTTCGAGCGGAATTTGGATCAACTCGCCGCATTCAACGCAGCGAGTGAGTACCATATCTCCGCTGCGGGATGTCTCTTCAAGCCGGTTCCCACAAGCGCAGACGAAACCGCGCAAGCGAGCTGGGTTGCCAAAGACCAGCCCATAGTTCGGTACATCTCGGGTGACTACGCTCCCTGCGCCGACCATCGCCCAACGGCCGATCGTTATCCCGCAAATGATCGTAGAATTTGCACCCAGCGCGGCCCCTGAACGTACAAGCGTCTTCGTAAGCACCCAATCGTCTGGCGCCTTCAAACTGCCATCAGGATTTATTGCGCGCGGGTGAAGATCATTCGTGAAACACACGTGGGGACCGATAAACACACCATCTTCTATCGTAACGCCGTGATAGACGGATACATAATTCTGAATTTTGACATTATCGCCGATGACCACATCGGCGTCGATGTAGACCCCTTTCCCGAGGATGCAATTCTTGCCAATCCTGGCCCCCGCTCGCACCTGAGCATGATGCCAGATACTGCTGTTTTCCCCAACTGCCGCTTCTGCTGAAACCTCCGCCGTGGGATGAATTCTTATGCTCATTCTCCCTCTTTCTCGGATAATTCCTGATCACTTTTCTGCCGAATATTATTACGCCGGCGTCGCCCACTTGAACCCTCAGACGCAATCCGTATTTTAGCAGCTTCCTCTTTGTGGTGATTGTTGTCCACGCCATTTCCATTCTCTCCATAATATTTTGAAAAGTAATATGGAGAATAATGACGATATTCGCCATAAAATCCTATTTGGCTCAATGGTATGCGGTTTAGAGCTACACCCAGGATGTTGCCGCCCATACGGTTGATGCGCTCGGCCATCAATTTCACCATTTTGCGGTGTGTATGACCGGGGCGGATAACCACCAGAACGCCATCAACAAATGGGGCCATCGTCATCGCATCTGAAACGATGAAGGGTGAGCTATCCAAAATGACCACATCGGCCAGATAACGTAGGTCATTCAGCGCCCGCTCGATTTTTTCTGGGAGAAGTAATTCATCCAGCACATCCAACCTTCGGCCGGCGGTCACCACATAAAGATCACCCTTGTCCCAGCGCTGCATGACCGCGCGCACGTCCAGTTCACCATTTAGTACTTCGCCAAAACCTTTGTTATTTTCGACATTCAGATATTTATGGATATTGGGCTTACGGATATCAGCGTCAACGAGCAGCACTTTTTTCCCGCTATGCATGATGCTCACAGCCAGATTGACTGCTACCGACGTCTTGCCATCGGCGGCATCAGGGCTGGTAACCAGGAGCACTTTCATGGGTTGGGAACCTTTGTCCGCTTCAAGACTGGCGCGTAACGAGCGATACGCTTCGGCTAATACAGAACGGGGATGCAGTGCAACATATGGGCTTTCCTCAAACTTCTTACCCGCTTCAGCAAAGTAACCCACAACGGGTAATCCCAATAGACGGGTCACATCTTCCGGAGTCTTGATGGTATCGTCCAACATCTCGAGCAGATAGGCCGTTCCAGAAGATGTCACCAGGCCAATCGCAGCAGCGATCAACACGATCAACAACTTTGAAGGGCCAACTGGTTTGGTTGGCACAGAAGCCGGTTCGATTACTTGAAGAATGTTCGTGGCACCGCCTTGGCTGCTGGCCAGTAAGGTGGTGTAGTTCGTTTGGAGCAAGTTGAGCTTGGTTTGCAAGGTTTGAATTTGATCTTGCGCCTGAGCAATATCGTGGGCACTGGTCAGACTGCCAAGAGACGCCTGCTTCTGCGCAATCTGGTTTTCGGTATCTACGATGTTTTTCTGGAATTCATCCAATTGAGCCTGGACGAATTCGCGTCGGGCCTGACCTTCGGATTGCGAACTGCCCGGGCTGAGGTTGACAAGCTGGCGAGCCAGTTCATCCGCAACACGAAAAGCGCGTTGTGGATCGCTATCCGTGACAATAATCTCAATGAACTGGCTGTTCGCCATCGGCCTAACCACATATTGTGGCAGCCAGGTCAACCCCAAAGCCTTCATCGTCGCATCCCTGACGGGCTCCCGGTTGGCAATATCCGAATAGAGATTGCCCAACTGCTGATTCAGGTAGATCTCATTCGATGAGGGGTTGGGATCAAAGATGGTCCGCCCGATAAGGAGGGTGGTACGCGCGTTGTACACCGGAGGCTGATTACGGATAGCCAGAAAACTGGAAACCGCAGCCAGCAGGGTGGCGACTACGATGAGAAACCACCATTTGCGCAAAGGTACGATATAAGGCCAAAGGTCCATAGCTTACCCAATTCCGATCTTATCCGATCCTCGATAGAGTTGAAACGTGAGAAAAACTGCAATGGACATCAGCAGGGTCAAGTCCTCCTGATTGAACTCGCCGGGCTGATTGCGCACCAGCGTCATCACACCCATCACCCGATCGTCGACCAACAGAGGTACGCTGATAGCCGAACGGGAAGTCCCCTGCCCTTCCTCCCAGGCGCGCACAAGCCAGCGTGGATCATCAAGCGTATTGGATACCAGGGCTGCTTGTTTCTGCCTGGCTACCCAGCCGGCCAATCCCTGTTTGAATACATCAATGAGCTGGTTCGTTGAGCCGGTGCGCACTTTACCGCCAAACGCCAATAGACCATCGGTCACCTCGCCGTGTTCATTTAGCACCAGGAAACTTCCGCTAGAGGCACCGATGCTGTCCACAGTTAGCTGCAGAATATGCTGCAGAGTATCGTAAAACTTAATCGATGGGTCAAGCATCTCACGGCTGATGGCGTTGAGCAATTCGACTGGATTGTTGGAGACTTTGGTGCCTTTCTTTTCGAACCTTAATGGCTGCAGTTCCCGGCCAGGAGTGACGGAAGGCAATGGACCAAAGATCGCCGCCATCTGTTCGGCAAATGTGTCCTTATTGGTCGCTTCTTTCATCGCGGTGATCACCATATGCTCGATCATAAGATGGACATCTTCGATCTGTTCGATCCGCGAGCTGGGTACATGGATATTCAGATGAACCAACGAAGCCAATCGCCCGCCGTTAAATCCGGTCAGCCCAACAGTCGTTGCTCCGCTATCATTGCCAACCTGGATCGCATTGACCACATTCGGTGAATTGCCGCTGGTTGAGATGCCAATGACCACGTCCCCGGGTCGCACAAGGCCCGCCAGTTGCTGGGAAAAAACGTTTTCAAAGCCTTCATCATTGGCATAAGCGGTGATAGCAGCCACGTTGTCGGTCAGCCCAATGACACGAAAATGGGGCCAACCTTTTACACGTGTGTTTTTGCCCAAATCGGCAACGAAATGGGAAGCCGTTGTCGCGCTTCCACCATTGCCCATAACGAACACCTGGTGGTCTTTCAGACGGGCTTCCAACAAGAGCTCAACGAACATATTGATATATGTGACCGGGATCTGATCCAGGATGTCATGAAGTTCTTTGATGTACTTTTTAATACGGTCCATGCTTTTCTCCTATTCTCGTCACTGCCATAGCAATAATCTCAGGAGAAAACCCCCTGATTAACGTCGATAGTTGAAAATTACCTTACTGCCGTCCCTTTCCAGATGGAAAGGAAGCTCGCGTAAATCTTTGAGCGCCGCCCTCACGGCTTCTTTGCAATCGTGGGGGCAGTAAAGCAAAAGGAAACCGCCGCCGCCGGCTCCGGTGATTTTGCCGCCCATCGCGCCAGCCTTGCGGGCTGTCTGATAGAGTTCGTCGATCTCGCTGTTGCTGATTCGGCTGGCCAGTTGTTTCTTCAACTTCCAACTATAGTCGAGCAAACGGCCAATCGCATCCAGATTGCCTTTCTGCAGCTCGTCACGCGCAGCGTAGGTCATGTCCTTCAGCTCACGCAAGATGGGCAGTCTATTTTGGATGTTGGCTTGCTGCTCACCCAGAATCGTTTCGGATTGGCGCGTAACCCCGGTATAAAACAACATCAGACTTTCATCCAACCGGCGCTGCAAATCTTCACTCAGCGTGATTTTTGATGGAATGATTGAGCCATCTTGTCGAAACTCGAGGAAACGTAATCCGCCATAAGCCACGATGTATTGATCCTGGACGCCAATGGGCTTACCCAGAACGTCGATCTCAATCCTGCATGCCTGCTTGGCCAAAACATCCGCAGTAACCAGCTCCCCAAGGTAGGCATACATGCTGTGCAATGCTCCGACCGTAACCGTGCTTGAGGAACCCAGTCCCGAACCTGCGGAGGGGATATCGCCCATTGTGGTGATTTCCACGCTGTTGCGAATGCCCGTCATTCGCAGAGCCTCGCGGATTAATTCATGCTGGATCTCATCCACGCTATCCACCATCTCTGTCTGGGTATAGCCTATGCGCAGTTTATGGTCGAAGCGTTGTTTGATCGTCACAAAAATGTATTTGTCGATCGTCGAGCTTAAAACACAGCCGCCCTCTTCGCGAAAGAAAGCCGGGAAGTCAGTGCCTCCACCGAAGAAGCTGATGCGCAGCGGCGTCTGCACAATGATCATGATACTGCCTCGCACTGTCGATAATATTTGGCGGTCTGGTACAGGCTTTCCATCCGGTTGACTTGGAGTCCCTTGCCCGCTTCATCGTGCGTTTCTATCGCTGCCGGGAAGGTGAAATGTGTTTTGCTCCATTTAGCCGCTCCGATTTGAGCCTGGCGGCGACTCACAACAGTAACCTGCCGTAACGCATAGAGGATCCGCTCAATCCAAGTTCCGCAGGTGGTACAAGCCCATTTGGGATGCATGGTCGCCTGATGCTCAATATGCCCCTTCCCCTTTAATGGCGGCGGGTAAAGTGCGGATCAGTAACTGTAGATCCAACCATACAGTCCAATTGCGAATATAGAACATATCCAAACGCACACGCTCTTCGTAGGAGATATCTGAACGGCCGCTCACCTGCCACAATCCGGTTATCCCTGGGCGTATGGTGAGAAGATTGGTGCCCCATTGATGGTATTTCTCCATCTCCTCTGGCGAGATCATGCGCGGGCCGACCAGAGACATTTCATGGCGGATGACATTGATCAATTGGGGCAACTCGTCCAGGCTATATTTACGCAACAATCGCCCTAAACGGGTCACACGGGGATCATCCTTGAGCTTATGGTTTTGAGCCAGCTCAGCTTTCAGCTCGGGATGGCTATCCAAGATTGCATCGCCGTCGATCCTCATGGTGCGAAATTTAAACGCATCGAATTGTTTACCGTTAACGCCCATGACGCGTCGGCGATGAATAACCGGACCGGGCGAATCGAGTTTGATCGCAACGGCGATGATCAGCAACAACGGCGATATCAACACCAGCATGGGGATGCCAAGGCCATAATCTAACAAATTCTTCAGGAATTTATCCAGACCCGCCAGGCGCACCTTGTTGATTTTTACAAGCGGCACGCTGGCGACCTCTTTCACCTGAACTCCGGTGGTTACCAGCTCATACAAACCCGAGGAAAGGCGCACGTTGACACTGTTGGAGAGACCGTAACGTTTGAAGATGCCCAGCATCCTTTCACGGGTAACGGCGCTCGTTACCATAATGATTTCTTCAATATGGAATTTGTGGATCGTCTCTTCAAGTTTGTCCAAGCCTCCTAATACCGGGAGATCGTGCTGAACGATTGTCCCGGGTTCGATGCCGTCATCCACAAATCCCAAAACGTGTAATCCTGAAGCTTTCCAGTTTAATAACTGTTCGGCGAGTGTTTTACCCTCTTCATTCGCACCAACGATCAAGGCGGGCGACAGAAAGAAGCCGGCGCGGCGCAGATAGTAGACAGCCCTGCGCAACATAAAGCGCCCAAGAGAGGTGGAAAGGAATGCAAAAGCCCATGCACATAACAACCAGCCACGTGCGACCACAATTTCTGGTCCAAAAAAACCAATTACGATGATTAACAGCAGGCCGACCGTCGTGGATGTGAATACGAGTGAATATTCCTGTGTGCCTCCCAGCAGATTTTGACGGTTGTACAGTCCCGCCAGCGCAAAAATCACCACCCAGCATGGCGTCAAGATGGCCACCAGGCTCAGATAGAAGGTAAGTGAAGGCACCACATCGAGCTTAAAAATTGGTAGACGAAGCTCGAAACGCACAAAGTAAGCGGCGCGAAATGCAAGTCCAAGGGTGAACAGGTCGCTCAATATCAAAGCAATGACAAGCAACTTCCATTGAGAGGTATATAGAAAGTTTTTTCTCGCGCCTTCGATAGATGTTTGAAGTCGTGCCTTGGTGAAAGCGGCTATGTCAGTTCCCGATAATCCCATCGTAAATCTCCTCCAAACGGGCCGCGATGTTCTGCCAGCGATGGTTTTCTTCTACATACCGGCGCCCTGCCATTCCGACAGCCTGACGGCGGTGAATATTATTCAATAGCGTCAGCATCGCGTGAGCCATCTCATGCGGGGCATCAGCGATAATCACATCTCTCCCATTGATCACATTCAGGGCAGCAACTGCCTGAGATGAAGCCACAACCGGCGTTGCACAGGCCATTGCTTCCAGCACCTTGTTTTGAATTCCGGTGCCATATGCCAGGGGAGCTACCGCCAGCGTGGCCTTTTGCAGGTAAGGGCGGATATCCTCCACCGTTCCAGTGACCGTGACGGCTGGATTCTCTGCCAGGGCACGCACCTCGGCCGGTGGATCTTTGCCCACGATCAATAAGCGAACCTCCGGCATTTCTGCCTGTACAAGAGGCAACACCTCGCTCACGAAACTCAGGCACATGGCCACGTTGGCGTGATAGCTCATTTTTCCGCTGATGACCAGCGTTGATGGTTGACGCAATTCAGGCAGCCCGGGCGCAAAGTAATCGCAGTCCACCCCATTTGGCAGGACGGCAATCTCAGGAACGGCATCCTTCGAATGCGCCAATTCAAAGATGGCAGCGCGATCGGCAGATGAGGTGACCAGAACTTTAGCGAACTGGTTGGCCAGCCAGCCTTCAAAGCGCTCGGTGCGCGGCAGCTCAAAACGGCTGATCAAGCGGCTGTACAACCGCCGGCTGCGCGCTGCTGCCTGACGGAAGAGCAAACTGATGCTGTCTACGCTGTCCCATACGACCGGTGGGCGGCGCTTGCTGTCGTGTCCATGGCCGTCCGGTGAGGCGCTTAGATAAACGCCATAACGCGCGCCGCGCAGATGTTCCACATGAACGATATCAATAGGCGGTTTCCCATCCGGTGAAGCAATCCGATGCGAAAGATTTCTGGCAAGTTTGCCGTTCCATGAGTACACCGACTGTAGGGGATCGCCGGTGGGCAGGGCTTGGAGGGCGTTTGCGAGCGAATGCCAGGTTGGCATGGGGGCCGCGTAAATTTCTGCGCAGTATGGGCGAAGTTCTTCCAGTTCACCGTATTCTTTGGCATCGGTATACAGCGTTCCCAATATGATCCGGTGACCTCGTTCCGCCAGTGCACGGATCAGGCTGTATGGACGAACGCGTATTCGGTTGGGCACATACGGGACAATATAGAGTATATTCATGCCGATATAAATGAAACCAACCAATAAAGACACATCCTACTACCCGATAATACTGACAATCAGGGTGTGCTGTATTGCTTGAAATCAGATAACCTGATTCCTCTCCCCACAAATCAGACGCAAATTATGGCGTCCGCCACGAACTGTTCAGATATCTCACCGCCTCCGCCATAGGATGATGATCCCTGACACGACGATGAAAAGCACCATTGGAATCAGCGATTTTGCTAATACTTTCAGATAGTCATTCTCCGAGTATATAACGTTGGAAGAGCTGGTTTCGTTAGGGAGCAATGTTGGCACCACCGGCGCAGAAATCGTCGGTATCGGCTGGATGGTATCGGGCAGAAGATCGGTAGCAGCCGTCGCCGTCTGAAGGGGCTGGTAAGTGGGAATAACCGTAGGAATCGGCGGTGCGTTGGTGATCAGCCGGGAGAAAAAAATCTGGTAATGTCCATTGTCCGAATTAAAAATGTTGGCCTTGTCGCGGACGAACCATACAGTATTCAAAATATTGCCATTGCTGATAGCGATGCGCGGCCATTCCGGCGCATCACCATCATAACGAGCGATGACGTCCGGCTTTGACCATCCCGTTCCATCCCAATTCAGATGGATGAGGTCCAGACCCGCCTGATTCTGGCTGAGCAGGCCTACGAGAACCAAATGCACGATCCCGCTCGAATCAACCGCCATGCTGTAATCGTCTAAGCGCGATTGATAGACCGTCCACGAGCCAAATACACCGGGTATGATCTGCGGATCGGACCAGGTGCGCCCGTCATCGCTCGATACCTGATAATTGACGACGTTGTCGGGTATGGCGAGCCAGGCCACGATCAAATTACCCTTGCGATCCTTCGCGATGGTGATATCTTTGGCCATCTCCACTTTCTGTGGAGAGAGCGTAATCGGGTTCGACCAGGTTTTTCCATCGTTATAGGATGCGACGAACATAACCGAAGTTGGATCTTGAAGCTGACCGAGGCCGCCTCCCACCCCTGCTTCCCAGACAACAAAGATGTCGCCCTTTTCATCGGATATGGCTTGGGGCTTTACAACGCCCAAGGGAATCTGCGAAATATCCGTGCGCGTTGTCCAGGTCTGACCGTTGTCCGCAGACGACCGGTAATAGAGATGATAGCACTGAGAACAATTCAGTGCGGGTTGGTTTTCGGTATAAAAAATGTGCAATATGCCCTGATTATCCTGGATCATGCGCGAAAAATAGGCGACCTGATCTCCGCTGATCTTTACCTTGGGCGCCCAGGAATTCGCCGAATCGGCGTTTGCAGCCGGCGCCCGGGAATAATAGAGTGTGTCGTTGACGAAACTCAGGTTTAAATATCCTTGCCGATCCACCAGGAACGCCGGGCGAGTAGACCACCCGCCGCTGACCTGCGCCAAAGCCTGAATGTCGTTGACCTTCGTCCAATTAACGCCATCGTCACTGGCGGTATACAACACCAGGTCATAGCCAACCGTGCCGCCCGCCCAGGCGACATGAACGCGGCCGGTCGAATCCGCAGCAATATCGGGAAACCAGGCAGTTGCATTTTCGGAGGATAGCCTGAGCGGGGTACTCCAAACTCCTGGCTGGCTGCTAACCGGGGTTTGAGCAGCTCCAAGGATGAAAAACGCCGCTAAAGCAATTATAAGTAATGGGAACCTATCGAGCCCACGGAATGGTCTCATGGGGTGGTGCTCCTTTGTAAGCCAAATGAGGTCGCACTTAATTCGACCATATCTTGCGGACTAAGTACAAAATAGGCAATGTACTCGCCATCGGGCAACCAGGCTTTTTCGACTTTGTCGGGAGAAGCATTAAAGGCGTCAAGTGTTGAATCAAAGACCACCAGATACATCTTCCCCTGGCTGTCAGGTCGAAGGCCTAATTGAGCTGCTTTTCCATGGAAGGTATCGCCGGTGATGGTCTGGAGGACTTCCTCATCCACTTCACCGCCTTTGCCCACGCTAAATCGAAGGCGTTCCCAACCGGGAAGATAATAATCCAAGTGATGCCAATTGGCCGCCAGGATGACGGTAGATGCGGGATTAAACGAATGCTTGATAACGGCGAGACGCTCCTGGAAATAGCGGTCCGTATTGGCCAGAGTCGCTCGGGTGAGCAGCCGTTGAGACTGCTTGCCGAGAGGATATTCGGGTGTAAACAGGAAGAAAACCACGCTAAAAATGGTGATCAGACTTAGGCCGGCTAACAAGCCGCGATCGTTAAATTTGAATAGGTGCACCAATCCGAAAGCCCCGGCGAGAAGCAGCGCCGGCAGGTAAACGAACACCAACCCCTGCTGGCCCATGTGCACGAAGGTATAGAAACCCAAAGGAACGACTGCCCACAATCCCAGAAACAGCCACTTTTCCGATCCTTCAGCAGCGAATGCCGCCCTTCCGCGGGGCGACAGCAAAGGAATGAAACCCAATAATGAGAAACCGCATCCGTAGAGGGTATAGGGCACCAACTTGCCCAGATTGTGGCGGATGCCGTCTAATCCAGCACCGAGAAAAACCGAAGTGGTTGCCTGGAAACGGTCGCTGAAACTGGACATAATTTTTAGATAATTGCCCAACCCGCCGCTGAGATCGATCATGGGGACGAACCATGCCAGGCAAAGGGCCGCGCCGATGCCCGCGCCCATTAACCATCGGCGCCAGCCAGCTTTTCGTAAGGAGAATAAGATCAGGCCTGCCAGGAAAATGGGCGTCTGCTGGCGTATGCCTCCCGCCGCAGCGGCCGCCGCAACCGCTGGCATGAAAAAGCGGTAATTTCCGCGCATGGTTTCGTAAAACCACCATGCAACCAGTATGGTGAGCAGAGCATCCAGGGTATGGGGGAGAGCAATCTCTCCATAGAACCAAAAGAGAGGCGAGCCGATCAGTAAGATTGCCGCCACCCATCCCACCCGCGCCCCAAACATCGATTTGCCTAGCATGTAAAGCGCTGGAGCCGCGAGCACACTGGCCGTGATGCTCACAGCCACCATGGCAGTATTCGGATCGTGGATCAGTGAATTTACCAGGCGAACCAGCAGGACATAAAGGATATAACCGGGAGGCTGAGGCTGCTCCTTCGCCAGATCGAACTGGCGCAGGGCAAAGGCGAAATTGACCGAATCCCAGTGGTAAAGCACCTGAGTGCCGAACGGCAGGCGTGTGATCAGGACGAACAAACCAAGAACAGCCGCCGCGACCGAATCGCGCGTCAACAGGGCCTCCAGGCGAAGCCATAAAGCCTTCGAGCCTTCTGCCACATGGGCGAGTTGTGTCTCGCTCATTTGACCTCCAGCTTTGCCGGCTCAACCTGGTAAACACGGACCAATGTATTCGAATAAACCGCCTTCAGATAATCCGCTGCTGAGAGGTTGGGGTCACCAATCTGGCGCTCAGATGGTCCATACAGGACATACGTGACTCGGCCTTGTCTCAGTATTGCCATACGTTGAGCGTCTGTTGTCTGAGTGGAAAAGAATTCTTGAACGGCTTTAGACTTGTCATAATAATCCACCGTCTGGGCCCAATGGGCCAGGTAAGCGTGCGCGCCGGTGAGCATGGGAACGTACTGCCCGGTGTTCAGTGAGGCTAGAACGACATTATCCGGTTGTGCGTGAGCTGACAACCAACTCATTGCACCCATTTCGTCTGTATAGAGGTAATAAGGATAATCATGTCGGGATAGGTCAACGAAACGCCAGGCGAGGAGGTATACGTTGGTTGGAAGGACAATGACCAGCAAAGAAATTGATAAGACCTTGCGAACTGCTGCGCCATTGGATATCCAACGCTTTAGGTTGCCCAAATGCGGCAGGAGCTTTGTTTCTGCCATCGGCGCTAGGTAATCGTAGAGACCTTGGGTCGCCAGGATGGCAATTGGCACCTGCCAGCCGTTAATGAGATGTATCTGGTAATTCACGGGCAGATACACGAGCAGGAAGGTAACCATGAACCAGCCGATAAGGAATATTTCACCATCCGATTTTCCTGCCAATCGCAAGGGATTTTTACGGATTGTGGTGTAGATTGCCAGCAGGAAGGCTGCACCAAGAAGAATGGGCAAGTGCAGAGGATTGGGGGTGAAGACACCCGCATTGGTGAACTGAGCCAACACTGCCTTCCACACTGGATCGACCGTCGTTAGCCAGACGGAATACACGGCAGCCGAGCAGGAAAGCAGTCCGACGATTATTCCGCTGAAAATCAAATACCGCGGCAGCCGTCTATCTCGCAAGGCAATCAGGCCAGCATAGACGAACAGCACAGCGTACACAGAGACCAGGTCGTAGGTGTGTTGCCAACCCAGAAATAAAGCCACCAGGCCGGCATAAACCGCGTAACGGAGCTGCCCTTTCGCTTGCCCTTTCAAGATCAGGTAGTAGACAAAGATGTACAAAGCAGCGGCAATGAAATGCGGATACCCCAAAACGCCCAAAAAGGTATTCCCTTCGGCAACATAAACGTCGAGGGGGAAGAGGAGGTCGCTGTGGGTCAGATACTTGATCGCTACCAGCACCCAACCGAAGCCCGAAGTGAACGTGGCAACCAGGAAGGCCGTCCGCCGTTGGGCGCGGTCCTTAAGAAACCAGGCAGAAACCAGATAAATCAGTGCCAGGAATAGGGCAGCGGCAGAGATGCGAAGCACCTGATACATACTGGCATAATCAAGGCTGAGCACCCGTCCCAACCGGCCCATGCCCCACCAGAGAAGATTGAAAAACAGCGGCTGATTCGCTTCTGGAGTTAATTTATTGGAAACCAGGTTGGCCGTCGAAAGGTCGCGCATCCATGAGAAATACTGCGCGTGATCGGGGACGTCCAGCATGATGCCCATGAAATGCTTATCCGCTGGCGTGGAAAGACTGCCGTATAAATAAGGCAGACTGGTGAGAACCAGAACGATCACTGTGATCGCTGCCACGAACAACCCTTCGCTCTTCCACAAGGCGATCTCGGCAGTTTTTGTGCGATTGGCCATTGGCGCAGCCAACGACATTTCGTTCCCTTTACGCATATCGATAAGGTATCCTGAAATGGTTGGGGATCATTTAACCAACATTTTCGAGCGGCTGATCGCCCGGTTTTACGATCAGAGAGGAGCTGCCTGTCTTCCGAATTAAGGCTACCCACCAGGCCAAGCCTATGACGATCAATAGAGCTCCCAGTGGGAAGAGGCTGGATATAGAGGGCAGGTGGAGGATGGTTCCCAGGTTGCGGGCGATGTTCCCTATCAGCCAGTTCGGCAGGGCATACTGAATCAACGGGTTCTGAATGGTATCGGAGGGAAAGGACTGCCCCGCGAGACTCAATCCCCATGTGGCAACCAGCGACCAAAAAGCCAGCACGCAGGACAGGATTACGAACCAGGTCTTCTTTCCCCATTCGTCCATGGCATAGGCCATCGCCGCTGCAATAAAGGGAAACGCGGCCAGCATGTAGCGCGGTCCGATGGCAAAACCTCCCCACCACATAATGGATGAAGCGTTGAAAATGTACATGACCAGAACGATGGCCAGAGAGAGCAACCATTCAGGGCGATTTACGCGCCTGCGCCACCACACTATCATCCCTGGGACAGCCAGCAGTAATAAAGGAGACAAGAAGAACAGCCCGCGGAAGGCGCCAAAAGTGATCCCCCACATGGCAGACGGATGCGGAAAGGTCAGGCTCATGAAACCAGTGTGGTGTTGGACGATCCAGTCGGCAGAATATTCATAGCCGATCTTGAACGGGCCGCCAAAGATGGCGGCGTTGTACGCCATCCAACCGCCGGCGACAAGCAGCCCGGTTGCCAAGCACCATATAACTTTGAGTACCTTCCCTGATTGGTTGAGCTGATAGACCGTGTAAAGGAACAGGATGCCGGATATCAGCGCTACAGGATACTCATTAATAACGGAATAAGCCAGCAGGAAACCGATCGCAAGCATGCGACTGGTTTGCCCCAGCTTTTCTCGATCGAAGGCCAGGTAAAACGCGGCAAACAAAAGAGCAGCGCTGAGCTGGTGGTTATAAAAAGTATTGGCGTAAGCGAAAACCGGGGTCAGCAGACCATATCCCAGCACGGCTAGAGCACTCGCCGTTGGTTTTATATGCAACTTTCGCAACAGACGATACATCAGCAACGCCAACACGACTGTCGGGATCAATCCCAGAAGGAGGGAGAGGACCACATAGGCCAGAGCAAAGCGTACTTTTTCTGGCGAGATTCCGGTGCCATCCGGATTCAATGTGGATGCAAAGGCAGGATTGCTGGACAAACGTGACACCAGCCCATCTACAACAGGTGCACGCAAAATTTGCTTCAGAACAGCATAAACAGGTATACCCAAGAAAGCAATGCCCGGGGGTTTATCGCTGTAATAGTGATCGCCAATCTTCGCATAATCCACGGTGTTTTGAACAAAGCGGTCGATTTGAAAAGTGCCGTCATCAACCACAGCTACTATCGAGTCCAGGCGGGAATTCATGCTTTGGTCCGCCCAACGCGGAAAGGTGTACACATAGCTGACCAGCAATACCAGCGCCAGCGCGATCTGATTGATGCGGTCGACATTCACACGGTGAGACATTTCCATGCCTGATATTCCAGGATCTAAACTGTATAAACCTGATCGAGCGGCCGGTAGGCTGTACGGTAATCGTAGACCGTCTCGATCAACCTGCGCCCATTGCGTCCAAGCTCTGCCGCAAGCTCGCGATTTTCCAGCAGCCGCTGAACACAGGCAGCGAATTCCTCAGGAGTATCTGCCACCAGCAGATGGCGACCGTTTTCCACGCCGATTCCCTCACAGCCAATACTGGTGCTCACGATCGGCATCGCCTGTGCCAGGGCAGTGAGAATTTTTACCCGCATGCCGCCCCCGAAGCGCAAGGGGACCACCATTACACCCGCCTGACGTAAATACGAAGACGGGTCCGCGACATAACCGACCACATGGATGTCATTTCCAAGCCCGGCCAGCTTCAAGACGGATTGCGGCGGCCGCGCCCCGATCACGTCAAAGGCGATTTCCGGCAGGCGGGCTTTGATGCGTGGATAAACTTCCTTGGCAAACCATAGGATGCCATCCACATTCGGCGGCCAAAACATGGTGCCGATGTGCACGATGTGCCGCGCATTTGGATCTCGATCCAGCGGCGTTATTTCTTCCACATCCACAGCGATCGGCACCGTGCTGATCTTGCCATCCACGCCGATGGCCTCGATGAGGGCTGCGCGATCTTCTTCACTGACCGCCGTCACATTGGTAAATGACCGGCCAATCTCCCCTTCATAAACCTTCAGCAGGCGCCACTCTCGCTGCAGCATCAACCTTACAATCGGATTCGAGGTGGTCTCGGCCATACGTTTATATAAGACCCATAAGGCATTATGGGCATCCAACACCCGATGAAATTGGTGAAATGGCTCGACAAATTGAGCCATGTTGAGCTGGTCTATATGGAGTGCATCGAAATGTTCATCATGAAGCAAACCGGCGACAAGTTCGCGCATGGCCTTGCGCTCATCTCGCAAGATGATCCACGGGCGGCCGGTGAACAGACTTTTTGCCAGTGCAATCACCTCTGAACTGCGCGAGCGTCGGATCGGCACAGCATAGACCCGGCGGCATATCTTCTCTAAACAGGCGATCTCGGCTGATTGATTGCCGCGGGTGAAAGATACCAGGGTTACTTCGTGGCGGGCTGCCAGGTAACGAATAAGGTTGTAGGTTTTGATTTTGGGTCCACTATCGGGAGGATAGGGTAAAACCTGGGTGAGCAGGAGGATTTTCAAGCCTCGATCCCTCTGAGCCGAGAGGCAAGCGCGAACGGAGATACCACTCTTCGACCAACGCGCTCTCTACTGACTGCGCGCGCAGCCCGGTGGAAGATATACTTTACAGCAGTCAAGTAGAGGAGCATTATTTCGAGGCATAACGCAGCCGTTCTGCCATAATGTTTGCGGAAGAAGCGCACCCGGCTAAGATATAGGTCCAGCTCGCGAGCGGTCGGTCGAGAGGCGCTGCTGGCGCCGCCAAGATGGATGATCGCTGCCTCAGGCTGATACCATATCTGCCAGCCGGCATCGCGCATGGCGAAACACCAATCCACTTCCTCGGAGTACATGAAGTAGCCTTCGTCCAGGCCGCCGACCTCTTCATAGGCTTCACGGCGCACGAGCAGGCAAGCGCCTTGAACGTAATCCACAGGATGAGGCATTTCGCCGGGTATGGGTGCATGGTTGGGATAGAAATTGCCGAAAAACAGACGTCCCAGGCCACTCAAGATTAAAAATTCGCGCCACAGATTCGGGAATTCAGCATAGGAAGCCTGGAAGCTGCCATCAGCATTGAACAGGCAGGCGCCCACGATCCCGGCTTGTTGTTTTTCCTCCGCCAGGTTGAGCATTGCATCGACGGCGCCGGGTGTTACGCGCGTGTCAGTATTCAGGAGTAGCAGATAGCGCCCGGATGCCTTCCGCATCGCCTGGTTATTGGCGCGGGCAAAACCCACATTGGCCCGGTTTTGTATCAGGTTTACATGCGGGTAATCGGCACGCAGCATTTCAACGCTGCCGTCCGTAGAGGCATTGTCCACTACCCAGATCTCACAGGAAACTGCCCCCGGGTTGGCTTGAAGCGAATCCAGGCAATCTTTCAGAAGCTGGCGGGTATTCCAGTTGACGATGATGATCGAAATGTCCGACGTCACGAAATCCCCGATTTCACTGCGGGTATTTTGCCTTCGCGCAGCATTTGATCCAGGGCCATCAAGGCGCCGATGAATATCCAGCTATAAATGGTGTAGCTGAACCCGGCGATTGTCTGGGTATAAGCGAAGGGAATCAGCCAATCGCCGAAGCCCATCATCACGATGCAACCCGCCAGGCCGCCCAGCGAAGCGATGGCCAGCGCCTCGTAAAAATCGCCGCGTTTGCGAAGCCTCCAATAGGTCTTGATGCCTCGCCAGGCCAGAGCCGCAAACATCCACAGGAAGAAAATCGTCCCTAGCAAACCAGTCTCGGAGAGAATATCCAGGTAATTGCTGTGGGTAGCCATGGCTTGATTGGGAGCGTACGTCATGTAATAAACCACGTAACCAGCCGGCCCGGTGCCCAATAGAAGATGTTGGCTGGTAATGGACCAGTTGAACTCCCAGGCTGCCAGACGCGTATCCCCGCTGGTGATCGATTCGGCCTGAAGATCTTGGTTGATGTAACTCTTGTTGATAAACACATACAATCCAAGGATCAGCACCGTGACAAAAAACATCCGCCGGGATCGAAAAAAAGTTATCACGGCCAAAGCGACAAAACCGGGAAGCCAGCCCGCCAGCCAGGACATGTGCAGCACAAAGCCCCAGACGATCCACAGCAGCCCAATTGCCAGGAGCGCCGCACGCCAGCCACGATGGAGGTTCCGCTCATAAAGGCTCAGGCCAATCGAAAGTGCGACAACCCATGCTGCAGTCAGTCCGCCGGTGTTGACCGGAAGATTAAGCGGGGTGAACTCGGTAATCAATCCGAGGAAACCGATCGCCAGCATCACCTTCACCAGCCATTGCAGCTGACGCTTCTTGTCGATGAAATTGGCGATCAGCAGGGTGATGCCTGGGGAGACGATCATCACCATGGCCTGAGCTACCTGAATGACGATGAATTTCCCTGGAACATACACGCTCGGATCACGGAAAATATTACTCCAGATAAGAGAGAGGAGGGTGATCGCAGAAAATCCCAAGAAAGGCAGATTGACCGCAGATGGTTTTAAACTGAAACGGTGCTCAATGACCGCCATGCGCAGCAGCCACAACCCCATGACCATGATCGCCAACACCAGTGCGATAACCAACCGGCTATCCGTCCCGGTAGGCAGGCTAAATGGTATGAACCCACCAGCAAAGAGGATTGCAATTGGAGCCAACTCCAGATGTGCCTGCAGCAGCAATGCGACGGCAAATGCCAGAGGAGCCGCCGCCAGGGCTACAGCGTAAAGAATTTTGTTCAGGCTAAGCAGTGCGCTGATGATCGAAAGGAAGGTGAACAGAGCGAAGATTACTGTGGCACGCACGATCCAACGGCGGCGCGGCTCGATCCAGGATAAGATCACGGCGCGGAAGCCGAGCTCTTTGGGGCCGAATTGATCACGAGGGATCGATGACATGGCGATAAACCTTCTCTGTTTTTGAGAAATCAGGTCGGAGGGCGTCGTTGCGGCCCGCAACGAGCACCTCCAAGAAACGGCAGAAATCGTCCCCTATTTTTTCCCAGTCATAGAGTCGAGCAACCTGCTGCTTCCCCGCCTGGCTAAGCTTTGACCGTAGCCGCGAATCTTTTAACACCCGTATGACAGCGGCTGCAAATTGTGAAGGGTCCTCGGCAACCAAAACGTCCTCGTTCGGAATTAAATCCAGCCCTTCCACCCCTTTGGGTGTTGAAACCACCGGCGTACCCAGCGACAATGATTCGAGCACCTTCAGGCGTGTGCCGCCCCCTTGCCTCAACGGGACCACGCTCAGCCAACTGCCCGCTATTGCGGGGGCGACATCCGCCAGATGCCCGGTGAAGATTACCCCCGGCAAGTTTGGCAGCTTCGCAAGGTCTACACCATCCAACCTTCCGGTGACGGTCAAGGTCACCCGCGGCTGGTGGGCGCGGATTTGGGGGAAAATCTCCCGCAGAAAGAAAACGACCGCATCCAGGTTGGCTGAATAAGTCAGCGAGCCAGAATAGATCAGCGTGTCCGGCTGCGGCTGCACCGATGGTCGAACCTTACGCATGTCAACGCCGTTCGGGATAATCTGCACCCGCTCAACGGGGATGCCTGCGCGCGCTAAATGCGCCCGCTCGAGCGACGACACGACCGTTGCAGCATCGAATTCATTCATCAGACGGCGCAGATAACCTGCCAGTTTCCACCAGGTCAATCGACGGCGCACACCGCTGAAGGTGCTCTCCGCATGGCGTAAGGCTTCCACGTATTCGCCGACCTGAATTTCTTCCAGCACACGAACCGGCCCCTTTGTCAGCAAGGCGTAGCGAGCCATGTCTAGCTCAGAGGCGATCACGACATCGTAGGCCGCCTTCCTGCAGAACGAGATAACCAGCTCTGCAATCTCTTGACGGTACGTGTCAACAAATGCGCGCGGGGTTGGGGAGAATAAAGCCAGCAAAGCGAAAACGCGCCTGGGCTGGAATGATTGGTAACGGGCAGTCCCTACCCGCCGACATAATTCCTGCATGGCCTTTAACCTCTCCCCCTCGATAGGCTCGTCGGCGAAGGAAATCAGATCGACGGAGTGGTTGACAGCCAGTGCGCGAATTAAATTGTAAACGCGCAATTTCGCCCCGTTATCGCAAGGATAGGGATACCAACGCGAAAGGAAAAGGATATTCACGTTAATTCCATTCGGCAAAGTGGCCGCGGGAGTAATCCAAAATTCCCTGGATCATGGCCCGGCGCTGCTGAGACTTGTTGCGCCAGCGTGGTTTAATCGTCCAGCTTAACAATGTGCGCGCGTAATCGAGGAAAAGGGTGTAAAACCAGGAGCGCACCCCGGCGCGCGCAAGCTTGAGAAAAAGCAATCGATTCCGCGCCATGTAGTACGCGACGCGCGGAGAGGCTTCACGCGCCTGAGGGGTGATGCGATGCCATATCCTCGCACTGGGTACGTGCAGGATGCGGTAACCTGCACGCCCCATGCGCAAACACCATTCCGTCTCCTCATAATAGGCAAAGAAGCGTGGATCCAGCAGGCCGATCCGGCGGACGACTTCGAGACGGACCAATAGTGCACAGCCGGTAACAAAATCCACCTCGCGCGGCGCGCCGCCGAGCTGACCGTGGTCGCGTTCGTCCATATTGCGCATAAAAGTCCGCCCGCGCTTCCAATCGATCTCACCGCCTGCTGACCAAATTACATCGGGTTGATCGGCATAATAAATCGTGGGACCCGCTGCGGCCACCCTATCATCCGCTCTTAAGGCCGCAGCCAACGACGTGAGAAATTCCGACGAGACCCATGTGTCATTGTTGAGCAGCAAGGCGAAATCAAATCCCTGCCCTATGGCCCACTCTAATCCAATGTTATTGCCTTGTACGAAACCAAGGTTTTGTCCAAGTTCCAGCACCACTATCTCGGGAAAATGTCCGCGGATTGCGTTCAGCGAACCATCGGTTGAGCCGTTATCAACCACCAATACCTTGAAATCGGGATAGTCGACAGATTTCAAGGAAGCCAGACAGGCCAGGGTATCTTCCCCACCATTCCAGTTTAGAAGGATAATGGCCACGCTTGGATCAGAGGTGGTCATGCTGCCACCTTTTGTCTTCGCTTCTCGGTTAGCGCCCGCATGAACAATTCTTCGAATTCGTCTATCTGCTGAGAGACTGTCTTGACCGGACCGATGCCATCCTGTAATCTGGGGAGCAAATCCGGTTCTTCCAGCAAACGTTGTATTTGGCGGGCCAGATCATTGACGTCCCCCAGACGGAAGAGCAGACCGTTGATCTCGTGATCAACCAGCTCAGCCATGCCTCCCAGATTTGTGGCAATCACCGGAATGCGGTGGGCGAATGCTTCAAGGATGACGGTCGGACTGTTCTCATACCACAATGAAGGCACTACGATCACATCCAGATCGGAAAATGCTCGCGCCATCTCTTCCTGACCCCGAAACACGCCCGCCATGCGAATTCGCGCGTCGCCGCCTGCTAGATGGTGTATTCTTGCGCTGTAATCCGGAAAGGCGCTTTCATCGCCAAAGATGGAAAGGTTCAGATCTCGCTGCGGAAGAGCGCGGATAGCCTCTATCAACAAATGCAGCCCTTTATGCGGCGCTATCTGACCGATATAGCCAAAGCGCAAAGGGGTCTGGGGAATAGCTGACGCGTTCCGCGCCTGTGGAGGGCTTGACTCCAATCCCTGTCGAATAAAAGCAATTTTATCCTCCGGCACGCCGGAGTGAGCATACATGGAACGCACAAACTGTGATGGGCTGACGATCACATCCGTGTGATCCAAAGCCATACTCAGCAAGCGGCTGCGCTCTTCAATCTGAGAAATGCGACTTCCTTGAGCCTGCCAATAACGCATCATGATCCCCGGGATCAGTTTCCCCAACCAGCGGTAACGACGCTGCTCTTCGGCGAGACAGCGCGCGCAGACCGCTGGATCGATGGGCAGAGCAGACAGGGTGCCGTCTGAACGCTGCATGGTAATCCGCGGACAGAGGAACCAAAAATCAGTCAGCTCCACGGCCGTTAGAATTTCCAGGGATTGAGCCGCAGCCAGGGCGCTGGCGGTCATCAGATAGCCGCTGACCTGGAAAAAAATGTTGGGTTGAAGCTCTGCCAGATACTGTTTGAGGTGCTCGCCAACCCAGGGGTTGTCGTACGACCATCGCCACGGGTCAGGCGCAGCATCCAGGCGGAAGGACAGGCGCCGCACGGGGATTCCATCAAAAACAGTATCCTCCCAGGCCACGCCTGTCTCCGGCCCAGATTGGATATTCTCCACGCAGATCACCGACACTTCATGGCCGCGCTCCAGCAGGCCTTTGGCCACCCGATGCGCTTCCTTTTCACCGCCTGCCACGTAGCGGGGCGGGAAATGGTGCACGGCGACGACGATCTTCATGGGATGCTGCTCCCTGTCACGGGCTGAATTGGCGCCGTCCACATCATCCTATTCGGTCGTAGACATTCTGCATTTGACGGAAAATCTCAGGCCAGGAGAAACGCAGCGCCTGTTCTCTGGCTTTTACCGATAATGCCTCCCTGCGTCCAGGGTCATCAAGCAGGGCTTCGACCTCATCCGCCATGCGGCGCGCATCCTGCGCAGGGACAAGGACCGCCGACTCCTCGCTCGCATAATCGCGCACAGATCCCACGTCTGAGATCACTATTGGCAGCCCGCAAGCTAAACCTTCCAGCAAGGCGTTATTCCCCGTGGCATCAAGCATGGGGATGATAAAAACGGCGGCTCGTCGGTATAGGCTCAGCAGATCCTCTTCGGACACTGCGGATTTCAAAATCAGATTGGGATGTTTTCCAATACGGTCGTAATTTTGCGGGGAAGTCACAGCCACAAATCTCACCTGAGGGCGACGGTAAGCGACCAATTCGATGACGCCGCGCAGCGTGGGAAAATCGCGCAGATAGCTGCCCACAAAAAGGCAAAGATTGGGGTCGCGCTCCTCAAAATTCGCGGGCGGACTGAAGAAATCGGTATCGATGCCGTGAGGCACAAAAAAGACACGCTCAGGGCTGAGAATCCTTGAGAAATGTTCGATTTGCGTTCGTCCAACACACACAATTGCAGAGAGGCGCCTCAAATGCCAATCGATCCGCACCATCTCGCGCAATGCACCCGGCGGAAGGTGAAAAGTGGCCACGAGCCGGTTATGTTTCACATTATTCAGCCAGCCCAGGTAATGATAGGTATTCTCACCGTATAGGATATGATAAATCGCCCGATTATCCTTCAACATATGCCAGGCGGCTTTGATTTCCGTAGCCAGAGCGGTACGGTCATATGCGATCACACCGTTGGCGATCCACCACATCAGACGGTTTCTCACCAGGCCATGTGAGAGTGGCCGCGCCTGAATAATCTCTCCAGAGAACTGCGCCAGACGGTCGTAGCCAGAGTGGGGAGAATGGTGACTCTGGCGGTAGGTTATGTATCGGATAGAGGTGCCGCTCAAGTTCTGCCTGGCCTTTACCGCATCAGTTTATTCGGCACATCATCCGACGCGGTTATGATATTACCGTCCACAATCCACTGACTGCTCACGTTGAAAAGATTGTAGTCTTCCCACTTGGAGGCCGATAGATCGGGCCTGACGATCAGCGGACCGATGCCCCTTTTCCTGAAAAGGAGACGGCCTTCCTCATGCACATCAATATTGAAATAATAAGGCGCCGGGCGAACCGGCGTGGCGCTGAACTGGCAGGAGAAGATGCCTTTTCCCTGTAAGGCGCTTGCACGGCCATTTTCCGGGTAGAGCGCCAGACGAGAGCCGGTCAGGCGATAATGTTGCCGGTCGGTCAGGTAGACTTCCAGGACCGGGCGCGCAAGTGGACGGGTAATTTCATAGAAAGCTTCCAATTGAACCGGTTCACCCCCCGTCACGGTCTCGAATGTCCGGCCGTCTTTATCCAGCAGCCTGACATCATGGATGGCGATGCCTTCATCCTGATAATGATAGACATCCTCGCCTTCTTCGAGATCGATCAAGTCCTTTTCTTCGTAATGCTGATAGTGCAGATACTGGCTTATGACCTCTTCCGGACTCCCGGCGGCTTTGATCCTGCCGTGCTCGAGCCAGATGACACGCGAACACAGGCTTTGCACGGCGACCATGTTGTGGGAAACAAATAGCATCGTCTTGCCCTGCTTTTTGAACTCATTCATCTTACTGATGCTTTTGTCTTGGAATAGCGCATCTCCCACAGAAAGGACCTCGTCAACCAGGAGTACATCGGGATCCACATGAGCAGCCACACTAAACGCAAGACGGGCGTACATACCGGAGGAATAACGTTTGAGGGGCGTATCTAAAAATCGCTCCAGACCGCTGAAAGCAACGATTTCATCGAAGCGTGCGTCGATCTCCTTCCGCTTCAAACCCAGGATCGAAGCGTTCAGATAAATGTTTTCCGCTCCCGAGAGATCGGGGTGGAAGCCAGCCCCCAGTTCGATCAACGAGGAGACGCGGCCCTTAACCATGACTTTCCCAGCAGTCGGGTAAGTCACGCGGGAGATGAGCTTAAGGATGGTCGTCTTGCCGGCGCCATTGTTGCCGATGATGCCCAAGACCTCGCTGCGGTTGGCCTGAAAACTCACGTCATCCAGGGCGTTGATGACCCCCCCTTGATTTGATGTCTTCTTCATCCTTCTGGCTAACCTTCCCATGATCGCCTCGCGCAGACTCCCTTTGCTGCCGAGACGATAGGTCTTGATCACGTGGTCGAATTGGATATCCGCCATAAGATTACTCGATCCGGTTCAAATTACATCAGCAAAGCTGCGTGCAGCTCGGGTGAAATAGGCGTATGCAGCCACCAGAAGGATCAGCGAGATCAAGAAAGCGCTGAGAAGGTAAACGGGATCTGGCCAGCGGCCAAAAATCAGAATGGCGCGGTAAGATTCGACCAGGCTGGCCATCGGATTGAGCATATAAAAAGGGAGTATCTTTGCCGGCAGGCTGGATACAGGATAAATCACAGGCGTCAAATACAGGTAAATCTGCAAAGCCAGCGGCACCACAAAACGGATGTCGCGATAAAACACGTTCAGCGCAGAGACCACCAGCACCACAGCGATGGTGAACATCACTTCGATCACGACCAGCGCCGGAAAAAGCACGATGGAAAGGCTGATGGCCGGGTGATAGAAGATGGCCATGGCCACATAAATGAGCGCCGAGATTAGAAAGTCGAACACAGCCGCGAATACACCAGCGAGCGGCATAACCTCCCGTGGAAAATACATCTTGGTCACCAGACTCAGGTTATTCACCATTGTATTGGTGCCGGTGGTCACCGCAGTGGAGAAGAGAGTCCAGGGAAAAAGAGCGGTGTAATAAAAAAGCAGGTGGGGCACGCCGCCGACGGGAATCTGGACGAAATAGGAAAAGATCACCGAAAAGATGATCGCGATGGACAATGGCTGGAGAATGGCCCACATTCCGCCCAACAGGGATTGTTTGTAGCGGATCTTGATCTCACGGTTAGTCCAGGTTCGAAGCAAGTCCCTATAGTTGACCAATTCCGTGATCGCTTCGGACATTAAACTCATCGGGCAAATTCCTCCTTAAAACTCCACGGCATGCCGTTTCTATATTAATAACAACGTTTCAACTTGGCCCAGATCAGGAAAATCTATTTCAAAATGACGGGCAGGAAAACCTGGCTTTGTACGATTACCTCGGCCTGGCTGGACTGGCTGACCGCATTTTCTGCCGAGATCTCGGCCGTATTGGAAATCAAGCCCGGCTGATCAGGCGCGGTGACATAAATCGTTATGGAATATTCGTTTTTATTCAATAACCCGTCATACGTGCAGGTCACTTTATTTAATACCGGATCATGACTGCAATCCCAGCTTTCAGGTGCGCTGTAAGAAACGTAAGATACACCATCGGGCAGCGCGTCCGTGACGATTGCGCCACGGGCAGCATCCCCACTTTCAACAATGTCGAGCGTATAGGAATAACCTCCGCCGGGTAAAACGGTTGGCTGGCTGGCCGTCTTGGTGATCTTCAGGTTTGCCAGCTCCACCGGTATGGTCACCGTCGAACTGTTTGAATGGGGGTCGGGGTCGGGCTCCGCCGAATCCGAAGCCACCGAAGCGGTGTTGGTTAAGGGCCCTATTTGATCTGGCGCTTTAATTGTCACATTCAAGGCGGGGGCATCCCCTCCCGCGGAAAGTGAGGTCAGCGTGCAGGTCACCGTCTGTCCGCTGGTAGCCGAGCAGTCCCAGCCTGTCCCGGCTGGAGCGGCAACCAGCGTGGAACCGGATGGCAGCGTATCCGTGACTGTTACCCCACTGGCGTCACTGGGGCCAAAATTATGGACGGCAATGCTGTAATTCACTTCTCCTTGGGGCATAACGTAACTCACATCTGCGCTCTTTGAAATAGAAAGATCCGATTGCCTTGTGACCGTGCTTGATGCACTGTCGTTATTTGCATGCGAATCTGGATCCGGTTCGGTTGTATCGGAGCTGACTGTTACCGAATTACTGATTTGTGTGTTGTCTGGCACATCGCTGTTTACGGAAACACCTAGTATGAAAGTAGAAACGTTATTGGATGTTATTGCGGATTTCGTGCATTGAATAATTCCCTGGCCGCCCACTACGGGTGTCGTGCACGTCCAGTCAACCGGGCTGGAAAGCGATTGGAAGGCCGTACCGGACGGGAGGGTGTCTTTCAAGACAACATTGTCGGCGGTATCCGGCCCGTAATTCTGAACCTTGATGGTAAAGTAGAAGTTCGTCCCGGCGATGACCGATGCGGAGGTTAATTGGCTAACGCCCAAATCGGCCATTGCAGGCTGGTAATCAAGAGTGACCGAATCAACCAGGGGTGTCACACTTAAATCCTGGGTAGATAGATTCAGGCGGAACTGCACAAATCGGTCGGGGTTGGAGATAGCGCCCGATGATGGTGCGCTCCAACCTGTCCAAGTGATGCCATCATGCGAGGTGCGCGTTTCCACAGACACCTGGGTGTCTGTTGGTAAATCCGTGCTCAGGGAGATCGTGTTCCAAACGTCCGGGCTGCTCGAATCGTAGGTATTTGTGTCGAAAGCGCAGCTTGTATAGACCCCCGAGGAAACATAATTCGGCGCAGCCTGCGCGTAATCCACCAGCAGCGGCACCGTCGACGAAGCGTTCGACATGTATAAGTAAAAGTTACTCGCCCATACGTTCGTCACCATGAATACTGCCACCTGCAATCCGTCCAGGTAGAACGCCACCTGATCCGTGCTGCTGTCGTACGCGCTCCACTCGATCCGATAGCGGTGCATACCGCTCGGCAGCGGCCCCAAATCCAGGTTCTGCTCGGCCACATTGTTGTTCACCCGCGCGTACAGGTCCCCATTCCCCTGGTACGTGCTGAAAATAAAATAACGGTTTCCCGAGAACCCGTCCGAGGCAAACCCAATGTGCTGATAGCCTGCCGCGCCAAACTCTGCCACCGCCTCCATCACCCCGTGCGTGTAGGTGGGTACAGATCGTACCCAGGCGCCATTAGTTTCCGTTGATTGAATGGACAAAATACCGTCGCCCGTCAAAGTCGGTGTGTATTCGCTGCCATCCCAATTCCCTGAAGTCCATTTATTGCTGTCCAAGTTTGTCTCAGTAAAATCATCGGCTTCTTGAGCCGCCAGCTCCACCGCGCCGCCGCCCGCATCGCTGACATGAACGCCGCTGGTGTCGGCAGTGCTGATACACTTTTGGAAATCATCGTGGGAATCGATCACAACCGGCCCGCTGGCGGCCGTCGCAGCCCGCGCCGGTGAGCCAATACTCTCTCCCAATGAAAGGATCAGGGTTAAGATTGTTGCAAGAGCGATAAATCGTTTCGCGTTCATTCGCTTTATCCTGATG